>Ga0181357_1001114_pt1 | contig 10554 bp, 6 predicted proteins | sample Fa13VDMM110DN_FD_130094 | JGI IMG/M metagenome (GOLD analysis project Ga0181357, IMG submission 130094) | Freshwater viral communities from Lake Michigan, USA - Fa13.VD.MM110.D.N | ecosystem: Environmental > Aquatic > Freshwater > Lake | place: USA: Michigan | collected 2013-09-24 | reverse complement strand
GCGCCATTTCTGGTCGCCCCAATCTTTTAGCGATTGTTGAGGAGCTTTCAATCTTTGTACCCCCCACCAGCAGCCTTGTACTTCTTGGCTACCAACTGAGCTTTTCTAGCCGACCACTGGCCTGCGCCAGTGCCTTGGACCGCGGCCGCTTTTACGCTGCTAACGATGCGCTTGCGCACTTCTGGCTTGGTGTAATTGCCAGCGGCATTAACCTTCCCACGAGACGTTTTCACGTTAGCACACCTTTTGCATAGTTACTGCGGTTGGGCCTGCGGTTGAGCCTGTTGTTGCTGTTGTAGCATCCTCGACACAGGGTCTCTCGGGAAAAGAGCCTGATACATTGCTCTGCTCTGCGTAGCCGCGGGCCCCGGAGCTTGACTCGTCGCAGGCTTGCCCGGCATCTGCCCCGTGGGCCGTGGTCCTTGCACCGTGCTCGATGGTATCAAATTGGGTACACCCGTTGTTGCAGGCGCAGGAGGGGGAGGTTTAACCGCGCTTGGTTGCGGAAGCTGCCGTGCAAGAAGTTCTCTCGCCGTAAGCTGTTGAGCCTCGACCCGCTCCCTCACATCAGGAGACATGGGCAACGTCAACTCTCGCTGCCGTCTATCTTCTCCACGCAGGTCTTCAATCCCATACGTGCGAGCAAGCTGATATGCGCGGTTGCCCGCGCCTTCGGCGATGCGTGTACCTAGTTGAAGGGCTTGCGCACTCTGCACCGCCCCCGCGCCAAGTTGTTGAAGAACCGGCGCGGTGGGTATTGTTGTCAAAAGGTAGTCGGCGTAGTCCTTGTTGGTCAGCGCCTTTTGCAAAACCTTGGCGTAGATGTCTTCTTGACGCGTGTTGAAGAACCGCATGCCAAAGTACGTCAAGGCATCAGGCACTCCACCGCGACCTTGGCCTACGTTACGGATTGTTGTTGAGATACCGCGCACGGTGGTGCCGAATTGCTTGGTCAGGAACTCGTCCAGCGTACCCCCCGGAGGCAACATTCCCTGTACCCGAACCGACGCATACACGTATTTTTGCGCGTCGGCAATGTCTTGCAGGGTCTGCATTTCGGCCGGGTTGTACAGCATGCTCAAGGACTTCTGGTTTTGCTTGAGGAAGTTCTCGATGCCGTCCGCTGTATTGACGACCTTATCCCGGCCCAGTTGATCCCAGACCCGACGCCGCAAGGCCTCCATCTGCTCAGGGTCCTTGCCAAAGGCATTTGCCAAGGACTTCATGTCGGCGGGGTTTTTCAAAGCCTGCGTTATCAGCTGGTCTGCATCCGCGCCCTCGCGCGTTGCATTCTTGATCAGCGCGGTCAGCTGCACATCAACGGTGTCCGCTGCGACCTGCGCAACATTGCCGCGAAGCGTTATCAGGGACCTGATCTGGTCAGGGGTGAATACGCGTTGCGTAAACTCCAGCCCCGCGCCAGTAAGCAACGTGTCCAGATTCTTTCCGGCCTGCGCTGCGGGAAGCACCGTGCCGCTCGGGGTCTGCATCGCGCGCAAGTAGGCCGCTTGTTGGAGGTTTGCGAACTCCGGGGAATCCTTACCAAACGCCTGCTCAAAACGACGCGCAACTTCTGTGGCCACGCCCTTTGAAGGGACGCCAGAGGAACCAAAGAGCTTATCCAGTACCTGATTGGCATTCAGTTCGCGGTTATGCAGGACTTCCTGCATGGCGTTGCCCGATTGCTCTGAACCCTTGCGTGGTTCAAAGATATCGCCAACAGTTTTTCGCAATTCACGTGCTTGAGCCAGCGTGGCTAGATCGGCCGCGGCACCTTTGATAAATCCATTGTCAACAGACCCCTCGAACCACTCATCAAGGCCCTTCTTGAGTAGGGCCACGCCACGCGCATCCTGCGGATTCTTTGCAGCACCGTAGAGCATTGAAAGCTCCCGACGAGTGCGTTCAAAATCCTGAAGAAAGATTTCTTTGGGTTCTTCGGGTATGACATCGGGGGCCTTGACTTCTTCTACTTTGGGTTTAGATTTGGATTTGGCTTTAGATTTTGTTTTGGCCAAGGCCCCTGCTGCGCCTTCCACGCCTTCTTCCGCAGCTTGCGGCAACATGGACTTGATACGGTTCAGCCCCTTCAAAGTAGCGGGAGTGAGATCACCGGAAAGAAGGATGTTGGTCGGAGAGGTTGACGAGGGGATCGGAACAAAACCCTCACGTTCTATGATTTGAACAAAACTTGCCAATGTTCCTTCAAGCGGGGCCTCTTCAAAAGCTTTCCCCTCGTCATCGATCATTCTCGTTTGGCCCAAGGCATCCGGATCGATCCGGATGTCACGCGTGTTAACCGAGTTGTATAGATCGTTGACCCGCGTGTCCATGTCGCCATACCGCGTCTGGAGAGTCTGACGCTTGAGGTCGCCCGCTTGTGCTTGGCTGTAAAGCGGTGTTGTACCGGGGAGCGTGATCTCCTGATGCCCCTTGGCAAACAACGGGCCCATCTCTCCGCTGGACATTGAGTCGCGGGTCGCGCGCAAAGCCGCTTCCAGCGATGTTGCAGGAGCATTGGGTCCGAGGTCACGCAAAGACTGCTGGAAAGAGGCCTCAAGGCCCTGCTGGCGAGCAATCTCGTCCGCTGCCATTTGACCACTCAACCGAGCCCCACCCGCCGCTTGGGCCGCGAGCACCGCCGGATGACGGGCGCGCTCTGCCGGGGTGAGGTCTCCGAGGAACGCGAACTCCGGGCGTTGCATGAGACGATCCGCGGTTTCCTGTGCCAGACGTGTTTGTTCCGTGAACCCCGCGCCCCCCGGTTGCAGGGCTTCGAGCGAACTACCCACCTTTTTCTCGGCTAGTTTAGCCATCATCTGCGCGGCTGTTTTTGTGCCCGTCGGGTAACCAGCAGCGATTTCCGGAGCAATACTTCCTGCACCGGGAGCCAACGCAGCTTGCGCGGCGGTAGCGACTGGGCTTCCACTTGAAAGGGCTTGTCTCCCCGCCGTAAGGCCCCTGCGGATAAGGCTGGTTGGTAATGCTTCAAGGGCCAACGGCGCAATAGCCGGGGCCAACTCTTCCAAAAGGGTCTTCGCTTCTCCCGGGGCTTTTGTTTCGCTTATAGCTTGCGAGGTTGCTCCCGAAATCCCGCCCCATTTAAGATCGGTTTTAAGCACTCCGACAGGGTTCTCGCGCAGGTCCTTCATGATGCTGCCTGCGATCTTTTTAAATGTTCCAGCATTTTGCGGGACTTGTGCAAGAAGCCCGGTCTGGGCCAATGGGCGCAAGATTCCAAAGGAAATCCCCACGTTCGAGCCGACCATATCGCCGATGGTCTTGGCATAGCGCTCAACGACATTACGGGGGGAGGTCTCGGGGCCTGCGACATCTTGGTAAAGGTTGGTCAGTTGAAAAGCGTCTTGTTCGGTTCCGCCGAGGCCCTTGGCAAGCTTACGCAAGACGTAATCCGGCGCAGCAAACAACCCGGCTTGAAAACCAACGGAAGTCTGTTTTAAGACGCCAAGGATGTTGTCCAGTGATGGGCTGAATTCGGTATCCGCAGCTTGAAACTGCGGACCGCCCTCTTGGGTAATTGCTTTTCCCGTGTCCAGATCAAGCTGGTAGCCCCCCGGCATTGTAATTGCCATGCTATCGCGCTCCTTGCGGGGGGTTGAGACGTCTCTGAATATCTTCTTGTGCCATAAATTTCGGGAGGTTGGTCTCGCGTGACGGTCTACCGCCGGGACCCTTAATATACGGTTGATACCCCGGAGCGCGTTGAGCAAAGTCGTTCAACATCCGCAAGTTGTTTATGTCCGTAACATCAAGGGCAGTTTCCGGCGTAAGCCCTGTGGGTGCATTGGGGTTAATACGAACTGGCGGGTAATTCGTCGGATCAATTCGGTTATTAATCTCAGCGATCCGATTAAGCGTACCGATGCGAACCCGATTAAACGTGCTGAACGCCAAGTCAGGCGAGGACAAGAACTTTGTTGGGTCTTCCAGCATAGCCGACAACTCACCCTGCTCTGCCACAGCAATTCTGCCCCCACCCGCCGCTTCTGCGCGTTGAAACTCTTTCCGAAACATTTCAAGTTGTTTTATTTTTGCGGCGTTATCCAACTTTGCCCACGGTGCGTCAGGGCCAAACAACGGCAACAGGATGTTAGTGCCGAGAACACGCTGAAAATTAGCCGTGGGGCCGAATACTTGGAACATGTTACCCCCCACAAGGTCATCCAACCGGTTGCTGTAGCTTTGCAGATTGGCCTTTTCCTTGAGCAAATCCGGAATCTCTTTTGGAGTCGCTTTGGATAGTGAGCGTGTCCGTAGAACATTTGGATGCGAGGCGTCGATAAACCCAATTTCGTCGGGGCTGGGTGCTGCTGCTGCGGGCGCATAGGTTCGACCGTTACTCTTGTTAAACATGACCGTATTGCCGCTCTCATCTTGACGAAAATCAATAAGGCCCTTGTGAAAGGCCAGAGAAATGTTGCGAACCTCCCGATTACTAAGGCCGGGGTTAGAGGCGGCAACAGCTTCTTGTATTTCCTGTAACGGGCGATTGGCCTTGATCAGCTCGATCATCCCCTTTACGTTAGCAATGTCCATTTGCTGGAGATACTTACGTTCTTCGGCCTGCTCGCCCAACACCTGTTCAGCCGCCGCAGCACGAATCTTCGTTTCCTTGCCTGCCTGCTGTGCACCCAATGCGGCAAGACCCGCCGGAATGCCAGCACCTGCACGAGAGATAGTCTCAAGCGGACTGCGACCCCCTGCCAACGGAATCTTCAACGCCGCATCCGCAAGAAGGAATAGCGCCTGCGCTTGCATCCAGTCCTTGTCCTCCGGTGAAGTAAGTGCCTGCTTCAGTTCCCCAAACCGCTTGTTTGTGCGGCTTAGGAAATCATTGGTGCCTTCTCCCGCGCTTGCGGGAACGACTACTGGAGGTCTAACGGTTGCGGAGTTCTGACCGTCGGCCTGACCGTCGGCCGAACCGCCGCCCTGACCGTCGGCCTGACCGTCGAACGCGACTATCGGGGGTGTGGTGTCCGAGCCCGGGGGGTTCGAGCTTCCCGGGCCTCCCGGGGGCGTGACTACCGTGGGCAGGACTGCCGGGGGTCTAGGTCCGCCCAGCCCCATCAGGGAAGAGCCACTGCCCACAATCCCTACTCCTGCAAGACTTGCCGCCGTTTTAGGATTTGCAGCAACAACCCGCCTTGCCGCCTCCCCCGCGTCTTGTACCGCGTTTCCCACGCGGGCAACCGTTGGTCCCACGGGAGATCTGTACAGGGCGTCTACACCCTTTTGTGCCTGTGCGCCGACATATTCCCCAGCACTTTTCAACCCACTGCCAATAGCCCCCGCAGCATCGCGGACACCCCCATAACCCAACCGACCCAGCCTTCCCAAGCCTGCAACCGCAGACCCCACAAAATACTCAGGCAGCCCCGTATTGGGGTTGATCGTCCCAGAACCGCCTTGATCCACCAGCATCTGACGGGCAGCAGGGGACAAATACGCCAACTGCGAATCGCCCGCGCGACCCGCATGCGCTACCATCCCTACGTCCCCACCACCTGCCATATTTACCGGAGCAGGCCCCTGACCCGGGGCTCCGCCCGCGTTAGGGGCCGACGGAAAAGGCCCGGGTGCTCCTTGCGGAGGGGGCGGGGGTGGCATACCACCGGGCGGGGGTGGCATACCACCGGGAATGGGAGCGGGAGCAGGAACAGGTGTCATACCGGGCAATGCTTGTGCCCCGGGGAGTGCGCCAATACCGTCCTTGGAACCGGCCAGAACAGGCTGTAGCAGTGCCAGCACCTCTTCGGGCGTATCACGCGCCACGGCGGGGCCAAAGAGGTCCGCAAGCTCTTTATATCGGGCGTCAACAGACCGCATGTCGCCACGAAGATTGTTCATTAAAATCTCAGGCGAACCCGGGCGGCGATCCGCCATGTGGGATGCCTCCATGTCCTCGTCATCTTGCGAAGGCTGAAGATCGTCGGGCGTCTCCTCCATGTCCCCCGAAGAGCCGGGCTCCATGAACCCTTGCATAATGCCAATATTGTCAATATCCGGGCGCGAGTTACCCCGGAACATGGGACGATCAAGAACTTTGGATTTCATGCCTGTTTTCCCAGTTTTAGGTCAAAAAAGACCTGCTCTTTTTGCTCCGGAAGCCGCTGCGATCCCCGCAATCCCTACCCCCGCCGCTTGCATAAACGGGCTCGCTGTCGGCGAGCTTGCAGCCGTCGTCGACATCTGAGACGAAGGCGCACCCTTGTAGATGTCGGACAGGAACCCAGCTTGCTGGTAAGGCGCATACACCTGCTGTAACGTGTTTGCCCGGCCCGCGTCCAGCACCTGCTGGTTCTGCGCCTGCTGCGTTTGACCCGCGTTATACAACAAGTTGATGTCGTTCGAGTTCATCTGCTGTGCCGTCTGACCCAGTGCCGCTTGTTGAACACCCAAGTTGCCCAATTGACCTCCCAAGCCACCCATCGTCGTCGCCATGTTCTGGCCAATACCATACTGCTGCGCGGCCAACGAGCCGATACCCTGACCCAACGCCTGATCGGCAGAAGCCTGCTGTGCGTAGATATTGCCCTGCTGTCCCGCCAGATTGCCCGAGGTAGCCGCGCCTTGGTTCATGATGTTTGCAGCGCCTTGGCCCAACTGCGCGTTGTTGATGGCCAACGAACCAAGGCCCTGTCCCAGCTGGCCCTGTTGCCCGGCAATCCCGGACAGCGCTTGTCCAGCCTGTGTGGTCGCTTGACCTGCTGCCAGATCGCGCTGTTGACCTTGTTCGTAGGCCTGCATAGCCGCCTGCTGCGCTTGCGAATAATTCTGACCGTAGGCATTGGCAATGGCTTGGTTCTGCAATTGCGTGTTGTTGCGCTGAGTCTCGGCCTGCTGAATCGCCGCGCGGTCACCACCAAACGCGCCCGCCTTAGTGGCCTGCGACGTGTTGGCCTGCTGTTGCATTTGCGACTGCCGGTTCATCTCCCCCAGCTGTGCTTGCAACACTTGCTGGGTATAGGGGTTCATGTAGGCCGCAGCGCTATTCGGGTCGTACTGACCTTGGCCCGAGGCTATTGTTCCAACAGCGCCTTGCACGGTCCCCGCTGCTTGGCCAAGGCTACCAATGCCTTGTGTAATAGCCGCTTTTGCAGGGTCTAGATTAGCGGTAGCCGACTGATTGGCCAGCGTATTGGCTTGCCCAAGCATGGTATTACCGGTGGCAACGCCACCAATGCCGCTGTTGATATTGGCAGCAGCTTGACCCGCTCCCTGCATGGCCTGTTGTGCACCGGCAAACTGACCGCGAGTATCCGATCCACGGGCGATATCCGCGGCCTCTCGCGTGGCCCCTGTCGCTTGGGTCAAGTTGCTTTGGGCTTGATTAACGTAAGGGGCAAAGGCCCCTACGCCCGTGTTCGACGCGGCATTTAAAGCGGTTGTTTGACTTGGCGAAAACCCAGCAATTTGATACTGCGGGAGCTGCGAGGCCAACGAAGCAATTGGGTTGCCTTGGGCGTCGACGTTATACGCAAGATTGGAAGCGTTTTTAAGTATGTTGAGCTTATAGGCTTCAACTTCGGGGGATTCGCTTACTATCTGTTGCGATACTGAGGTTGGCGCGGTTGCCATGTCTTATGCCCCCTTTACGTTTCCGCCGCGCTCAAGCATGTGCATGAGCTTATACATGCGCTTTGCCCCTTCGCGTCGACTACCGTTGCCCGCATTTCGAACGGCTTTTGCCGTTAGCACAAATTCGCCATCTGAAAGCATCGCGGGTATTGAGTCGGAAGTGCCTGTGCCCGATCCGCTTATCTCGCCATTGCGACGAGGGTAGCTCGGAGTATTTCCTCCGGCGGCATAACCCATCCCCCCTCCACCCGAGAAAGTATTGGTCATGGTGGGCACCATGTTTCCCCCCGCTGTATCGGGATCATTCACAGTTCCGCCCACATTATACATTCTTGTAGGCATCACTGAATAGGGCGAATTGTACGGTTGCGGGATGGTTGACCCTGCCAAATAATTAGAAGGCGCATTCGACGGGACAGTGTAAGGCGAAGCCGTTGCAAGAGGCTGCTGACCGGGGGTGTTGACCGGGTTCTGCAGTTGTGGCGCGGCTCCCGGAGTATTCCAGCCCCTCCACTTCCCAAAGGTCTCCGGATGAGCGTCCATATAGGCCTGCCCCGTCTGAGAGCCCGTGCCCCACTGCTCGCCAAGTGGCTGGGGGTTTGGAGTGTAGGGCTTTGTTGCCCCCGTAGCCATTGCCCCTAGCGTAGCAATACCCAGCATCGGGCCGTATGTTTTGAGCATCCCCGGACCGGCGGCATCGTAAGCTTTCTTGTATACCTCTTGTTGTACCGCGGCAGGCGTACCAGATGGAAGCTTGCTTAAAGCATCCGATCCCGCTTTAAGCTGTTCTTGTTGGACTATGTCGGCAGTTTTTCCGCCCCGTGTTAAGTAATCCATGGCCGTGTCGTAGGGTTTGTCCGCAAACCTGTTTGCAAAAGAAGATTGTGCTGGAGGAGGCGCATTACCCGGCGAAGTCAATTCAAACCCGGTGCCCATTGGCGTGTAGACCCTGCCGTCCGGAGTGCTTATAACCCCCGCATCTGTTTGCGTTACGCCGGGCTGATAAAGAAGCTCTCTCCCTTGCATGGAGGTAATGCTGCCGGGCAATGCTCCACTAGTTGCCCCGCCCGCATTTACCATCTCTCCCGCATTTTCAATTGCGGCTATAGCTCCTCCCCCCGGCGTAGTTCCCGGTGCCTCTGAAGGTATGCTCCCGTCCGCGGTTTGGAAGGTGGGCTTACCGCCCGTGGTGGGGGATTGCCCCTGAAAAGCGGCCGTTCCAGCACTTGTCACGCCCGCTTGCAATCCGGATTTCAAAGCCTGCCCAACACCTTGCCCCGTCAAAAGACCCGCCCCCGTCCCTATCGCTCCCGCAGTCAAGCCCTTGGCTAACCACGAGGGCGATCCGCCGGGCAACATACCCTGTATGCCCGCGCTCGGGTTAAAACCACCAATCCCGCCGCCCGCTCCAAAATAGGCCGTAGCACCACTGACCAAAGCGTCTTTAAGGCTCCCGCCCCCGAGCAGGGTTAGACCACCACTGACCGCTGCTGCCGTGCCCGCCATGCCAATACCAAATCCAGCACCAACAGGTCCGAGGACCATGGTCAACGCAACGGTGGCAATGATCCGGCCAACGGGGGAGGAAACAATGTCTTTAGCAACGTCTACGATTGGTTGAAAAATCTCCTTAACGCCACTCCAAAGGTCACTGAAAAACCCGAATTCCGGGAGGCCTGTGTCGGGGTTGATTGAGCCCATACCCCCGCGTTGTTGCAGCAGCCGAGCTTCTTCCGGGTTGATGTGCGCCAAGATGCTGTCGCCATGCCTACCTCGGCTCTGCAACTGCTGCGCCATGTCTGCAATCCCACCCCCCGCCATGCCCTGCGGGGGTTGCATCGTGTTGCGCTGACGATCCTTCAGCTCGTGCAAGATCAACAGCACAACGCCAATAATCACCGGGTTGTATTCAGGCGGGAGGTCACCCTCGCTCAAGTTTCCGTCCTGAATCGCTTGCGCTATGATTTCTTTGTACTGGTCCTTGTTCTGGTTTAGATACTCGAAGAGCGTGATCATCGAGTCCACTTGCTCCGGCGTGGGGCTAAGTTTCTCTATCGCTTGACGTATCTGCGCTTTGTATTGCGCAAGCTGTTGCGGATCAATCCGCGAGAGCGCCGTCTGGGCAGCGTCATACGCATCTGCGCTAGACACAAACTGAGGTTTTTGAGCAACAGGCGCGTCCTGCATCGGCTGCGTCTGCGGAAGGCTCATTACACCTTCAGGTGCACCCGGCATCGGCTGCTCCTGTGGAAGATTCATCACGCCTTCGTTAGCCATAGCTTTTCCTTAACTCCGGTCCATCTCAAGATAGGACATCAGGTATTCAGTATCCGCTGTTGAGGAGTACACCGTCAAAGCATCCCCCGCAGTAAAAATAACAGGCAGCGCCGTTCCATCCGCAGTGCCATTAGACAGCATCTCTATCGTCTCACCTACCGCAACAGTCGCGTTTCTAAGAATGCGCAGCACCGCAGAGGTCTCACTCAGGTAATAACGAACCGTTACCGTCGCCGTCGCCGCCCCTACGTTAGTTACCCGTATCCCTTTAACGACCGCCGCGTTTGCGGCGGGAACGGTATACAACGCTGTTGCAGTGGTTGCAGCAGGTTTTGCAAAAGCCCTGAAGTATTTATTAGCCATATCAACCTATGAACCACGTGTAAGCCGCCGCCGTATCCTGCGACACGACAGGGGTGTAATTAGTGTTTAAGGTTAAAATAATCTGCTCTAACGAACGAATTATCTGGTTGGTCTGCTCCTGACTGTATTCAGGAGCAGCGCTGTTAGGCAAGCGGACATTGGTAATCTTGGCCATTTATCGTTTTCCATCCGGCTGGATATCCAATCGAATCGACCCCAGACGCCACGTGTCGTTCACCGCGCTGCTCACAATTTTTAATGAAATCGCGCGGCCCCTGATCCGTGTGTCGATCTTCTGTGTCGTCGAAGTAAAAT
>Ga0181357_1001111_pt1 | contig 10563 bp, 20 predicted proteins | sample Fa13VDMM110DN_FD_130094 | JGI IMG/M metagenome (GOLD analysis project Ga0181357, IMG submission 130094) | Freshwater viral communities from Lake Michigan, USA - Fa13.VD.MM110.D.N | ecosystem: Environmental > Aquatic > Freshwater > Lake | place: USA: Michigan | collected 2013-09-24 | reverse complement strand
TACTTGATGGGCCACACTCACGGCAAGGGGTGTCTACCCAGCACGCCCAGGTTAAAGTTATCCAGCACCGGCAAGAACGCAGAACTTTGCATTAAGGAGCGCACTCCATGGCTAGGCAGAACAGGCTCATTTCTAAAGGCTTACGAGAATAACAAGGTTAGCTACAATGTGGATGCTGGCCGGTCGCCGGCGTCACTTGGCTGGATCGAGTTTGAGATCACGCCGGTGCGTAACCGCAAGGATGGTCAGGACGTCATCGAGTTCGAGATCCGCGGTACGGCTTAAATAACCCAGCGTTAAGATAGTTGTTGACATGTGTTTTGGGCGGAGCCATGTTTGCGTCATGGACAACACCGATTATCAAGGCGAATTAAACAAAGCTCTCATAGATGCTTTTGATGCTTATCTTAAAACCACCCAAAAAAGGGAACTGACCGACAGAGAAATCGCGGCACTCTTTCGTGTGGCGAACGATTTTGTTTACGATTTGGATAACAAAATGAAAATATGAAATCTTTATTTTTATCTTTAGCAATTGCGGTGACCGTTCACGCCGCACCACCAGAAAAGTTCTGGGGTGCATTGCATCAAATTGAAACTGGCGGCGCACTTGGCGCCATCAAGGGCGATTACGTCAATTCCCAGCCACGGGCCTTGGGGCCGTACCAGATTCACCTCGCCTACTTCAAGGACTCCAAAGTCAAGGGCGACTACTCACAGTGTGCTGACCTAGCATTCTCGCGCAAGGTGGTCTCTGCGTATCTTGCCATAAAAGCACCGAAGGCTTGGGCTGCTGGTGACTGCAACGTCCTTTTTAGGACGCATAATGGCGGACCCGCCGCCATGCGTGCAACAGGCACAACAAAGAAAAATCTCGACCGCTACTCTAAAAAGGCATTGGGTCTGATGAAATGAAAATAACGATTGCCATCGACCCCGGCGTATCGGGCGGCATCGCTTGGGACAAGGACGGCCAGCTTGGCACCTGTCCCATGCCAGAAGCGCAGCCCGAGCTAGTAGAATTCTTTGGCCTACTCATTGCCGGTACGGTCAACCCAGTGGCGTGGATCGAGGACGTGCCAAAGTTCGTTGGCAAAATGATTCCAAGCAGCACCACGGCAGTTTTATTTTTTAACGTCGGCTACGTCGAGGGGGTGCTTGCGGCTAAGGGAGTTCGCATCGTCCGCGTCCGCCCACACGATTGGCAGAAACACTTTAGACTCGGCACAAAAAAAGATTGCAGCGGCACCACCGAGTGGAAAAACAAATTGAAGAGCGAGGCTATCCGTCGCTTCCCATCGCAGAAGGTCACGCTCGCCACCGCTGATGCGCTGCTCATTTTAGATTACGCACAAGAGAAGGGGCTGGCACCCAGTAACTGAGCCGCCAGCCCCAATGAACCCCATGAAACGAGGTTCTTATACACGACAATTTCCCATGCAACAACAACAAACATATACTACGGGCAGCAATGCCCTTCTCGCCGTCGCGTCAAACGATGCGGACGTTTACACAAGAATGTCAGATCCACTGGCTGCCGTTAAGCAGTTGGGTGAGATGATTGCGTCGTCAGGTTTATTCGGATGCACAAAACTTGAACAAGGTCAGGTGCTGGCTCTCCAGTGCTTGGCAGAGCGCAAGCCTCCGCTTGAATTAGCTAAGACCTACCATTTGATAGACGGACGCCTCGCAATGCGTGCAGACGCCATGCTGGCCAAGTTCCAGATGTCAGGTGGACGTGTCGAGTGGCAGGTTCGCACTGATAAGGAGGTCACCGCGGTGTTCAGTCACAACGGAAACAAACTTCCGTTTACCGTACTACAGGCCGACTTCGTGGCCAATGGCGTGGCGACAAGTCGCGACGGAAAGCTCAAGGATAACTGGCGCAAGTTTCCGCGTCAGATGCTCACGGCTCGCGTGATTAGTGAGGCTGTGCGCCTGCTCGCCCCCGAGATTGTTTTCGGTGTCTACACACCAGAGGAGGTACAGGACTTCTCGGCCGCTCCAGAGGTTAAGACGGTCAAACCAGAAGTAGTGAAGCCCGAGCCGGCAAAGTTGGACAGCATCATCACGCCAGAGCTAGAGGCTGATGCGAATGCGTTCCTAGTCGCTCGCACCTACATTCAAGTGGGCCAGACCTACCGTGACGTGGCGCCTGATATGGCGGACCGCATCTTAGCAGCTCCTCGTGCCTTTATCGAGGCAGTACAAGCGAGGGCATCAGCATGAACCCAGCAGGCCAAATCATACCCAATATGCCGGCGTGGGAATACCACCGCGATCCGTCTATATCTAAGTCCGGTCTCGACCAGTTCCGACGTTCACCTGCGCACTTCCAAGCGTGGCTAAAAGAAGATCGTCAGCAGACGCCTGCCATGCGTATCGGTACGCTTACGCACTTGGCCGTCCTTGAGCCAGACACGTTTAATTCCGTGACTGTGATTGCTCCGCTGGTAGACAAGCGTACCAAGGAAGGGAAAAGCATCTGGGAGCAGTTCAAGGGTGAGAATGATGGCAAGGAAATTTTATCGCTGGACGAACACGAACAGATCGTGGCCATGCGTGACTCGGTCAGGAAGCACCAGGCCGCGGGTAAACTTTTGGCCAAGGGTGGCTCGGAGATCTCCGTTTTTGCGGTCTGCCCACAGACCAAGGTCATGATGAAGGGCCGGTTCGACTGGCTCGACGGCAACACCATCGTGGACCTTAAGACCACCGAGGACGCGAGTCCAGAGGGCTTCGCTAAATCGGTCGCCAACTATCGCTACCACATCCAAGCAGCGCACTACATCGCGCTGGCCGGTCTGGTTGGCATCAAGGACGCGACGTTCAAAATGATTGCTGTAGAAAAAGCAGCCCCCTATGCTGTGGCAGTTTACGAGCTAGGCGCCGCTGACTTAATCTTGGCGGAGTCCGACCGCATCACGTTGCTTGAGATGTTCTCTTCATGCACTCAGTTCCAATCGTGGCCTGCCTACTCGCAGAACATTACAACAATTTCGTTGCCCCGTTGGGCGACAAAATCAAACCCATAAAACATATGTTTACCGTAGATCGCAAATCAGCCGAGTCGAAATCCTTCGACAAGCCAGGCACCTATTCCGTGGAGATTTCTTCCGTGGAAGCATCGCTCACCCCAAAGGGTGACTCAATCGTCAAGCTCGTCTTCCGCGCCGCGGACGGCAGCGTGGCATCCGACAATATTCTGAACCGTGAAACCACATGGTGGCGCGTGAATCAGTTGCTGTCGGCCTGTCCTAATGTTCAGATCGCAGATGGCGAGCAACTGGACTTCAGCAAGCGAGAGGTCTTCAATGATTTCCTCGCTAAGTTTAAGGGTCAGTCCCTCGACATTAAACTTGAGGAGGAAACCTACATGAAAGACGGCGAAGCCAAAAAAACCTTGCGCGTTCGTCGCTTCCAAAAGTCAGCAGTCGCACCGTTCTAATTGTCGGCCATGCAGGGGCGCGACTGTTCAACGCGCACTAATTTTAAAACCCAATGACGATCACACTTAACGAAGCGGAGCAACGGCTCGCTAAGTTTTTGGCTAAGGGTCGCAGCGATGCTAATCGCGCCAGCAACACCCAGGACCGCAAAATGGGCGGCCAGTCTGGCGAACTAACCGATCTTAATGGCATCGCGGCAGAGATCGCATTCTGCAAGATTCACAATGTCTATCCCGACCTTGAAATTAATGTTCACCCCGCCGCCGATTGCGTGCTGCACAGTGGTGAGGAGGTTGACGTTAAGACAACGCGGTACGCATCTGGCCGGCTGCTGGCGGTGCGCTGGAAGAAACCAAATGTGGATCTGTTCGCCCTTATGATTGGAGAGTTCCCGAGCTATCGCTACGCCGGGAGCATGACCGCGGCTGAATTATTAAAAGACGAAAGATTGCGCGACTTTGGGCATGGCCTGGGGTATGCGGCAGATCAAGCTGAATTGAACTATAAACAGCCATGAATAAATCCATACCACAACACACCTACGGTCTCGTCGATCAAGGCATCTTGCGCGGTGTAACCGAAGACACGCGCTGGTACGAGCGGTGCGTAATATTTGGCGTCACATCGATTCCTTCACGCGCTTTGCACTTCTCGATTCTGTGCGAGTCTGGCGCACAGTGGGCCAGGATACCGCTACACAAGTTGCGCCATGAGAAACCGACTACGGATCGCATCCATGATCTGCCTCAGCTACAGAGTTGGGACTGTCACGGCTGGGATTTTTGCGTCACGCAATACGAATATCTGCGCGAGATGGGCTGCCAGTACAAAAACCGTGACGGAGAGATGATTCCAGCGAGTTATTGGTTTACGTTGGATCATACGGACAATGGATATTCCCAGTATCCTCCAGAGCATAAATGTTACCATATGCTTTTGTTGGATGACGGCTCTGGTCAGATCGCAGCGCAGCCTAACAATCGTATTCTGTGGCGCGACGATAGTTTTGTGCGACCAAACCCATCTCACATTGCGGAGTATCGGGTGATGCCAGAAAAAACTTGGCACGCGGAGTTAGGTAGGAATGCGGACTTCACCAAGATAATTAACGAGCCAACTGATTCAACTACTCAGCGTACTGAGTAAATTTACTCCCCCTAAGTAGTAAATGAATCTTAGACCATACCAAGTCCGCGCAGTAGATTTCTGCATAGGCCGCGCCAGAGCGTTCGTTATCGCTCCAGCGGGATCAGGCAAGACCATCATCGCCGCGGCTGCTATCAAGAGCGGAATGCAGTCAGACTCGCCGGCAGCGTTCACCGATCAGGCTCGCATCGTCTGGCTGGCCAATACCCGTGAGCAGGTCCAGCAGGCTCTGGATGCGGCAGATAAGTTTGGAGTTAAGATCGAGGCGCACTGCGTGGCAGCCCAGCCCGACTGTTCATCTGCGCACGTTATCATCGTTGACGAGTGCCACCACCTCCCGGCGGCCACATGGTTACAGATTGTCACCGACTCAAACGCGGTCATCTGGGGCTTCTCCGCCACCCCCTTCGGTGACGACCCAGAGCGCAATGCCACACTCAAGAAATTCTTTGGCGAGAATAACTTTGTCACCATCCCGCGTCAGGAGGTTCTCGACGGTGGATCGATCACTGCCGGCGAGGTCTACGTCCACGACCTAGATGAGCCTGGTCAGTTCGATTACTCAATCAACGACCAGACCGTGATCGAGACGATGCGTCGTTGCAGGCGTTACCCAATGATACCAATCGACACGCACCAAAGCCGCGCCCGTTGGCAGTTCACCGCTGAGGCGATCCGCAACAATCACAAGCGCAACTACACGATAGCAAAGTTGGCCAATGATTGCCGCCAGTCTGTGCTGGTCTTGGTCTCCACCGTAGAGCATGGAGAATTTCTCCAGCTTGCGATCCACGATTCCACGCTCGTCCACGCCAAGATACCCAAGAAGAAGCGCAGGGCCACCATCGACGCATTCCGGGACGGCACCTTGCGCTGCATGATTGCCACCAGTCTAGCTGACGAAGGTCTTGACGTACCACGCGCTGCTGTGCTCATACTCGCATCAGGTGGAAGGTCAGCAGGAAAAATTGAGCAGCGTACCGGTCGCGTCATGAGGCCACACGCTGACAAAGATTTCGGCACCGTCCACGACTTCAAGGACCGCGGCGCATCGCTCGCACACTTTCAATTTCTATCTCGCATAAAAACCTACAAAAAACTTGGCTACAAAATTCATCCATGATCTTACGCTGCCCCCACTGCTCAGAAGTTATGATCGTCAACCCGGCTGCCATGCTCGGTGCGATCAAAACCAAGAAGAAAGCCCGTCAGTCGCGCATTAACGGCGCAAAGGGCGGGAGGCCCAAAAAGAAATGAGCGACTCACCGGAATCGAATTGCATGAGGACCTTCGAGTTCCTCATGAACAAGTACAAGGACGAGATCGACCTCGACCTAAAAGTTCAGGGGAGCCACCCAGACCAGAAAGAGCACGACGCAATTTACAAGCTGTACTACGATAAAAAATTAACCATCCAGCAGATCAGCATCCGCTACCACCGCTCAAAGGCTTTCGTCTCCAAGATAGTTAACCGCAAACACAAATTATATAAACATGAAACCGGACAATAATTACTTCATCGTCTCAGATTTATTTCTGAAAGAATATTCCGACCTCGTTGTCTCGCCACCAAACCCAGCAGACTACGACGACATCTTTAAGGTCAGCGGATCGAGCAACATCACGGTGCGCGACTGCACGATTAATCCTGACGGCGGCAACCGCGAGGACGGCGTGGACATCATGCGCTACTCGAAGTACATTGACTTCCAGTGGTGCAAGGTGGGCGCCGGGAAGAAGTACGGGTTCACAATTAAGGGCGGATCAAACAACGTAACACTGCGCGACTGCACCATCACCCGCGGCGGCGGTAACTGGGAGCGCGTCGACATCGACATCGGCAACTGGTCCACGACCACGCCGGCCAAGACTGGCACGGTGACCATCGACCACGTCACGCGCACCGACGGCAAACCTGTCCGCGTCCGCGTTGGCTGGGCAGAGCAGCCGGTCATCATCGGACCCAATGTCCACATTCTTTTCTGGCCGAGCCTTGGGCTGAAAATCTACTGCCTCGTCCGCCGCGCACTCCTCAAGTTATCATGAACGGAAAGGGAGACTCACCACGCAACTGCTTCTCAAAAGCGTACCGCAACAACCACGACCACATCTTTAAATGCAAAAGCCAGAAGACAAAAAAGATCAACTCATCGGACGCGCAGCCATCGCGCTTGTGCTCTCACACGAAAACTCATGCGGACGCGCACTTACTATCGACGAGGCAATGTTTATCTCGCAAACCATCGTTGACTTAATCGAACACGGCCACCCAGAACTTAAAGAAGATATCACGCGGAACTGAACCCTCCGCTCACTCCATGACAACAATCGAACGCGCCAGACTCTATCTGGCATCGTGTCCGCCGGCCATCTCTGGCTCTAGCGGACATAACGCAACCTTCACCGTGGCAACCGCACTGGTCCACGGTTTTTCTCTGCCTAGATCAGACGCACTCACGCTGCTCACAGAATTTAATCTGCGCTGCACTCCACCTTGGTCTGAGCGCGAACTCATTCACAAGGTTGACCAGGCCGAGAAGACCACACACGATAAGCCCCGCGGCCATCTAATGGCGTCCAACTTTACGCCGGCGTCCAGCGTCAAGAGTTGCGTGTCACCGAGCGGCAAGTTCGTCATCAATCGGTTCCAGAATGTAACCATTTCGACGGCCAAGGAAACTGGCTTCGACGCGACCAAGAAGTTCTTGACCACAATCTTCGCACCGGACGACTGGATCTGTATCACAAACGACGCGACCTACGACCTTGAGCACGACAAGTACAACCCCGCCAGCAACGGCACGTTCATGCCGCTCTCGCGCTGGCTCACGTTCTTCCCTGACCAGATGTGGACGAACACGAACCAAGGCGCATGGATACGCATCAATCCCACCAAGCCCGACCTATTCACCGGCTCGGACAAGAACGTCAGCGCGTACCGTCACGTCCTAATTGAATTTGATTCCAGACCCAAGGCCGAGCAGATCGACATCATTACGCGCTGTCAGCTTCCGGTCTCAGCGGTCATCGACTCTGGTGGCAAGTCAGTCCATGCTTGGGTGCGCGTTGACGCCACCGACGCCGGCGAGTGGGAGCAACGACGCGACGCCGTCTATGATTATTTAGCGGACGTTGCGCCAGATCCCAAGAATAAGAACCCGTCCAGATTCTCGCGCCTGCCAGGCATCATGCGTGGCGGCGCCGAGCAGACCCTGATCGCACTTAACATTGGCCAACCAACGTGGCAGGAGTGGATTGACTGGCGTGATCAAAACGAACTCGCGGAACCAACCAAGCCATCTGACCTCATCGCCTACAATACCGACAACGATCCGAACAACGTGCTGGGCAATCGCTGGCTCTGCCGCGGCGGATCGATGACCATCGTCGGACAGTCCGGTGTGGGAAAGTCGTCGTTTGCGATGCAGCTAGGTCTGACCATCGCGCTCGGCAAACCATTTTTTGGGATCAAACCGATCAGACCTTTGCGCGTTGCAATGGTGCAGGCAGAGAACGACACCGGAGATATGGCAGAGGCGCTCAAGGGCGTGATTGCCGGGATGAGGCTGGGCGGCGCAGATATAGTCACGCTCGACGAGAATGTTCGTTTCTTTGACGAGACCGTGAAGACCGGCTCGGAGTTTATCAAGCTGGCACGATCAATCATAACCAAGCATCGCGCAGATGTGATCATCGTGGACCCGCTGTTGAGTTACGCCGGCGACGACATCTCCGAGCAGAGTTTTATGAGCAGCTTCCTCCGCAACCAGCTCAATCCTGTGCTACAGGAGACGGGCTGCTGCTGGGTGTGGCTGCACCATATGCCCAAGCCCCACAAGGGAGAGCAGGCCAAGGGAACCACCTCGGATCTGGCCTACGCCGGCGCAGGTTCAGCGGACCTGACGAACTGGTCACGCGAGGTTGCGGTGCTACAGCGCGAATCTGACGAGCAGGTCTACAGCTTCACCTTAACCAAGCGCGGCAAGCGCAGCGGCATGATCGACGCGATGGGCAACCCGACCAGCGTTGCTCGGCTTAGGCACAGCACGACCGGCATCTGCTGGGAGTACGCCCCACCTGCAATGTTCACCGCGAGGCCAATCAAGTGAAGTCTGACAAATTTAGGTTCATGCCACCGCTTGGACACGACCGCGTGTTCATTCGATCCGAAGTGCTAGCACACATTGCGGAGGTCACCGGCCAGTCCATTGAGCAGACCGCACGCACCTTTCACTACCTCAGAAACAAGGGCCACCTGGTGTTCAACAGCCGCACCCGGAAGTGGTCCGGTGCCGAGTACATTCCAACCGAAGATGACGGCCAATTTAGGGCTAGGGTGGCTTCCGAGATCGCGGAACTGCGCAAGATCTGCAAGGAAAACTTAGCGAAGTGCAGGAGTCTGCAATCTGCTAATGATATTATAGTTGAGAACTTCAATGCCTTGGTAAGTCACGTTAACCAGAAAAAAGGATGACGATAGGGTGACGATAGGGTGATTTAGGGGGCTATGTGTGGGGGCTGCCTCTCCTAAAGGAGAGGGTAAGGTTCCCCCTCTCGCTTTTAGGCGACGGGGTCACCATCAAACAAATAAAAAGGCACGGAAGTTTGGGTGCATAAAAAAGCCCAACCGTTGAAGATTGGGCTGGTGGTACTCGCGGAAAGTCAAAACCCCGCAAATCGCTTAGGATGGCGTTCTAGGTGCCATCTGAGTTGATGTCGTCATCGATCTGTTTACCGTACCAGATGACGATCAGCGCGGCCCATGCCACGCCAACGATGACCGCACCAGCTAAAATTATGGATGCGAGCGCGATCATTTGGCGGCCTCCTCATCCTCTTCAATCAAGAGATCTGCGATCCTCGCCACATGACCAACAATATCATAACCGAAATCGTTCTCACGCGCCAACAGACCCTGCACTATCGCCATCTTGTAGGCTTGCCGCACACTCATGCCGGTAATCTGACCAAATCCTCCTTCCTCGTCACGAAATGGATATGCTGGGCCACCATCTTTGACTTTTTTCTTTTTGCTCATTGGTTTACTCCCGCGTCCTCTGCCATAAAGTCGCGCACCACCTTTGACGTAACCGCAACAATTTCACGGAGAGTGATCTTATGAATTTTACGCACACCACGCATGGTCGCAATTTTATTACCAGTGTGCATCACACCCTGAACCACCGCCATCTTATACGCCTGACGCACGGTCTGGTTTGCATACTTACGAGGTGCGGGCATCATTTGGCGGCCTCCCTGTTGCGTTCCACAATCATTTCGTCCGCTATTTCATAAGCCATAGCTGCAACGTACAGGCTTGCGTCGCGTGCGAAACTTTCTGTTATAATTCCATTCATTGCCTGCCCCGCAAAATAATCGCGCATGGTCATGTTTGGCACGCCATTCAAAGTTGTTGTTCCAATACTTTCCAATTCTTTGATCAACGCTAGATTGTCTTTCGCCAATTCAATCCGCGCTGCCACCGCCGCGTCACGTTGAGTGCGCATCTCGGCCAGTTCGCGGTCAACCTTTTCTAAAGCATCTGTCCGTGGTGTGTCGCTCATGGCTTCGCCCCCCAGACAAATTGCACGCGCAGGTTTTCGGTCAGGGTCCAATGAGCGTGGCCCACCTTAACTGCCTCGTTCTGCATATTTCTAATCCCAAATAAAAATCCAACAGCGACGGCACAGGCCACCGCGATACCCAGCACTATCAACTCTCGAATCATGTGTTTCATCGCAGACACTAAATTGCGTCTGACACCTCACGTCAATATCAAACCACTTGCGCCAAAAACTACGCTCTGGTATAAGCAGACCATTGGAGATCACGGCACAAGTTACCACAACCTCCCCTGAGCTGACCACCGTCACCCAGAAGCTGGCGCGTGGCGCAGATCTGGGCAAGTATACCGCAACGCAAATCAGTACGGAAAAGCGTACGCTTATCGAGGATCTCATCCGTAATC
>Ga0181357_1001110_pt1 | contig 10573 bp, 14 predicted proteins | sample Fa13VDMM110DN_FD_130094 | JGI IMG/M metagenome (GOLD analysis project Ga0181357, IMG submission 130094) | Freshwater viral communities from Lake Michigan, USA - Fa13.VD.MM110.D.N | ecosystem: Environmental > Aquatic > Freshwater > Lake | place: USA: Michigan | collected 2013-09-24 | reverse complement strand
ATTGAACGCGCTCAACATCAGCAGGTCGAGGACAGCATACGCCGCGCAGCACAAGAGAGTGCGCTGCACTTCATAACGGACAGTGACGCAATCGAACTGGGCATGATGACGTTACGCAAGGCGTACGAGATTGGCTATCGTGCAGGTATGTATACAGAGCAGAGGAAGAAAAATGAGTGAGACCACATCACCAAATGTCACAGTCGCTCGCGCATTGCAAAAGGTGGGTCGCGCCACGGCGAGTGCATTGATTAAGCTAACAGGCAGACCGCAGAAGTCTGTAATTAACACGCTTAAAAATCTGTATCACCAAAGCAAGATTCATATCGGTGCGTACACGGTCAACAAGCGTGGTCAGATAGCTAAGGTATGGGTGTGGGGTGATGGTGACGATGCGCGAGAACCTGCCATGCGTAACAGTAAAGTAGCTTTTATCCCCCGCCCTGATACGGCGGCAGCATGGATGAGGAATCCAGTATGACCCCCGAAGCAAAAGTAAAAGACCGTGTGAAGAAAGTATTAAAGGACATTGGCGCGTACTATGCAATGCCTGTAACTAATGGCTATGGCGTGTCAGGTGTACCTGACTTCTTAGTTTGCTACAACGGTCTGTTCGTAGGCTTAGAGTGCAAGGCCGGGAAGGGTAAGACCACAGCGTTACAGGAGAAAGCCTTATTAGATATTAGAAAAGCAGGTGGTATGTCGTATGTTATTAACGAAGAAAATATCTCAATACTAGAGGATATATTAAATGGAACAGCAGAATCAGAACAACCTATCTAACACAACATTTAAATACGTTAGTGGCTCAAACGTGCAAGCCGTGTGGCGCAAATACGGGTGGACTCCGCCCTCAGAGTACCGCAATGACTATGCCTTTAAACACAATCGGGAGGCACTAGAACTTAATGAATGATGAAGACCTAAGAGATTTGTTTGCAGGTATGGCGTTGCAGGGGTTGCTTGCAGATGAAGGTGGCAGTTTATTAACCAACAACGGCGAAAAGTATGTAGCTGAATATTGCTATATCTTAGCAGACGCAATGATTAAGGCGAAGTACGCCGAGAAAGAACCCGAAGTGGGTATTACAGCAATTAAACGTAAGTACACAAAACAGGAGAAGTAAAATGAAACGCAATAAAACTGAACAGATCATTGAAATGTGGAAGCAAGGTAATACACCAGCTCAGATTATTAAAAAGACAGGTATGTCACCAAGCTATGTCTATAAAATCTGTAGTGATTACAAGAACAAGCCAAAAACTAGGGCTAAAGTCAAACCTCTTACTATAGATGAGGTTGTTTTAAAAGATTCTCTAGCAAGGGCGCGGGGTGAAGCACCTATCACGTTCAAGGTAGCAACACCTGTCTCATTCACACCTACTAAAAGCCTTGATGACATGGTGAACAGCCCTCCGCACTACACCACAGGGGGCATTGAGACCATCGACTTCATCGAAGCAAAAGAGTTGAACTATCACCTTGGCAACGTGGTCAAGTACATCACACGCAGCGGTCACAAGGGGGACAAGTTGAAAGACCTTGAGAAAGCTCAGTGGTATTTGAATCGTGAAATAGATAATCTCAAGAAGTAATCAGTACTAGGGTGGCGCGTTGCGCCCCCTTTTTTGCCTATACAAAATGCTTATTTAAAGGTCTTATGTAGATAAGATCGCTAACTGGAGAACGTCATGTTATCAGCAGTAGCAATCCTAATCGAAAGAACCAAGACCCATCCTGAAGAATTTGCTAATGGTTATTCAAGCGACTATGGCAAGTGGGATGACGTAATAAAAGAATTTTGCCTCTGCATGACCGCAGAAGAAAAAGACGCACTAACCGCAGCGATGACTGAGGCTAAACGCACGATGTTTAACGAAGCCGTGATGAAACGCTTGGTGGGTACTAACAAAACCGATGCTGAGTTAGAAGAAATAGCTATAAAAATGGCTAATTCGGCAAAGGGGTTTGGCTCAAAACCCACAAGGATACTGACCTCGGCTCAGATAACTAAAGATGCGCTGAAGATACTTGAGGATAACCTCACTATGGATGGTATCAGTTACAAAAAAGAGTACGACATTAACACCGACAGCTATCTTATATCTAAGGCAACTAAATGAACACAGGACTAGCAATACTTATCGCACGTACCAAGACGCACCCTGAAGAATTTACTGGGCATTTTCCTAGCGACATGAGTCCATCCAAGTGGGTGATAGCCATTGAAAACTTTTTAGATTGCATGACCGATGAAGAAAAGGCGGCGTGGGCTGAAGCTAAGGAGTGGCTTAACGAGTGGCATCTAAATAAACGGCGTGATGACTTCACAGAGTTTGTGATGAAGAAACTCGCGGGTGTTGCTGATACTGAGAGCGTGTCTAGCGCTAAGTACACAGAGCAGTTAGCCATGAGTATGAAAAACACTAAGGAAGTACTTCAGGCAGGGTTGATGAAAACCTTTGCAGAACAGTACAAACATCAAGACTTTGTAAACGCAATGAGGGTGGAGGAATGAGCTTCATCACACTAGACTTTGAGACGTACTACTCCGACACGGTTGGCTTTAAGAAAATGACTACAGAAGAGTACGTGCGTAACCGCAAGTTTCATGTGATCGGCGTAGGCGTTAGAGTTGACGATGCGCCAGCCGTCTGGTTCTCAGGTAGTCATGAGGAAACAAAGTCATTCCTGATGCAGTTTGATTGGGATGATAGTGCTTTGCTTTGCCACAATATGTTGTTCGACGGGTCGGTGCTTGCTTGGAAGTTTGGTATTAAACCCGCTTTCTACTACGACACCCTGTGCATGGCGAGAGCAATACATGGCGTAGAGGCGGGTGGCTCGCTCAAGGCTCTTGCTGAACGCTATGAGTTGGGTACAAAGGGTACTGAGGTTGACGATGCCAAGGGCAAGAAGCGGGAGGACTTCACGCCCGAGGACTTGGCGCAGTACGGCGAGTATTGCAAGAATGACGTTGACCTCACAAAGGCTCTATTTAAGGAACTGGTGCGTCACTTCCCCGAGGATGAGTTGGTGCTGATCGACATGACGCTACGGATGTTCATTGATCCTGTGCTTGAGGTTGATGATGCGATGCTTAATGATCGTCTAGAAGAAGTACGCGAAGAGAAGCTGACCATGCTTGGCACGTTAATGGAGAAATTAAAATGTGACACCGAGGAGGCGGTACGCAAGAAGCTCGCAAGCAATAAACAGTTTGCAGTCCTCCTGCAAGAGTATGGGGTTGAGCCGCCCATGAAGCTAAGTAAGACCACAGGCAAACAGACGTTTGCGCTTGCTAAGAACGATGAGGGCTTTATCGAGATGACTGAACACATAGACCCGTTCATTCAGCAGCTATGCGCGGTGCGACTTGGCACTAAGTCAACTATTGAGGAATCAAGGATAGAGAGATTCATAGGCGTGGGCGCTCGCAACAAAGGCTGCCTACCTATCCCGCTCAAGTACTACGGCGCACATACAGGTCGATGGGCAGGGTCAGACAAGGTGAACTTTCAAAACCTGCCGAGCCGAGATAAGAAAAAGAAAGCGTTGAAGAACGCTATCGTTGCACCCCTAGATCACACGATCATTAACTGTGACTCATCTCAAATTGAGGCGCGTGTGCTTGCATGGCTGGCAGGTCAAGATGACTTGGTGAAATTGTTCGCCGAGGGCGAGGATGTGTATTCTGTTTTTGCCTCAAAGATTTATAAGCGCACTATCTCTAAAGCCGACCCCGTTGAGCGGTTTGTGGGTAAGACTTGCATCTTGGGTCTAGGCTACGGAACAGGAGCGTTAAAACTACAACACACCCTGAAGACTAGTCCACCCGGAGCTGTCCTTAGTGAAAAAGACTGTAAAGAAATTGTTGATCTATACCGCAACACTAACGATAAGATTATTAAGCTATGGCGTGATGGTGACGCCGCAATAGAACGTATTGCCAACTGGAAGAACGGACACAAGGATACGTGGTATGGCAAGAACAATTGCTTGCAGATAGTGAAGGGCGGCTTTCGACTACCAAACGGACTACTCATTCAGTACCCTGAGTTGGGTCTCAATACTGATGAAGATAAAGAGCGATACATGTACAAGTCACGTAAAGGCCCCACATCGTTGTGGGGCGGGTCGGTAGTGGAAAACGTAGTTCAAGCCTTGGCGCGGATCATTGTTGGGCAGCAGATGATTGAGATTCAGAAGCGATACAAGATCGTGTTGACTGTACATGACGCAGCGGTTTGCGTAGTCAAGGATGAGGATCTGGAGGCGGCTATGAGTTACATTGTTGAAGTAATGTCTAAGCCACCTGAGTGGGCTAAGGGATTACCCGTAGCATGTGAAGCGAAGAGTGGAAAATCTTACGGCGAGTGCTAAAAAAGATTGCCTAGAGCGCGTTTTTAATATAATATGTACAGGTAAACTTTTCAAAAGGCAGTGTATGGATTTCACATGGTCGTTCTCATCACTCAAAGATTACGTTAACTGCCCCAAGCAATATCAGGAAGTTAAGATATTGAAAAGGTTCTACAAAAAACCTACCAAGGAAATGACGTACGGCAATGAAGTCCACAAAGCCCTAGAACACTATGTCGCTGACGGTACACCACTACTTGAGAACTACAAACGATTCCAACCTGTGCTTGATTCACTTGTAGAGATTGATGGTGAGAAGCACCCCGAACGTAGAATGGCTCTTAACCGTGATGGTGAGGCGTGTAGTTATGGCGCAGATGACCGTTGGGTGCGAGGTATCGTTGACTTGCTGATCGTAGACGGTGACAAGGCGTTTATCGTTGACTACAAGACGGGCAGCAATAAGTACCCTGACCCGAAACAGTTAAAGCTTATGGCACTAATGACTTTCGCGCACTTCCCTGAAGTCAATCATATTAAAGCTGGGCTGCTGTTCGTGATACACAATAGTTTTTTAGACGAAGAGTACAAGCGGGAACAGATTAAAGATTTGTGGGGTGCGTTTCATGGCGACCTTGAACGTATGAAGGTTTCGTACGAAAATGATGCATGGATGCCTAATCCTACTCCTTTGTGCGGGTGGTGTCCCGTACACACTTGTCAATTCCATAAGGAAAGATAATGCCCTACGTTAACAAGCCGCGCCCATACGATAAAGAGTACCAACAACAACTAACGCGGGGTGAAGGTGACCGCCGTATGGAACGCCAACGCGCCCGAGCTAAGATTGATAAAACGATGCCTGATGGTAACGGCAACGGTAAAGCTGATGCTCGGGAAGGTAAAGATGTTGCACACGTTAAAGCCCTTGATAAAGGTGGCTTAAACAAAAACGGATTGCGTATTCAAACCGCTACTAAAAATCGTTCATTTAAACGCGACTCAAAAGGCAACTTAGTAGGTGAAGTCAGCAAGAAAGAACGTAAGAAATAATACGCTGCGGTTAGGCATGAGTGTGCAGCGGGGGGTGGCTTTGGAAGTTTGCTTGACCCTTTAACCATGTCAGTTGAACGGCACTCACAAGTCCCTTAAAAGCTTCTCCGGTGCGTCAGGTTCATCCGCTTCACCCTCGTAAGGGGTGTTTTTTACAGTCAAAGGAACATCGTGCAAATAGTTCAAAACAGTGCGTTAAGATTTAAGTTGAATTCAGTACATGTACCAATAATTACTAAACACATAGCAAAGAGTGAAGTTTTGAGCGATGACGGTGAACAGGCAGATGTGCTTGTATATTGGCAACTTGAGGAGATGCAAACTCTAGCCAAGATATTTGAGTCCTTCAACATACCCTCGCCTATCACTAGAGATTATAAATGGCCGGGTCTGTACACCCCGTTCAAGCACCAAATCACAACTGCGGCTTTTCTAACGTTGCGCGAACGTGCGTTTTGCTTTAACGAAGCGGGTACAGGCAAGACCTCTTCTGTGATATGGGCTGCTGACTATCTAATGACGCAGAAAGTTATTAAGCGAGTGCTAGTCATTTGCCCGTTGTCGATCATGTACTCAGCGTGGCAAGCAGATATATTTAAAACAGCCATGCACCGGACAGTCGCAGTAGCCTATGGCGATGCAAAAAAACGCAAGAAGATAATTAACGGTGATTATGAGTTCGTCATAATTAATTACGATGGTGTGGGAATCGTACGAGAAGATATAAGTAAATCAGGGTTTGACCTAATTGTGGTCGATGAAGCCAACGCTTATAAAACAGCTACGACCCAACGCTGGAAAACTCTAGCAAAACTCCTCGCCCCTTCTACGAGATTATGGATGCTCACAGGCACTCCCGCTTCGCAGTCTCCGCTAGATGCGTTTGGGCTTGCACGACTTGTATCCCCCGCTAAAGTGCCACGCTACTTCACTTCATGGCGCGACCAAGTGATGATCCCCACTACTAGGTTTAAGTGGACACCCAAGAACTCATCTAGGCAAGACGTATACACCGCGCTGCAACCTGCTATCAGATTCACTAAGTCCGAGTGCTTAGACTTGCCGCCCGTCATGTATCAAACACGCTTAGTCCCACTTACCCCACAGGCAAGTAAGTATTACACGACGTTAAAGACACAGCTTCTTATCGAGGCTGCGGGAGAAGAGGTTAGCGCAGTCAATGCCGCCGCTGCGCTAAGTAAGTTGTTGCAAATATCAGGTGGCGCGGTATACACCGACAAGCATGACGTAGTTGAATTTGATGTTAGCCCACGCCTTAATACACTCATGGAGGTAATCGACGAAACAGAACACAAGGTAATTATCTTTGTGCCGTTCAGACACACAATAGATGTTGTGGCCCGGCATCTCACTAGTCAAGGAGTTACTAATGAAATAATTAACGGAGACGTACCCGCTAGGGAGAGGGCCGTAATCATCAATAGATTTCAGACCGCCGACCTACCAAGAGTTTTAATCATTCAACCACAAGCTGCATCACATGGCGTAACACTAACTGCTGCGAACACCGTAGTATTTTGGTCACCCGTGATGAGCGTAGAAACGTATCTTCAATGTATTGCACGAATTGATCGCGTGGGACAGAAAAACAGTATGACTGTTGTACACCTGCAGGGATCAGAGGTGGAGCGCAAAATGTACGCAATGCTCCAAGGCAAAGTTGATATGCACGAAAAGTTGGTTGATCTTTACAAGCAAGAACTAGGAGTTTAAAAATGTCATCAAATCTCGAAGAATTAGTACAAATATACTTGACAATTAGAACCGAACGTGAAAAGATTCTAACTGCCTACGAAACACAAGACAAGGCATTTAAGGATGAGTTGAACGTATTAGAGCAGGCGATGTTAGCAATCTGCAACGATACAAACGCAGATAGTATCAAGACTCAGAACGGCACAGTGATTCGCAAAATGAACGAGCGTTTCTACTGTAATGACTGGGACAATTTTAAGAAGTTTGTTTTAGAGCATCAAGCAGTAGAGTTATTTGAGCGCCGTATTCATCAAGGTAACTTCAAAGAATTTATGTCGGAACACAAAGATGATGGTCTACCCCCCGGCGTTAACGTGATGCGAGAATTTGGTATCACAGTACGTAAACCAGTAGCACGATAATTCAGTCAAAGGAAAATAAATGAGCAACGAACTCGCAAATCTGTTAGCTAGTAACCCCTCTATGGTTCAGTCAGGTCTTGACGAAGACACCCTTGCAGTATCAGGTGGCGCACGACAAGGCAACAAACGCATCTCCATCAAAGGTGGTGTGTTTCGCAAGTATGCAGGCGGTAAAGAAATCGGTGCTATCGAAGACCGCTTTATGAACGTGATCATCGTAAAGATGGCACACAAGGCATCACGCATGTTGTACTTGCAAGGTTACAAAGAGGGCGAGAAAGTTAGCCCCGCTTGTTGGTCTGGCAATTCAGATACACCCGATGCTGAAGTTAAGAATCCCCCCGCACCAAGCTGCACCGAGTGTCAGTACAGCGTCAAAGGTTCAGGCGATAACGGTATGGGTACTAAGTGCAAGCTGTCATGGCGCACCGCTGTTGTGTTGCCTAATGATCCCGCAGGCGATGTGATGCAGTTGGTCCTACCCGCTATGTCGTCTTTCGGTAAAGAAGATAATGGTCGTTGGCCTTTCCGCCCGTACGTTCAGCACTTGGCATCACACAACGTATCAGCAGGGCGCGTTATCACCCGTATGGCGTTTGATACGAAGTCACCTACACCCAAGGTAGTGTTCTCGCCTGTCGGTGCTGTGCCTGATGAGGACTTGGCTGTTGTTGCTCGCCAAGCGAAGAGTCCCGCTGCTGAAGCTGCTATTAAGATGAATGTATTTCAAGTTGATAGTGGCGGTGAAGTGGCAGCAGATGATGGTGGGTTTGAAACTGTAGCTGTGTTTACTTCAAACGTATCTGTTGAGGCACAGTTAGCCGAGCCTGTAAAGCGTGAGTCAGCGAAGCAAACTGAAAGCGCACCGCCTTCTGATGTTTCGGATGTTGTCAAAAAATGGTCTAAAAAGTAAGGAGTAGGAATGCCACGAACATATAGCGATAGATTTTTAATTGGGATGCATCAGGCTAACCCGCGTCGTGCGGGTGTAGCCCTTGCAAAAGCGTGTGTGAAAGCTAATCTTCCAGCAAAGTATGTAGCAGTTGCGTTGGGAGTGTCCCGCATGACGATCTATAGTTGGTTTCGTGGCAAACCTATCCGCGATAAAAATCAGCAGCTTGCAGAAGTGTTTACCGACTTAGTTGAAGGTGACATTGTGCGGGGTATTCTCCCCGCTAAAACCATGCGAGAAGCTCAAAAATACATTGACGATATGCTTAAAGAAACAGTATAGCGAGGCTTAACCCCACCCACCTAACTAAGCGTGAGCAGTCACGCTTTTTTAAACTCTGCTCAAGAAATGATAAAACAATTTTATGAGATGGCGTTGCCTACGCAGGGAGTTTATTGCGTAACGGGTATTGACCCAGCCACAGGGGCAACAAAAAACCGATTCACTGAAACACTAAAGGGAGTACATGAGTTAATAGCAGACTGCAATAAACGTAAACAGAATACTTTTGTAGCTGTCAGTACATTTGAAGGATACAGTCGTAAAGCTAAAGACGCTTTGTTCTGTAAGTCACTATTTGTTGATCTTGATGTAGGCGCGGAGAAGGCAAAGAAAAACGAAGGATACACAGATTCGGGTGCTGCGCTAATTGCACTTGATGTATTTATCACCGAGAGCGGGTTACCACCTCCTGTCATTGTTAGTTCAGGGCATGGCGTACACGCTTATTGGCTGTTTGATAAAGACATTCCTACGGATGAGTACCTTACAGTTGCACAACTTTTTAAAGATTACTGTGTAGCAAGATTGTTCTGCGACAGAGCAGTTATGGCAGACATGGCGCGTATCATGCGTTGCCCTGACTCAATGAATTACAAGACAGACCCACCTACCCCTACTGGATTTATAAGCGAAGATTTAAACGCATATTCATTTGAGTCGTTTAAAGAATTCCTAGGTGTTGAAGAAGAGCCGGAGGAACCGGCTAATGATGTAGCAGCAATCTTAGCTTCTATACCTAAAGGCTTAGACGATGAGACGAGAGCTTTCAAGAAGCTTGATAACTTTAAATACAACTTTAGAAACATTGTTATACGAAGTCTTGAAGGTGACGGTTGCAATCAAATAGCAGAGGTTGCAAGAAACCCTGAGAACCCACCCTACTCATCATGGACAGGTGCGTTAGCAGTTGCCGTACGCTGCGAAGACGGCGAAGAAGCAATCCAACTAATATCAGAAGGGCATCGTGACTACACACCAGAAAAAACAATTACAAAAGCCAATTCTTTTAACTCTATCAGAACGTGCGAAGGGTTTGCGCGTGATGAGCCAAGTCTCTGTGAAGGATGTAAACACAGAGGACGAATCGTTGGACCAATTGAGCTTGGAAGAGAGTTTATACCCGCAGCAGCAGCGCATACGGAGGACACAGTTTGGGAGAAACCGGATACCAAAAAGCTTCAAGAACTTCCGGGATTCCTAAGACCATTTGTTAAAGGCACTAACGGTGGTATCTATTTTATGCCGCCAGCAACCGTTGATAAAGAAACAAAGAAGAAGACACAAGACGACCCCGTATTGTTTCTAGCGCACGACCTATGGCCTATACGCAGACTGTATAGCAAGACTGAAGGCGAGTGTTTGTTAATGCGCTTAGTGTTACCACACGATCCTGCAAGGGAGTTTCTACTGCCCGTAGCGCAATCAGCAGAAGATATACGCAAGGCTGTAGTAGCCCAAGGTTCACCCTGCGAGCCAAGCCAAGCGCCACGCCTCTATAGTTATATTTCTAAATGGAATCAATACATGATTAACGTATACAAAGCGGATCAAATCCGCACACAGATGGGCTGGACAGAGAAGATTAACCCCGAGTCACCTGTGCAGCAGCGCAGGTCGTTTGTCTTAGGTAGTAGAGAGATTAATGAAGAAGGTCAGATTATCGAGTCAGCTACATCACCTCTCATACGAGGTATTGCTAGACATTTAGAACCACAAGGGACCTACGAGAAGTGGCGTTGGTGTGTGGATCATCTAAATCAACCCGGATTTGAAATGCACGCTTTT
>Ga0181357_1001108_pt1 | contig 10589 bp, 10 predicted proteins | sample Fa13VDMM110DN_FD_130094 | JGI IMG/M metagenome (GOLD analysis project Ga0181357, IMG submission 130094) | Freshwater viral communities from Lake Michigan, USA - Fa13.VD.MM110.D.N | ecosystem: Environmental > Aquatic > Freshwater > Lake | place: USA: Michigan | collected 2013-09-24 | reverse complement strand
TCCTGTACGAATCTTAAATATGCTGTTAGTCTGATTCTTGCTGTGCTATTTTTATCATCAGGTTAGACTTTGCAATTGACCTGATTCCAGGATCAATCATGTCATGTAAATTTGTGATTGTCAGCATATCACCTACAACATTTGTGTTTGGTGCTTGTGACCAACCGCGAACAGTTCCAAATTTATTGTGTCCAGGACCTGTCTTGTATACAGCCGCTGAGCTAACACCACCTGCTGCAGGTCCAGAGAATTTCTTATACAAAGATGAGAATGGGAATGGCACCATGCCTGTCATGATGTGTGAATCGCTAGCCGCTTCACTTAAATCCAGTCTCATCTTTGTAAAAGATCCTCTGTCTGTCCGACCTGTCGTAGCTTGCTTTGCGATATTCGACATGTCTATTTTCTTTGCTATTGCATCAAATGACTCAGCGTCTTCATCAGTAAAGTCAAACAGTTCTTCAACAGGTTCATCATATGGATATGTTGAAGGTGCTGGATAATCTTTTCCTGAGAATTTTGCTTTTGTTGTTCCGTAACCTGCACCGGTATTTCTATCACCAGATGGATTAAAGACAGTGCGCATCATGATGGGTTATATGCTCCAACACTACCAAGATAAGACTTGCCAGAGATGTATGTCCCAAGAGTCTGACTTGCTATTCCTGTGGATGTTTCTGCAGGGCCAACTGCCGAACCAAGCCCTGATCCGTATTGATTTCCTCTTCGAGGCAACTCACCGGTATACGCAGGTTGTGATAGTGGATCACTTGCATTTGGTGATGAGGCGAGATTAGGCACATAAGGCGATGCAGGAAGACCTTCACCGCCAGTGACAACTTCATTCTCAATATCAGGTGCTCCAAGAAAATTAAGATTGACAGCACTTGGAAAACCGTAATAAGCTGTTGAGTCACTAATAGATCCAACGCTTATTCCGATATTGGGTATGCTATCGCCCGGGCCGCCTGCACCATTCAGTACAGACAGGCCTGCATTCTGCACAGTTACTGCATTGTACTCATTGTACAACGGTGAAGTAGCAAAAATTGCTTTTAGATTCGTGTCGCTTCTACTACCCGGGCCTGCAGTGGGACGAGACCCACCATCAGGCTCAACAGTCGCAGTCTTCATTGATGACATGAGATCCTCCTTACAATCTTTGGAAACTTACTGAATTAGCGTCTAGCGATAATTCTGTCGCGAAGAATCTGCTTGTTCTCACGAATTTGCTCGAGTCTAGCAATGAGCGACTCTTCAAGCTTCTTGAGAGTCTTGTATTGTGCCACATCACCGGCTCCATTGCCGTCTTGCTTGACTTTGTTGCTTGTGGCATGTGTGCGCTTAACAGCGTGAGGAGGAGGTGAACTCCAATCTCCCTCATCCATGTCCATGTGCATGTCTTTGAGTGCTGCCTTGTCCATCATAGGTGACTTCTTGCTTTCAAGTTTCTTCTTCTCTTGAAGCACCATTCTCTTGAGAAGTTCGGGTGTGAGTTTAACAGATGACATTTAATTCTCCTAGTAAGATTAAAGGGTTCAAAATATAAGTATGCCGTTCATTGAATTTGACATCATGCACCTAACTTTTTATCAGAAAAAGCTAAAGTAGCCCATTTAGATGCAGACTCAGCAAAAATATCTGTTGGATCGCTTCTAAGCATAGCTTTTGCAGCAACATCACCTTGCACTGCTATCATAGATTCAGCACCACGCCTGTTGTCTTCCATTATTGGAGTTCCACGAAGTGCTGTGTCTGCAAGCATTGCTTGGATCATAGGGTCAGATGATGCTTCGTTTATTGCTTGTCTGTTTACTCTTGGTTGTTGCATAGAAGAATTTTGATTATTCTTTGGAAGAAAACTAATTTTATCAGCAACGTTAGATCTTACATTTTGAGTTGATTGCAGTCTTTGTGGCTGCGATGAAAAATTATCTTTACGATTTTCATCGAGTTGTTGCTTTGTTCCAACAATTCCCTCAGACAATATCTCAACAAGACACTCTTTGACAATGCTCTTGAGTTCATCTCTTGATAACTTCATATTATTTCCATGCAATTATGTTATTGAAAATTCTATCAATTCTGTCTGAACGATTAAACGTCTTATTTAGATCGCGGACATTAATGTTTTTTGATTCATTGATGAATGCACCAGGTGTTGAAGGCTCAGACACTATATCAAAACAGATGAGCTGAAAGTCATCCTGGACAATTAGCGCACTTCCTTGTTGTTTTGTAGATCCGACGCCTCTTGATGAGATTCCAAGCGTCACGCCTGATTCTACTAAGCTTTGAAGAATTTTTCCGCTTGGGGTGTCGAGTAGCTCAATTACACCAAAAACGTCATCACCGTCCATTTTTGCTTCTTTTACAAGATGTGATGCATTTTTTAACTCAACAACAGATGTGTCTGGGTGATCACATTCACCTAACGCACGATTCTCTCTAATAAACTTCTGATAGTTGATAATCTCTCTCTCAAGTATTCCTCGAGGATAAATTCTTCCATTTTGGTTTAGTGTATCTGCGCGTTGAATAACACCTTTAAGCATTATTTTTCCGCCATTCATGTCTCTTGATTCTCTAACAAGAGCCGTGCTATATTTGAGCGCTGTCCACTCTTTAAGCAATGTCATTGACATTATGCCCCCTTTAATTCCCTGATTAGTTGTGTAATTGTCATTAATTGTGAAAGCTTATCATCATCTATTGATTCAAATGTAAGCTGTGCCAGCTTATTTGAAACAACCTCAGCTTTTTCAAGCACGACATGATTAGTCTCAGTCTTCTTAAGTTCGCCAAGCGCCTGTGTTGCTTCTTTCTTTATCATCAGTGCTTTGAATATAATTGATTCGCTGTTGTCATTTTGAACTGAGAAGACATAGTCGTTAATCAGATCTTTTTGCTCATTTGTTAGCTTATCATTATATTTCTTGTTGAATTTTTCATTCATTATCTTGACAACTAATGAGTCAATATTACGATCAACGTCAGGCTCAGTCTCTACTTCTTTCTTCTCTGCAGTTAGCCATTCAATCAGTGTTGATTCTATGACAACAACTTCAGATAGATTTGATCTATCACCTTGGCGCCATTCATTCAATAACGTCTGTATTGATGCATAAACTCTATAATCAGGTACACTGCGTCTATAGAATTTATCATCTGCAAGACTGTAATTGATCTCCTTGATAAGAGAAGATTTTTCAACATCTAGTTTTGCAGCATCAAATCTACGTGAAGCCGCTCTAGACTCTGTTAGAATTGCTGCTGCGATCGATGTGTCTTTAACTGTTGTCTTTGCAAGCGCATTAAATAATCTGAACTCCTTGTAGAGCTCAGTATTCTTACTGTAGTGCGTTGTCAAGACATTTAGAGCAATTTGTGCTCGAGGTTTATCATTTTCAATGAGGTACGCAGAAATTGCCCGAACTAGAAGTTCATAGATTATTCCAACGTTACGTTTCTTATTATGACTCATCTTCATCCCCTGATGTATTTTCTGACTCAGAGATCTTTCTATTAGCATTCTTGAGTTGTTTCACAATTGATTGAATCTCAGAAAGCCTCATATCACCAAAAATTTGTCGTTGTTCTAAGTATTCATCAACATCGTCATCGTCATTCTCTGACATCGGATTTTTGAAAGGATTTATAAGATCCTGCTTATTTCCAAAAGGATGTGATATTGAATCGCTCTGCTTTGACTTGCTATGTGATACAAGCTTTGCATGATCTGTGTCTTGATTAAGCGGATTTTTTCTTCTAGGTTTGTTTTTCTTCTCTCTCTCTACGTAGTTAGGTCCAGGTGCTGTCTCTCCAAGCAAGCTCTTTTTAAGAGATAGATTTTGTGTAGGCCTAATCGGATAAGGTACGTAGCTTCTCTTATTAATTGCTTCTTCGTTATTAAAAAATGAGTCATCATCAACTTCGCCTAATGTCTGCTGACCACCTGATAGATCTGTGGGGCTTGTATCGGGCGGCGGTCCAGACTCAGGTCCAGGTCCAGGTGAAGAACTATCAGGTATTACTGCGCTTAGATCTGCATTTGGAGCAGATCCAGGAATTTCTGGCAGTTTGACAGCTTCAATCTTAAGTTCCATTGCCTTGTCTTTCAATAGACCCTTTTCAATCTCTTTGATTTCATCATCAGACATCATAAAGACGTTCTTTCTAACCCAATTCTTATCAACAAGACCTGTCACGCCATTCGCTGATTGTGCTATTGTGAATTTTGTGTTAAAAAGTTCTAGCTTTTGTTGCTGTGCTATCGTTGAAGGATTTGTAAGTTTTAACTCAAAATCTAGAAGATCCTCTCCAGTAAATCCGTGCGTGTGAAGATGAATTATTGCAATCTTATTAAGCTCAGAGAGAATTGTCCGCTGAATTCTATTGATCGATCGTGAAAACCTAATGTCTTCTTGCGAAAGTGTTGCTTTAGCACCAAGGCCTTCATCATATCCAAGATATGCCTTGGGTATCTTTAAGGCAGCAAATAGCTTTTTCTGGATGTATTGAACATCTTCAACTGCAGCAGTATTTTGTCCACCAGTCAATGTGTCAATCTTTGTCCCTGTTGCAGAGCCTCGAACAGGCAAGAAATAGTCTTCATCAACAGACAGCGGATTGTAACGTAGATCAACTCTTCCTGTATTCTTGTCAACAACTTGATTCTTCTTAAGCTGCGCCTGTGCTTGTTCCATGTAATTAGGAATTTCTTCAGGTGGGATATTTCCTACATCGATGTAAAAGACACGACGATCAGGTGCTCTAACAATTCTGTAAACCAACATTGCATCTTCAACAAGAATTAGCTGACGCCAGATTCTTCTCGCGGCTTCAAGAACAGATGTTCCATAAGGAAGGAAAGCATCATTACCTAATATTCTAAAATGCGAGACCTGCCAATTCTCAAGGATCTGGTTTCCTTGTGTCATCCAGCGAAATCTAACAGCTAGCGGGTCATCTTTATCGAAACCCTCTTCTCGCTCAATCTCATTGACTGAAATTGGGTACACATTGATTACGCCGAGTTCTGGTGAAACATCATTGAACAGGAAGAAATCACCGTATTTACACATATTCCTGACCCACGCAGTCAGGTTAAAATTGACATTTAGCGTATCATAAAACAACTCATTTAGGATCTTATTAACGCTTGGGTTCTCTGAGTAAATGTGCAGAACATTACCCATCTCATCAGGCGCAACAGACTCCTCAGCATATATGTCAAGTGAGCTTGCAATCTCAGGTGTGTACTCCATTTCTTGGAAGTCAGAGTATCTTGCCATACGATCATAAGATCCATATGCAGACATTGCTGAGCTGTATACATGGCTCTGAGTCTTTCTGAACATCTCAAATGCTGATGTATTTTTTGTACTCGGCACAAAGTCACGAACTCTGCGTTTAACAACAGGGCCGCTTCTGAATAACTTTGTAAGTCTACTGAATACACTATCTTCTTGCTTTGCCATTTATCCTACTTGTAGATCCATAATAGATCAGCTGGTATATTGTATCTTGTTTGAAAACGACCGCTTATAAGATCTTTCTTTGCTTCAACTTTTTTCTTACTTGCACCAGAAAGAATGTCATTAGCAATGCCATTGAATTCTTGAGACTTAAGCGACATGCTTGCAAGCATTGCCTTATTAAGCACATCTGAGTCTCTGTTGTATTCTGAGGATGAATCAAACAACCATGCGCTTATTGCAAGACTTATTACAAGATCATCGTTCTCACCCTTCATTGCTTGAACACGATTGTCAGTCCAGACAAACGTCTTTAATTCATCATAGAATCTTGATGAATAAGAAATGAGCTGCTTGTTTCTAAGCAACTCTTCAAGTTTTGTAAGGATTAATGAACGTGACTTTCCACTTGTGCTAAATCCTGCTGTTGTTGTGTCACCAGGCGGTATGTAGTCACCAATATAGACTGCATTGCTACGCTGGTAGTACATCTTAGGATAGTTCAGGTCTCTAAGTCTGATGATAGTCGCATAACCAAAGCTATTATTCTCCGGACAGAGAAGTGCTTTATTATACTTCAGACCGTATTCATTGAGCAGATCACCAAATCTATCTGGGGCGATCTTGCCTTTGTACTCAACGACAATCTCACCTGTCATTAAATCAACGACCTGGAATGCTGAGAAATCTTTTCCATCACCTCTGGCGATGTCTGCAGACATGACATATTTGTGTTCAGATAGCGGATACTTCCATGTCCAGACATTTCTATCAAATCCTGTTCTTTCAATAGGATTTGCGATAATAGAATGCAACCATTTAAGATCGTCATCGCCTAGAAATGTTTCACCAGATGAAGCAAAATCGCACAAGTATTCTTGTGCAATCTGTCTTCCTGAGAGATTTTTTGTCTCCTTATCAAACCATGCTTGATCTCTCTCAGGATGCACATCCCAATTAAGCTTGATCGATTTAAACTCATTCTGTTCAGCTTCAGCATCTTTATACAGCTTGTAATACTGACCACCTACACCGTTAGGTGTGGATAGAAGAATTGCTCGACCACCTGTAGTCAGTGTAGGATACAGGCCTGTCCACAACGTATCGAAATCTCTTACCCATGCTGCCTCATCGACAATGAGCAGTGACAATGCCTCAGAACGACCTGCATCTTCTGACGTTGGTATCGCCTTAATTGATGATCCATGACTGAACTCAACAAGTTGCTTATTATTTGCAGTGACCTGTGATAACATCAGCCAAGGCGGCAAATTAGTCAGAATCGTTTTGGTTTTCTTGATAAAATTCTGCGCGACTTGCAATTTCGTCGCAATAATCAAGATATTCTTGTCACGCTGAAATAACGCAAGCCATACTGCGTATGCTGCAACAAGTGTCGAAAGACCCAGCTGTCTACCTTTCACGACAATAACGAATCTATTGTCGATAAAATCTTTGACACAATCATCTTGAAATGGAAATGTCTTGAAAGGTATTGTTCCCTTTGTTGGGTGCTGGATCTTGACGTAGTTATTGAAAAAATAAGTTGGATCTTTACCACACTTTACAATTTCAGAAACTTGTCTTGATTTATTGACAATAGTCATTAGTTGTTGACAGTATAGACTGCTCTCCTTCTATAATACGCGGTGCGCTTAGGATTAAACGAAGACATAGAAATAACTTCTATCTCATCGGTAGATTCACCCTTCTTAAGCTTCAACGTTTCATTTGCTGCAACTTTGTAATCTTTCTTTACTTGTGCGATAAAGTCTTCAATCAGCTTTTCAGAAATTCTTTCTTGCTCCCGTACTTGATCACGGGCAGGTTTGTCTGTGACAATGTTTGTAATTGTCGTATACATCACGTGAATTTCATTGCCAGACATTTTTGTTTTAATTGAAAACGTGGAACTCTTCCCCGTGGAAGATTTTCCAAAAGTTGTATCAAGAATCTGGCCGAGTGTGTTAATCTGTTGAAAGTTCATTTTGTATCCTTTTAGAATTTAATGCTAACGTAATACGTTCATTTCGATATTTATAAATATCTTCAGCTTGTGGGCGCCAACCCTTAGACCACTGTTCTCTATTTGCTTCTGCCCATTTCATTGCACAATTTCTACAGCACTTGAAGTGTTTGTAGTGTGTCTGGTCATGCCTGTAGTCTAATGAAAATTCACAGACTTCACAAAAAAGACTCATGTCATTCATAATTTACTCTTGATCGTTCGCCGTTAGTCTCTATCACTATCATATTATCAACAACATCTTTGATTGCATCAACATGTGAGATAATAACTATCTTCTTAAAATAACCCTTTAAATTCTGAAGTAAACGTGCGCATGCTTCAAGATTACTTTCATCGAGTGCACCAAATCCTTCATCGATAATCAACATGTCTGATTTAGGGAGTGATGATATGCTGGTCAGCGCGACCCGAATTGCGATTGAAGAAATCATTTTCTCCATTCCTGATCCGAGTTCAATAATCCTCTTTTTCTCATCATAGACAATGTAGATTTCAATATTGTTTGATTCATCGCACTCGATCTCGACTGTGAATCCAGATATGCCTGTAAGAATTTTGCTGATCTCTGCATTGATTAGTGGCAGATACTTGGCAATAATACTTTGTGGTATTCCTTTCTTTGAGAATGCATTCTCAAGAAGTGTTAAGACTTCATGCTTTCCAAGAGACTCTTTTAGTTCTTCTATCTGCTTAATTGCGTTGTTGATCTTTTCTTCATTTCTACCGCGATTTGACGCAATAACGATCAAATCACGCTCAAGTGCCGAGACTTTATTCTTAGCAGCAATGAATTCTTTGTGTTGGTCTGCAATTCCAGATTTATCTTGAATGTCTTTCTTTTTTTGAAGTGTCTTAAGCGACTCAACAGCGTCAAATTGCTGGTTCTTCTTTGTTGAAATTCTCTCTTCAAATAGCGGTATGCTCGATTCAGACTTCAGTTTCTGCTGGATTATCTCATTACTTAGACTTGCAAGCTTACCAATCTTCTCAATCTTTCCCTTGATATCATCTTTGTTGATCTCTTTGATCCTGTCAGCAAGGATAGCAAGAGTCCTTGCAATAGCATCCTGTGTCTCTTCTTCTGACTTAATAAGACTTTTTCCTTGGTGTGCATCTTTGATAAAGATACAAGTTGGATAGCTGTCTCCACACGGAATATCGTCAAGGATCTTAGTTCTCTTTTTAAGCTTTTCAAGATCAGAATTCTTTGTTTCAAGATCTTTTGTATTGATTGCAAACTTCATCTCAAGATCTTTTAAAGTTTCTTCTTGTTTTCTCAAATCTTCTATGCTGACCGTGCTTTTTACTGCTTCTATCTTCTCGAGCTTTTGTAAGAAATCCTTAATTGCAGCAGTATTTTCATCTAACTTGTCTTGCAAATCAGTCAATTCGTTCTCAAGACGATTCACTTTTTGCGATGCTGATATGATGTCAGCATCATTTATAATTTCTAATGATGGGCTATTGATAGATTGTAGCTCTTCTTTTGCGCCATCAAGCAGCGTTGTTGTGTTGTCTGCTTCTTTTTCAAGCAGACTTTTCTGTTCAATCAATTCATCTCTATTCTTTACAAGAACGTCCAGCGTTTGAGTTGTCTTGAGACTCGCCTTAATAGGTGATAAGTCTTGTTTGACTTTTTCATGATAGAGATCAAATATTTCAAGATCAAGAAATCTACTTAATATCTGTTTGCGACTTGTTGACTTTTCATTAATGAACATGTTCATCTGGCCTTGCGGCGCAAGACATGTGTAGAAGAAATCGTCTGCTGTGCCTATTAGTTTCCTAACAATCTTCTCTGTTTCCCTGCGCTGCTCATCATTTAGGTCTTTAAGCACATCACCTGTGCTACGCTTCTTAAGTGAAAGTTTTGTTGAAGCAGACACATCAGACTTCTTTGAGAAAACTTTATTGGTCTCCCTCTCAATCTCATACACTTCTTCGGCAACAGACATGACTATTTTAGCTTTGCAATCATCTGCATTTGAATTTATGATGTGCAAATTTTTCATCGACCCACGGTCTGATGTGTTAAATAATGCATATGCAATAGATCCTATCACAGATGATTTACCCGATCTGTTCTTTCCAAAGATCCCTGTTATTCCATTAAGTTTATCAAAATTTATTGAATTGCCGGGCCCATAAGAGAATAAGTTGTCAAATTCAAATCGCTTAAGACTCCAGACAATATTTCTTACGACTTCATCATCAATAACAACTGTGTCATAATATTTGTCAAATAATGACATTGCAGCTGTGCGACGTCGGTCTTCTATTGACTTAGATTTCAAGTAATCATCAATGATTATCTTTAAAACATTCTTGTCTCTAACGTTCTCAGACTTTAACGGTTGAAGTGATGTCGTAGCTTTCTGCTCGACAGTCTCTGACTTCGTTGTAATCTCAGAAAATTTGCCTGCTGACTGTGTCTGCGTGTAGAGAGAACGAACATCGTGTTCATTCACGTCGGCAGGTAATGCGTATCTGATTCTTGCTTTCGGTGTTATTCCTGATAGTTTTCCAAGAGTTTGTGTAACATCACCTTTCCAATCAATTGTATGAAAGGGCATGTCGTTCTTCACACTAATAAATTTTGTGGTGAAGTTGTTCTTGGTCTTTATGTCCCAAAACAAGAAACCTTTATCTACTTCTTCGCCGTAATTCTGCTGTATTGTCGATCCACAATATGCTATTGTGCCTGCATCGTTGAGAAATTGTTGTTGGTGTATGTCACCAAGCAATGCAAAATCAAACTTCTCAAATAGATCAATGGTGACTTCACCTTCTAGCTCCATCCCAGAGTCTGACTTGGCGCCTTTTACTGCACCATGATAGAATGCAATGTTGATGTTGCCTTTGGCAGGTACTACATCAGGCCATCCGGCAACATCAAATGGTGAAAAGACACACCATTTGAAGCCGTCAACGGGCGCATCAAAAACACCTGACTGCTTAAACAGACGCAATCGAGGATTGTTCAATGCTGAAATAATCGGTGTGATTGCATCTTGTCGGTCTTTGTTTAAGATCAGACCGTCGTGATTTCCAAGAATGACGTCAACAGGTGCAATCTTGGTCAG
>Ga0181357_1001107_pt1 | contig 10589 bp, 13 predicted proteins | sample Fa13VDMM110DN_FD_130094 | JGI IMG/M metagenome (GOLD analysis project Ga0181357, IMG submission 130094) | Freshwater viral communities from Lake Michigan, USA - Fa13.VD.MM110.D.N | ecosystem: Environmental > Aquatic > Freshwater > Lake | place: USA: Michigan | collected 2013-09-24 | reverse complement strand
GAATTATCAATTATACCTAAATTTGTCAATGTCTGAGTAGTTGATTTATTCCAAAAATTAAAACCGCCTTTTGTGTTAGTATATGTTGACTGAAAATTAGTGAAATCTGTTGCACCGTTTCCTGATGTATTACCATAGGAAAGTAATGAACCGTATTCTGATGATGTTAATGTTGGGATGGTATATTGCCCGTTTGTATTACTCCTAAACGGTCCTTGACATGTCAAAACATTAGTATTTAAAGTTCCAGTTGTTATTGTTGAGGAATTGACATCATCACAATTTAAGTTACCATTTTCTAAAGTGGCGCTGCCATCACTTATTGTAATTATACCGTTCATACTTCTACTATTAATTAATATATTTGTACTCATATTAATTAATGTTAGATATTTTTCTTATATATTTTTTATTCACATTCTTCAAAGGATAATATTAAAACATATGCTGGAAAATCTAATGGAGTTGGCGCTGACTCATCTACCCATAATACTGGTGGATTATTATTATTTATCATACTTACATTAAAATAATTTTGTCTTGGTCTAGATAAATATATTGGGGTATTATAATCTTTATCTGCTCGTAAAAATGAAAATGGTGAATTTGCACTTAGTAAATATGATGGAAATATTAATCCTAAAATGTTGGATGAAGTCGCCTGATATGTGGTTGATGATTGTTGACATTTATAATTATTAGCTTGATTTAAAAAATCGATTGTAATAATAGGAATTTGAACAAGTGTATTAATAATACATGTTTTACTTATAAAAGAAAAAGTTAATTTAAATTTTTTATCTGGAAGAATAGATGACCAATCAATATAATAATTTTTATTACTGTTTGTATTTCCAGCACTATCAAATGTACAAAAATTACTATTTAAGACAACATTATAATTTTTTTTACTCATATAATATTAACTAGATTATATTTTTTATATTCTTTATTTTTTTCTTTCTAAATTAGAAATGGGTGCAGGTTTTTCTTGTGGCATTGGGTTTGGATATCCAATTTTTTGAGGAACAAATGGAATTACACCAACACGACCGAACGAACCTTTTCTAATTGTGTCTTTTCCTACTTGATAAGAATGATGCGGATTAATTTGTCTAACAAATGACATTATATATAATTACTTAGATATTAATTTTTAAACTATTATTTAATTATACAATATTTCATCAAAATTTTTAAATAATCTACTTGAATCAGTATTCATAAATAAAAAATTATATGGTTCATCAAAAACAAATTTCCTTATTGTTGTAATATCATCTTTTGGAATCTCTATGTGTTCTTCAAATATTAAATTTAATTCTTGGATACTTACCTTAAATATAAATATATTACTAAATAATTTTCTAATATTTCTTTCAATTGATAAATAAGTTTGACATAAAAAAAATAAAGATGTTCTTAAATGTCTTCTATTATATATCAACTGTTTTAATAATTTCTTTACATCTCCATCTTTTAAACTCGCAGTCATATCATCAATTATAATTGCACTACAAAATTTAGAATCGTCATTCTTAATCTTTTCTAAGCAATCATTTAATGTTTCATATGTTAACTCATCATATTTATTTGGTAAGTCTTCAAATATATTTTCTTTTAAACTGGCTGTTGAGTGGCTAGGCTGAAATAAATAGATCGTGTGATATACTTTTTTTAATAATAATTTTGATTGGAACCAACTTGTCATGGTTGATGTTTTACCGCTGCCTGGCTTACCTATTAATAAATTAGTTGAGTGACAATTTAAAAATTTACTTAAATCATATTCATTTAATTTTTCATGTAATGGATCATCACATATCATTTTAGTAACCTTTAATTTAGGTTTTTTATTTATTTTTAAATTCATTTTATTATAATAGTGGAGAATTTATTTTATAAATTTGTTTAAACTTTTACACTACTTTGTTTATTAACCATATCAATTTCAATTAATGCATCATAAGCAAGAATCAAGTTTAGTTGTCTTGATACGGTAGTTGAACTTGCCGTTGTTTGTTCAATATTAACAGTTATATTTGAATTATTTGTTGATATTCCAGTTAATAGAGCATTAGAATGAAGTTTTTGTAGGTTAAAACCAACGTAAAATTTACCTGGTGCAGTAACTGTAGTTGTATCACTGTCAAGTCTACCGTATTCTAAAGCATTAATAGCCATGTTATTTGTTCTATCATATATTGAACCTAATACTTTTTTTAATTCCATCATTACACATGCCTTATTATTTAATGTCGAATAAGGTTTCTGTGGATATTGTACACCTGATACGTTTAAGGAATATGAGCCAGTAGAATTTGTAAGATCAACAGCATCAAAAAGTTTATTAACACCACCTGAAACTGCAACAATTGCCGCTTTTACTGAAGCATATCGTTGGTTAAAAATATAAGATTGAGAATTATTGGCACCGCTTGGTATTGTAATTGATGAATTAGAAAAACTTTGTGATTTAATATAAATTTTATCTCCCATACCTCTTACCATTGCATCAACTTCTGGACCTAATTCAATAAAATCAAAACACAATTCAACGTTTGATAATACCAAGGGAATTGTGGTTGAAAAATTAGATATAGAATCAACCATATTTGATAGTGCGTCTAAAGTTAAAACCATGGTAATTGTAGGCATTGCAAATAATGGTAACAGTTTATCTGTAATATTAGTTAGTAATGAAGGTAGTGGACCGGCTAAAAACAAATTTGCCGTTGTAGCTGCTGTTGCTATGTTACAGTTTCTACCATCCATTTCTTCTGTTGTTGCTGGGGCTGTTGCAATACCATAACCGTAATTAAATTGATTTCCGTATTTTTGTGCCCAATCCATTGTTGTGTTAGTCAACATATTACAAACTTGATGATAATTATTTATACTATCAACAGTGACTGAACCAAATTGTGTTTCTAATCTTTGAAAGGGTGTAAAAAACGGCGTGGCTAAAACATTATTAGCAGTCATGGCTGCTGCTCCTGACGTCAATGAAATTTTATATCTTAAATATACTGAATCTGGTATTAAATATCCTCTATTTGGAAATTGAAATTGAATTTGTGAAGATGGGGCGAAGGTTCCTCCGTTAGTTGGTTGCAATGCAACTGAATATCTTGTTGCGTTTTCTGGTAGAGATGGTAAAACCTCGACATAATTGACAGAACTTGGTAAACTATTCATATATAATATTAACTAGATAATTTTTTTTATACTTTAATTTCTTTATTTGGGTTTGAATATATAAAAAATTCTAAATCATCAGTTGATATTGGGTTTATTGGTGTTTGATCAGGTGGTTGATCAGTGTTTTGAGTTGGTGAAATTAAATTACTTAATATTTTATTTTGATTTTTTAATATATCATTTAATTGATCAGAATTATTTAAAGGTTTTTCTATAGTTAATTCCAGTAAAATTGTTAATTGAAAATCTATATTATTAAAATTAATTAAATTATCATTTTGATCTGTTAATTGTATGTCAATTTCATCCACAACATCATTACGTAAAGTAAATTTATTAAATGATTTATTTTCATAAATAATTAAACCAAATGATGGCTGATCAACTGGAATACATGCGATTAAATTACTATTACCATTAATGGCAGAGTCTAAATTATATGAATTTAAATTAATACTAGATATTTTTATTTTTGTAATTCCTAATAAATTTAATGGATAATCACAATTAATAATAAAAGAGGATGATATATGATCAGAACTAATTAAACCTAATATATTAAACATTGTTGACCCTGATGATATTAATATAAAATTAACTGTAGATAAAAATTTTACTATTCCATTTAATTTATTTATACTTGTTGTAAATGTATGTCCATTTAATAAAAACTTTGATGTAAGTTCAACGGCTAAAGAATTAAAATTATAATTCCCGACTTGTGCCGTGATGGTATAATTAATTGATGATATTTGATATATTAAAATATTATTTGTGTAATTGATGTTATAAAAGCTTACTGGAATACAAGCGTCTAATAATTGAAACTGTATTTTTTTAATATATGGTTGGTTCCTTTTAACTAAGCCTGGAAATTTAAAAACAACATCTGAATTAAATAATGAGTTATTTTTTAGTGATGCATTAGATGAATTTATATTAATTATTCTTGATTGTATTTCATTTACTGATTCCATATTATAAAACCATAGAAAATTTATTTATTGCTCATATTTTTTATGGCTATTTCATATTTTAAATTTTCTTTATTTCTTAATTCTTTTAAATGGTTCATTATCTGTTCTTTCTCATCTTGTGGTAAGTTGTCATTATTCATTAAATATATTACATGGCTCATATAGTCATCTTTAATATTTAATACCTTTTTGACGTTTTCAATTGGTGTTTTATTAATATCTTTTTCTGTTAAATAATTTATTTTATTAAACATTTATATATTATATAGTTATATATTATATAAATTTTTAAATATTTTTCTTATAAATTTTATAGACTTGAGACTTTAACTTTAAAAAAGTTAAGTCAGCAAATAAAAAAGAAAAATTATATTTTTCGCATTTTTCTTATAAATATTTAATATCATGAGATTCTATAGGATTATAAGAACCTGATACAGTTTCTTTATCTCCTCGTTGATATTGTCCAAAAAAGCTTGTAATATCTAATGGCGTTCTATAATCATGTTGTGTTTTAGGTATATTTGAAAATACTGATGGTAAACCGGCTGCTTTATTATACGTGTATACTTCAGATTGTGGTGTTGCTTTTGCAGCTTGTTCACTTAAATATCCACCTAATGAATGGGCTACCATAGTTGCATCAATCCCGTATTTATTTTTAGTGTCTTTGGCTAGTTGTTTTGCTTGTGCTACTCTTGTTGTGTTTGTATAACCTATTAATGCTGCTGGGTCTTCAATTAACCAATCTGAAAGTCTTTTTGATCCTCTTTGTGTTATTATAGGTTTACCTTCTCTATTTAAAAATACTTTTTGTTGCATTGATGATAACTGGGGATCATATGTGTAACCCTGTGTTTTTTCTAAATAAGCTGCTGCTTGTTTCTGTGGCATATAAGACGCTTTTAATATATCCTTTAATTCTGATCTATTCATATATATTATATTAGATTATTTTTTAAACAAATGTAAATTTTGGTGCAAAATCAGGGACTTGTCTTTCTATTGGTTGTTCTATTTTAGGTTCTTTAGATTTGGATTTCTTTCTTAATACTTTTTCAACTATTTCATTCGGAATATCAACATCACTAACATCATCATTTAAAATAGCTGCTCTTATTATTTGTTTCTTTTTTAGTGCTAATCCTTTTTTAATTATTTTATCTTCATCTATCTTTTTTTGTTCTGTATTTTTTAATTCTTTTTCTGCTTTTCTCATTTGTCTATTTTCTTCTCTTTTTTCTAAAGCTGCTTTAAATACTTCAATTTGTCTTGGTGTTCTTTCTTTTTTAATTAGTGGTGGTGTTCTTGGTTTATATTGTTTGGGTGCTTTTTTTGGTGGCTCCTCTTCTTCTTCGGTTTCACTAAAAAGTTCATGTACTTCTTCTTCTGATTCTTCTTCCTGTTCTTCAACTGGTGGCGGTGGCGGTTTTCTCTTTGTTACTGCTGCTGGTGCTGGTGGTGGTGTTGGTGGTGTTGGTTTTTTTACTTTTTTTAGTGGGTTTTTACTAGCTTCAATGGCTGATTTTATAGGGATTATAGTTTGTTTTTTTGTTGACATTTTCTTATATATATAAAACTAGATATTTTTTTATAAGAAATTTATAATTATATAAGAAAAAAAAACGCAATATATAAGAATTTTATAAAAAAAATATCTAGTTTTATATATATATGAGTAAAATTTTATTATTTGTACCTTTTGAAGAAAAAAACGAAGCTAAAATACTAGATGCAAAATATGATGCAACTTTAAAATGTTGGTATTGTAGTGATGATAAAAAAGAATGCATCGATCGATGGTCAAGAAGATATTTAAAAAATATTGAATATGATAGACGTGAAGAATATAAAAAACTTAATTGTAAATGGGACGCTGAGAAAAAAAAGTGGTTCACATTTAATTCAAATAAAAGTATTTGAATGAAATAAGTAGGGTTAAAATTTTCATAAGAAAATTTATAACGTTCACATATAATTCAAATACAAATATATAATATAATATAATATAATGTTGTTGGAAGTTGTTAAAAGTAATAGAAAAAATAAACGGTTTATGGCTGTTTTTTCAAATGGTATTAAAATACACTTTGGATTACAGGGTGGATCTACATACATAGACCATCATAATATATTAAAAAGATTTAATTATTTAAAACGACACGAAGTAAATGAAAATTGGGATGATCCATACACGGCGGGAACTGTAAGTGCCTATTTATTGTGGGGAAATAATAAAACATTAAAAGAAAATATGAAAGAATTTAATAAAGTTTTTTTCTAAATGTTGTTAATGTATGTTCTATTTAAAATTAAAATAATTTACAAATTATTATTAATTTTTTATATTTTGGTTTTTTAATTTAAAAATTATTTATTAATAATATATAATGGATAGGAAAGAATATGTTAAAAAATATAATAAAGAATATTATATAAATAAAAATAATAAATTAAAAGAACATATGAAACAATATTATATTAATAATTTACAAAAAATAAAAAATAAAAGTTTAAATTATTATCATCAAAATAAAGAAAAAATTAAAGCTAGACAAAATGCATATTTTAAAGAAGTTTATTATAAAAATAATCTTGATAAGTTTAAAATAAAAAATAGTGATTATTATATAAAAAATAAATTAAAAGAAACTTTAGTTGATAGAAATATTAAAATAAATAAAAATATAATAGTGACATTTTAAAAAAAAAATGTTTAGTTTTTTTAAGTCAAAAATCACTTAAAGAATATCTTATATATAATATAGATGACTGAAATAGTTGAAAATAATATTAAAATTAAATTTTGTACGGTGTGCGATTGTAGTTCGGAATATAATAAATTTACAGGTAAAAGATGTACTAAATGTAGAAGTAAATATAATAATGAAAAATTAAAAGAAAAACAATATTATAAAAAATATTATGATGAAAATAAAGAATTATTATTAGAGAATGTAGCAAAATATTATCTTGAAATTAAAAAACCAAAGCTACAGAACTATAAACCGGTTGGAAGACCTAAAAAAAATCTATGTTTGTAAAAAATTAAATAAAAATGTTTAGTTTTTTAAAAATATATAAAAATGACTTAAAGATATTTTCTATATTATATTATATGACAGATATTAATATGCTAAAAAGAGTTAAGAAATTTCAAAAAGATTTGAGTAATTACAGTACCAATCCATTTTATGAAGACATCAAACAACTATACAAAAATGATTTAATTAAAACCATTACAAGCGCTGAAAATGTATTAAAAAAGATTAGAGTTACCAAGAAAGGAACGATAGATAAAAGAAGTAATAAACAAATTGAGAACATCAATAAATTAAAAGATGATTTTAAACAAATTCAGGATGAGAAGAAAAGACAAGCTGTAATTAAAAGAAAAGAAACCATACAGAAGAAACGAGAAATTAAAGAAGCTAAAAAAAATGAAAACACCAAAAATAAAGAAGAAATTAAAAAAATGTATGTTTCTAAAAGAGTAATTAAATTAGATTATAATAAAATTTTTAATGAAGACTACGGATATATGACAAATAAAATTGAATTTGATAGATTAAGAAAAAGTGCCCCTAATTGTTATTATGTTCAAACAGTTAAATATTATAATGATAATGGACATATGATTAATAAAGGAAAATTTATTAATAAATCTTTTGATTATACATTTATTAATACAAAACAATATAAATTATTTATTAATAAAGTTAATTTTAATATGAGTACAAATGGTTCAGAAGGTGATTATTTACCTCGTTTTTTATTTAAAGATACAGAAAAACCTGATTTTAAAAATGAATTTGACAGAGCAGTTCATAATGTCAAAAAAAGTTTTATAAAAGATACTGGATATTTAAATGAAAATAGTTATACAATTATTGAAACAACAGCCTATAAAAAAGAAATATTAGATAAAAATCTTAATTTGAATCAAATTTATAAAGATAATGATAATGGTCACTGTGTTTATGATGCTTATTTAAATTATTTTAATGGATTGTCAGAAAAAAATAAAAATGCAAAAGCAATATATAATAATTTATTAAAAAATGAAGATTTAAAAAAATCATATACTGATGAAACAATTAATGAGATTACAAGTTTTTGTAATTCTAGTTTAAAAATAAGAGATTTAATAAACGGTAATGATAAAAATTTTAAAAATGATAATGCCCGTTTTTATATTGAATTATTAAACACTAAATATAATCATTTAGATTTATTAACAAGTGATTATAATGAATTAGAAGAGGTTGAAAATTTCCAAGAAATGGATAAAATAAAAAAGACATTACCATTTTATATTGAAAAATACGGATCATTAATAACATTAGATAAAACATATAAAATTAAGGATTCTAATTTTAAAATAATTTATAATGAATGGAAAAATAAAAATAATTATAATAGTTTATTTATTGATCAAGAAAGTGATATATACAATTTTATTTCATCGTATGATTATTCATTACATACATTTTTTAATGATTTTGAAGTAAATGATAATTTATATGATGAATTAGATATTATTAAAGCATATTATAATTATAGTAATAAAGAAAAAAATAAATATTATTGTGGCGTTCCGTCAGGTTCTTTTGTTTCTGCAATTTGTGATGAAAGATTTAATATTGATATGTTTAATGAATTAACAGAAAATAATTTATTAGGTTATTTTGAAGTAGTTATTAAAAAAATTAATGATAAACATAATCATTTTTTAAAATTAGGATTAATTGAAGGTTCTAAACATACTTTAACAACTAGCCAAATAAATTTATTAAAATCTTATATTGAATTTACTTTTATTAATTGTTGTTATGCGCCAGCGGTTGATATTCCATTTAATGAGGACTTTTTAACAGTTGATGAAGAAACTAAAATTAAATATTATTGTAAGGCGTTTGGACTAATGCTGTGTACATCATCAGAAATAGATATAACAATAAAGCCACTTAATGATGATAAAAATTATTATAATACTATTTATAATGATAATTATGATATTTATAAAGTAGATAATTTAGTAAAAGTATCAATAAAAGATAAATTAAAAAAATCTTATTGTCATATAGCATATTTTATCCACGCATACACAAGAACATTAATAATTGATCAATTATTAAATATGGATATTAATGATGTATTTGGTGTAAAATTAGATTCTATTATAGTAAAAAAAAATAGTATTTATGATTATAATAAAATTGTATTTGGTGATGAGTTTAAAAAATGTAATATTGAATCAATGCTACAAAAAAAAGATTATTCTGGGTTAGATTATGGATTAAATAATGATATATATATATCTTATTCATCATCATCATCATATTATAGACCCTATTTTAATAAATCAGAAAATGAAATTATATTTGATGAACCATTTTTATATACAGGTGATTATATTTTAAATAGAGTTGTTGTTGTTGGAGGAAAAGGAGGAGCCGGAAAAACTACAAGTTTATTAAAAAAATTAAAAAATAAAAATATTTGTTATACTACTTCGTGTTGGAATTTAATCCAAGGTATTAAAAATAAATACCCTGATATATTGGGTTATTCATTACCAAATTTAACTGGAAAATGTGGAACTACAACAACTGAAAAAATTAAAAATACTAATATAAAAATTATTATAGGAGATGAACTGACATTAAATGATAATAAAATTATTACACAAATTATTAATGATCCATTATATAAACATTGTTTTATATTTTTATTGGGTGATGTGGATTATAACGGGTTTTTTTATCAATGCTCACTACCTACAATAAATGTATTAAATCCTAATAAAATAAATTGTCAATATGTTAAATATACTAAAACATTTAGATTTAATGAAGAATTAAATAATAAATTAGATAATTTAAGAGAATTAATGAAAAATCAAGAATCAATAGATAATTTAAATAATTATGTTAAAAGTAATTTTAATTTTTATAATAAAGAAGATATTATTTTTAATGATATTGATATTGGTATAAGTGCTATTAATGATTATGAAAATAATGATAATGAATTAACAAATTATTTTATTAATAAAGGAACAAAACCACAATATTTTATTAAAACTACAAATAAAGCAAAAGGACAATTAAAAGGTCAACAACTATTAGAAAAACCTACCCATAATAATTATGAATGTAAATTATTTAAAACTATACATAGTTTTCAAGGCTTGGATCTTAATGATGATAATAAAATAATTATTTCAATTACAAAAAATTTTGATTATAATTTATTATATACTGCATTGAGTAGAGCTAGAAGAGTTGATCAAATATATTTAATTAATATATAAAAAAATAAAGGGGTAGATCAGGATTTTTTTTTTACATCACACATTATAAACACGCATTATAAATCACTAGGTTGTATCACACGTTTTTTTTATTT
>Ga0181357_1001106_pt1 | contig 10600 bp, 5 predicted proteins | sample Fa13VDMM110DN_FD_130094 | JGI IMG/M metagenome (GOLD analysis project Ga0181357, IMG submission 130094) | Freshwater viral communities from Lake Michigan, USA - Fa13.VD.MM110.D.N | ecosystem: Environmental > Aquatic > Freshwater > Lake | place: USA: Michigan | collected 2013-09-24 | reverse complement strand
TTCCAATTATCCCTTTGAGTAATATCAAAGTCAAAGAAAATTCTATCTGGATGAGTTTGAACAAATTCATCCTTACTACCTGGATCCACAAATATATCAACTACATGAGTAGTATGCTTGCACCAAGAGTTGATTCCACCACCAACATCAATTACAGTAAGATTTGGCTTACTTTCTTTAAGTTCTTCAATATATAAATCAACAAATGTACGTGGCTTTGTAAAATTTCTAATAGATTTATGTGTTATCATAAAAATATTATACCTTTAATGCTTCCTTTATCGATAATTCTAATTTAAAAAGCCTATAACGCAATTTCTGATAATTTACTTGGCAACGAAAATCTTTTGACCATCTATTTCCACCAAACATTTTCTTCTTTACAAGTTCTATTACCAATTAAATCTATATATCTTGATTTTGGGATATTGTGTTTTTCGTAATTGCTTTTGCCAATTAAGCCATTTTTATAATCTTCTCTTACAATTTTAGCAATCTTCAAACTTTCTAAATCTTTTTCTGATTTTTGTTTTCCTAAATTTAGCCTTTTATTAGCGGAAAAAATTTGATCAAGAGATAGTCCTTGTCTAAATCTCCTATCTAGTGTAGATTTAGGAATATTAAGTTCTTCACTCCATTCTGATAAAGACAATGTTCTTTCATTATATGTAAGATAAATAATATCTTGATTAATTTTTTTGTATTCATAATTTTCATCAAACCAAGTTCGATTTGATAACACATCATAAATAGTAGATAAAGGAACATGAAGTTGCGAAGATATATCTTTAGCAGAAATAGCCTGATGTAAACTTCTAATATTGTTAGCTACTTCCTGATCTATCTTTTGATTATTGTGAGGCTTTGGGTCATCACCAACATATTCTGATAATTCTAAATATTTTTTATATTTTCTTGAAAGTCTTGTTTCTTCGGAGGAGTCTTTATAAAGCCAATCTAAAAATGTTTTCGAAACATATTTTCCACCAAAAACAAGATGAGAGTATGTTTTGTACACTTTAATGCTTCCAACTTCATTATTGCAAGATTTATTATAAAAACTTTTAATGCCCTTTAAAAAACTTTCTGTACCTACAAAAGTGGCATAGTAATTACCTTTTTGTTTATTGAGATGAACACAACCATCACCATCAAAATATCCACGAATAAAATAAATCATTAATTCTTGCGGTATGTTTTTACACCAATTAAGATTGTAGGTTTTATTATAAGTATTGATATATTTATTGATGTCTGATTTGATTTGATTTGAGCAAATTCTTACAACTGATTGATCCTGTCCATTTTTTTTAGTTGCATTGTAGATTTTTCCATCATATGATAAATTTTTTTTTAAAGCATCTAAAATTTCTCGATCAGATTTAACAATATTTATAATTAAATAATTCATTTTGTTTTCAAAATTTGTAATATGCCCATCAGCTGCAATAAAGCCCAAATAATAAGCAGATTGTTCATTCAAGGTAGAAAAATAAAAATCATTTAGAGAGTAAGTTCTTTTATCATACATTTTGGTTCACCATAATAGATTATACCATAATTTCAAAATAATAGGAGGAGAATAAATCTCCCCCTACTATAGTACACCAGACTATCGTTTTAACTCACAGTTATTCTGCTGACAGCGTAATCATTTATGAGGGCGAATCCTAATTCTTCGTAAACAACCCATCCAAGACGAAGTCTCTTTGGATCATCTGCAGGAAGAACAGTGATGTCTTGTCTTACTGGCATTGCACCAACGAATTGGGCAGGTGCGAGAACGTAGACACTGTTCTTAGGAACCATTGTGGAAACGTGGATGTCAGCGGAATAAATATGACCGTAAAGACCAGTCATAAGGATATCTCTTTGAGTTGCCTCGTCGAAGAATTCCTTACCCCAGTTTCTGATATCCTTGTAGCGTTGAGGATGAAGAACAACCTTAGCGCCAATCAACTCATGCTCTTCAATCAAGGTAAGTGCAAGGTTGATATTCTCTGGTTGGAGAGTACCGGAAACTGTGATTGCTTGGTCAGTTGGAACACCAGCATTGATAACCTTAAAGACTTCAGTATCTTCTTGTCTTTGAAGGGAATCTTTAGCTCTTACTTGTGCTCTATCGACAATATAAAATCTTCTTTGTCTGATTTCATTAAGTCTGATTTGAGGATGTGCAGCTAACTCAACTGTGGGGACGAGAAGCTCTTCAGCTTCAACCTCAGCAGCAGGAACAGCACCACGCTTAGGAATGACGTATGACTTGACAGCAACGTCTCTCTCGTATCTTGCGAGAGCACCTTGTGGAAGCTCATCAACCATCAAGAGCTTTCTACCAATTGCTTGGTACATGAGGGAGGTCTTGATTGGCTCGACCATTGCTTGTGCAAGAGCAGTACGACCCTCTGGGGTCTCGAGAGCCATTGCAATAATGTTCTCTCTTTGCTCATTTGTATTTCTTTTAATCATTGACATTTGATTATTTCTCCTTAATTATTCTTTACGAAGCGAATCCACCCATTTGGGTAAAATAGATAAGACCGGAAGCGCTGTCGTAAGAGTCAACTCTGCCAACGATGATTCCGTCAGTACCGATAGCACCTGGATCTAATAAGACAAGCTTACCAGCGTTTGCAGAAGTTGCAGCAACAGTCATAAGGTCACCAACTGCAGGTGCCCATGTGCCACCATCAGTTGTAACAGTAGAAGATGCAATAGCTGCAAATCTATCTGTGATAAATTGACCACCTGGGGAGTTGAAAACTCCAACACCTCTTCTAGGACCTTCATATCCAGAAGAACCTGCAGTTGGGTTAGTAACGCCATTGACGTTTTCTGCAAGGAAGTCACCGATTGCTCTCTTGGAAACAACATAGAAACCATTGTTACCAGTTTGAACAACGTTGCTCGAGTCAACATAGTTAGCACCAACTGGATCAGCAAGGATCATAGTATTGCCAGTTCTTGCTGTATCATCAGCTGAAAAACCAACGAATCTACCTGTTTGTTGAGCAAGAGTACTAAAACCGTTACCAGCTCTGTTAGCAACAGCTACAGTTCCATCGGTTTGAAGGAAAAGAGCATCACCTGCAAGCCATGAACCGGAAGCAGCTGTGTTGTAGTTTGCGACAATTGAACTGTTTAAAGCACGAATAGCCATTTTATTTATTCTCCTAAAAATTGTTGTGAGGAAACTAATCCTCGATTATTGGCATTGTCCAAGTACCCTTAAGAGCACCTTGGATGTCAAGAGCTGCACTGTTGTTGGTGGTTTGTCCACCACTAAATGCAGGAGATGTAGAAACACCTAAGTTTGAAGCAGTTCTGACACTACCCATTCTTTCAGCAGCAGCAGCTGCTACTCTCTCAGTTGCAGTTTGAGCAGACTTGAGCAAAAGCTTAGTTTGTCTGATCATTGAATCTGCCTTGAGATTGTCGTTGAGCATTTGCTCAGCGTACGAATCAACTTCTTCAGAGTTGATAACACCAGCAAGAGCTAATTTAGAAGCACAACTAAATGCTGTCTTAATTCTGGCTGTGTCGATGGATGCAAAGGCATTTTGAGATACTTGGCTTGTTTGATTTTGAAGATTTTTAAGTCTTGCAGAATCAGAAGCAATATCTTTAGTTGCATTGAGAGCATTATTTTGAAGCATTAATGTTTGATCTGTGCTTGCAGCTTCTGCAGCTTCATCATCTTCAGTTTCGCCATGCTTGTGATCTTTACCCATCTTGGCTTTATCCATCATAGCTTCATCATCATTGTCCATGTAAGCAACTCTAGTAGGACACTTTGAGTTTGCACAGACTGTGTTATCATCTTCCATTTCTTCTTCAGTCATTGCCATTCTTGTACCGCAAGAAGTGCATTCAACTGAATGTTTATTGGAAGTTCTTACTGTTGTTTTGTGTGGCATAGATGGCATTTGTGAAGGATAACTTACAATGTCATCTTGAGCGCCTTCAGATGGGTTCTCGACATGTTTCCAATCGACAACATACTCAAGAGTACCATCTTCCGAACCTTCAAACTTACTAGGTTTGGTAACATCTGGGAATTGTAAAGAACCTGGGTTTTTTGTTGGAACTTTTTGTTCTGCCCAAGTTGGATTATCACCCTTCAAAGAGTTACTTCCACTATTTTCCATTTCAAATTGTGGATAATCAACTTCACCTGGCATATTAGCCATTTCGTTGTTATACTTAAATCCGGCTGACGCTGCAGGGTACACTTCTTCTTCGGAAGCGATCTTCTTGAGGATCTCTTCTCTTTCAGCTCTTCTGAGAAGAGCATCTCTCTGTGCCTTGCGCTCAGCTAATGCTTGTTTTGTCATTTTTCTAACCTCATTGCTGTTTTTATGCATATAAGTAACTTCATCATTTGACATTTCTTCGTCATCCATGTCATCATCAGACATATCATCGTCTGATACATCGTCATCATCCATGTCGTCTTCCATGTCATCTGACATATCTTCTCCGCCTAGGAGATTATCAAGCGCTTTTTGCACAGCTTGCTGCGCTGCGTCAACCATGTCAGCGGGAACTTCAATTTCAATAGTGGCGACATCATCACTTTCTTCTACTTCGTCATTGTCATCGGTTTCATCGTCATTGTCATCATCTGAATCATCATCACTCTCAAAGTGGTGAAATTCTAAATCATCTTCATTATCATCAGAACTATCATTTGCGAAGTCAACAGTCTCTTTGCCATCTTCAAGATCAAGATTGCTCATATCAAGACCAGCTACTTTAGCAATATTTGGAAGATATTTTGCTCTAATTGCATGTGCTACTACAAATGCTTCACTTTCATCTAAAGATGCAGTTCTAGTCATATCAGAAGCACAGTTAACAAGATCTTCTTTATCAGTTGCATTAAGTTCAGCTAATCTCATTGCAGCTAATCTGCTTTGATTCTTAGCAATGTTCGAATTTTTATTCATTTTCTTTGCTGCTTCCCTTAATAAAAATTGTTCTTTTATCAAAGTCTAATTTATAAGATTATTTATAAACGTTTTTTGTATTCTATATATATAGGTTTTACACCTTTTTCAAAACATGAGGGGAACGTAAATTCCCCTCATGTTTTGAAGCATTAATCAATCCAAATAATGCTTACATCAAGCTTGGATGGATTTTTAGAAGATGTTCTGATAGTAGTCTTGCTGTAATTTCCGCAAGCATGGCAGAATGAGTTATTTCTAACCTTATTTACATTTCTATCACCGCATGAAGGGCAAACCATTCCAATAGGTAACATCTTCTCACTAAGCCTATTAAAATCAGGCATTGCTGTTCTAAGATAGATGTCTGCATCAACAGTAGAAGACATCTTAATCATAGTTTTGATATTTGAAGCAGTTGTAGGTGCAGTAGCAGCTCCTAAACCTTGATCGCCCATTATATCACCAGCAGGAGCACTAATAGCTGGTGTAGCATCAGCGTCTGATCCGTCAGTACTTTCTTGTCCTGCACCACCTGTCCCATCAGTGTCTAACTTGAGCATCATCTCAATAGTCCACCCGGAATTACACTCGTTACAGGAACCTTTACTGTCTGCTACATCAACATTATCAGATCCACAAACTGGACATACCGAACCCCATGGTTTTTTGTTTTTACTGCCAGTTTCTGAAACACCATCTAAATCTGGGGATGCATTCATTTCATCAGCACCACCCGTCATAGCAGATAATCCTAAATCACCACCAGCAGCAGGAGCAGCACCCATTGAAGGATCAACCAAACCAGCTGGAGGTCCCTGTGGAGCTGGAGCACCCATACCACCACCCATACCACCACCCATTCCAGGTCCCATAGCGTATTTCTTAAGGACTTGTTCTCTTCTGATTTTTCTAGCCATTCTTGCTCCTTCTGTCATAAGAACAGGAGCTTCTTCTAGACTAGGTCCTTCAACAATGTCACCCATCATCTCAGGATTTTCTGTCATCTCTTCATCGACTTTAAAAGATTTGCTTACAGAAGTTGAAACAGTCGCAGTAATATCTCCATTTTGACTAACATTTAAGTCTGTAAATGAAAAAGTACCAGGGTCAACAGTAAAACCATGTTGTTGTAAAACTTCGATAGCTTTTTGTTTGAACGCATCTTCAAAACTATCATCGCTAGGATTTACACCACCAAGATCATCTTTTGTACAAACAAATCTCAAGCACTCAGTCTTGTTTTGTGTAACAGACATAGCCGCTGTTCTTTCTGCATTTTGTTTTACTGTAATAGCTTTAGAAATAAGTTTTTCTGCTACACTGTAATCTTCGCATAATCTCTTAGCAGCTAATGCAATTTTCTTTGAACTAATGTCAAAGTTAGTAGAGTAATCAGCAAGCCAACCAATGATGTTACCTTCAATATTTTTGGTAGATGCAGTCTTGATACCCCAGAACTCTCTTCTGTTTCTTTCTCTCAATCTTGCTTCAGTAGATGTTGGAGTTTTAGCTCTGTCAATAGAAGCAATTAAGATTTTTCCATCAATGTTTTCTACTGCTGCAACAACTTCTTCAGGAGTAACTTGTTGCTCACTTGCAGACATTGCTAATCCAGAAATTACTGATCTAAGGTCGCTGCTTGAAATCAAAGTATCACTTGGATCAACAGCAGTCTTGAGTGCAGTTCTTAATTCTTCTGATCTTGAAGGTGATGCAGAAACTAACATATCTTCAGCGGAAGCAGTATTAGCTTCTAACATGATAGATGCTAATCTTTCAACACCTTCTCTGGTGATATCACTTTCTTCAATAGCAACAGAAAGGGCATCAGCTAAATTTGAAGCAGTAATATCGACAGTTACTTCTGAACCAAGTTGTCTCAATACAGCAGCCACAGGATGTTGAGCTGACTTACTCACCTTAAAGAAGTTTGAATCTTTATTGTAACAAGCTGCAGCTCCAGCACCAATCATCTCAGCTAAATTCTTTTCAGATGATAAAATCTTTGCAAATCTAAGAATTTGATTTGGGTGTTCTTTAGCAGAAACAACTGCTTTAGCAAGAGCACTAATAGTTGCTGTCATAACTTCATGTGCAGCAGCTTTTCCATCAACTCTACAAACTGCAAGTTGCTTTTCAAGAACTTCAGTAGGACAACCCTTAACAACTTCATTTACTAATTCTGAAAGACCCTTAGTTACATCAGCATCATTATTTTTTCTTGAATACAAACCAGCTCTTTCAAGGAGAACATCATTTTGTTCTTCTTGTTCGCCAGTTCTCTTAGTTTCTAATTCTTCGTTTCTAGTTTTTGAAGTCTCACCTTTGTGATGTGCTCTTAAGCTATCACCCAAAGATTTACTGTCATAGCCTTCACCAGTTCTGACTTCGTCAAGTGAATCTTCTAAAATACCATCTCTGTGTTTTACATCCAATAAGGCGGTTTTGACAAAAGATGAGTATTCTTTGAGTAACTCTGCAGCCACTCTGGTTCCTTGACCGTTTTCCATCAAGTGAATTTGACTTTCGTTAAGAATTGGATCCCAACCAGTTTTTTTGCCATTTGTGTAACCTGTAATAGATCCATCAGTAGAAAGAACAATTCTGTTACCTGCATTATCCTCGACCTTAAAGTCAATGGTTACTGCAGCAGCAATCTTCTTTCTTTGTTCTGATGCGATCTTTGCAAAATGATCCATTTGATTTCTGCCTCCCGCCCCATTAGGCGTGTTTGTTTTTGTGTTTTTATTTCTTTCATTAGCAACTCTAATGACTTTATCAATGCTATTTTGAATTTGTTCTGACCCAACTAAAGTATTTTTAAAGTTTAGTAAATTTTCAGTAAAATTCAAAACATTGCTTTTTCTACTAGTATTTGTACTAGCAAAAACTTCTCTTCTATCATCTTTAGATGCCCATACAAAATGAACATTTGAAGATGCTAGAGCTATTCCTCCACCAATAGAGTTGTTGGTTTGAGAAGGATTAGCTAATTCCATAATTCTTCCAACACTATCTGTCGGAGAATAATTTGCAAATCCTACATTACTCATTCCAGCAGCTGGTTGAGTTTGTTGTGCGGGTTGTTGAGATTGTGGTCCAGTTGGTTGGTTGATAGGCTGTGGTGATTGTCCACTCCCAACGTCAATACCTTCGTCAATCATGTCCTGCATAGTTCCTTGCAAGTCAGCCATAGATTTTGTGATTTTTCCTACATGCGAAAGATCAACATTATCTTTTCTTGCAAACATATTCATGACTGCAACTTCAAGAAAATTGAGTGACAAATTAATCATGTCAAGGATATTGAGACCAGCTCTGGCATCAATACCAAGAGCTTGTAAAATTGCACCAACTGTAGAGTTTTGATTTGCTCCAGGACCTGCTAAAAGTGGACCACCAACTAGCGTTCCTGCTTGTTGAGCTAATCTAACTGCTGTGTACGCAGTGGATTGAGCAACTCTTAAACAATTTTCATATTCATTTCTGATATTTGGTTCAGTTGGAGCACCTTGGTGAGCTAAAATTATATTTGCAGAAATTTCATTTGCTTTCTTCTCAATATTAGAAGCAGCATCTAGTACGTCATCAACGTCATAAATTTCTTGTATTTCGCAAGCTTCAAAAGCACCATCACCTACACAAGAAAGCTCAATGAACTTAACTCCATAGTTTTTCTCATATGCTTTTTTGCCATTGTCAGGAAATGTTTTACCTTTATATTTTTTGAGATGTTCGCAATAATCTTTTTCGGTGTAAGCTTTATTACTGCAAATTGAACACACACCCCATTCAACGCTTGCACCCATTGAAACATCGTGAATAACACCTGTTCTGATGTTTCTAGCTATATCTGGATATGCTTCCTCATCTACAAAAAAGGTACAATAAACACAGTTTTCTTTTTCGTCCCATTCAGCATAAACAACCATACCTTTAGCTTGTTCGATATCGTCATTCTTGTGGTTGGTGTATATTGGAACGCCTTCAAAAGTCTTGTATGTTGGAATTTTTTGACCTTTGATTTCTTGCTCTTTCAGCAATTCTTCTTTTGAAAACAAGTCACCATTAGCATTGACTACATCTGCGTCAATAGCTCTAGCTCTTACCCATAAAAGTTTTGCACCTTTACGAGCTTGCATCTCTTTCACAATGTCAAAATCTTTGTATTTTTCAAGTACTTCTTTAGGATCTGCATATAGTGATTGCAAGCCAATTTTTGCTGCTTCTTTCATGTTAACAGAAGCAGTTTTTATAATGTGGTCTCTTGCTATATTTCGGTCATTTTCACTGAGAAAACTATCAAATGTGATAGCTCCTCCTTTTGCAACCTTGTACATATATATTATCCTTAGAGTTAAAGTTACTAATTGTTTCTGTTCTATTTAAAAGCTGTATAGTCCTTTAAAATTCTAAACCCGTCGATTTCGACGGGTTTATTGTACATACAATACACCTATTTACATTATAAGTATTCTTCACCTGAATCCGAAACTCCTGATCTTCGCTTAATAGCTTTAACTAAGACACCTAAGCAATCTTGTGGGTGATCTTGAAGTTCCTTATCTGTAAATCTAATTATAATCCAACCACTTGAAGCCAATTCAGAATCTCTTCTCTTATCCTTGGAAATTTTTTCTTGGTTGTTATGCCAAATCTCACCGTCAGCTTCAATACCAATCTTGAGATGAGGTATAGCTGCATCAAGTTGGTAGTCAAAAGTTGGCCCAGCAGAATATTGAGCATAAAGTGGATATGGCATATTCACAGACATAACTAATGAGTAAAGTTTCTTCTCAAGGTTTGTGAACATTTTTGATTGAGGTCTTTCAGCTTTTTTAGCAACGACAGTCCTCACATATTCATTTTCACTTGATAAAGCAAGTCTTAATTCTTCTTGTGCTTCAAAATTCATAGGTAATGAATTTTGACCACCAAATAATGGTGTTCTCAAGACTCCGTATAAACCATCATATTCTTCTGCAAGAGGTCCTAAAAATGCTCTTCCAGTCACAGGTTGCATTGATTGTAAGAAACCTTCATGAGCTGCAGACTTAATTCTTTTAGAAGCTATTCTAGTATTGTCTTTAGAAATTTTTTCTTCAATTCTCTCTTTGTATATTTCATTAGATATTGAAGAAGCTAACTTGTACATCTTGTTTCTTTCAGCAGCAGTTGGTGCCGGAGGAGAACCTCCAGGAGGAGCTACAGCAGGAGAAGCACCCATGTCAGGTGGCATTGGAGGAGCCATTCCTCCTAAACCAGCATCACCACCAGTAAATCCTTGACCAGTGACAGGTCCGCTAGAAAAGTTTAATGAAAAATTTGGATTTCCAAAATTCTGATCATTGATAAAATTCGCACCCTGTTCAAATCTAAGTCTTTCAATTTCTTGATCAGAATCAAGACCAAAAGCTTCTATAAGTGAAACATTGGAAATAACACCATTTTGGTTTGCAGTAACGAGCATTTGCAATTTACCAGTGTCATCTCTGAGTTGAAGATCATCGAATTTAATTTTTGGATAAACTAATTCGTCTTGTCCTCTTTCTCCCTCAACTACAAAACCATTCCATTCTGCTACTAGTTTGAAAATATTATTTTCTATCCAGTGAGCTATTTCTCTTCTGAATGTTTCTAATCTTTGA
>Ga0181357_1001100_pt1 | contig 10647 bp, 19 predicted proteins | sample Fa13VDMM110DN_FD_130094 | JGI IMG/M metagenome (GOLD analysis project Ga0181357, IMG submission 130094) | Freshwater viral communities from Lake Michigan, USA - Fa13.VD.MM110.D.N | ecosystem: Environmental > Aquatic > Freshwater > Lake | place: USA: Michigan | collected 2013-09-24 | reverse complement strand
AGACGCGATCAACGATACTTTTTTGAACGATAAAGGTATGAAGAGCGCGTTTAACTCTGCTTTTAATGCAGGAAAGGTCGACGCGTCAAGACCTGCTGAATTCATTAGGAAGTTTTCAGATGAAAACGACAGCGACACTTCAAAAAAGCCTGAAAAAGATTTTGAATATCAGTCACAAGCACCCACATACGGATACAAGGCGGCGTCAGGTCTAAGACAAACATTTATTCGTGATGTTCAAGCGCTTTTTGTTTTAATGCAAAAAATTTCGTCAGAGTCAGACGAAAATGCTATTGAAACAGAAATACACGACGCATTTGAAGATGCATTTACACTTCCTCAAAATCAAAATTATTTGAAAACGTTATATGGCGACGAAGAAACAATTGACGCTATTAAGGAAGACATTGCGGCAGGCACAGACCTAACACACTATCAAATATATAGAAACTTCTTTGGCTCTATTATGAGCGAGTCTCTTGCAAATATTGGTATGCTCAACTTTAAGACTTCTCTTGGAAAACTTGTCAATGGAAGACGTGAAAGAATCCCTGGTCGTAAAATTGCTTTGGCATTTATGACAGAGTTTGGCGACGATAATCTTCCATTACAATCTAGTGAAGCAGATCAGCTTGAATCAATGGCAACCGACGGATCATTATTAGATACTGTCATAGAGACAATTGACGCTGCAGGTGAGAGTAATTTCCGTAGCCTGCTGATGTCAGCTTCAAAGCTTGCTGCAGAAGACGCAGACAGGCTGCAATTTGGAAAATACGATGAACCTGCGTTTTCTTCATTAAAGAAATTTAAGTCTGGCACAAAGCCTCCTGAGGTTGCAGCTGGGGAATATGTTGATGACTCTCCTGAAGGTCGCGAGTTTGTGGATGACATTAAGACATCAGACAGGGCAGCGCGCAAGTTTAAATCAACAGTTCCAAAGAACAAATAAACAAAATGCAAACATCAGTCTCCACACTTCTAAAAGAATATTTTGACGCAGGGACAGTAAGACATCATCCATTAGATTTTTCAATTGACACCCGCTCATTGCCTGTTATTGCAAATTCAAAGAGCAAGTGGTATAAAAAAGAAAATCCAGAATGTCTTTGTAGAAACTTTGAGTTTAAAAGCCGCGGGGAGGCTCGCGCTTTTATTGATGAGCTGCTTAATCATGAAGATCAATGCGGACACCACGGAGAGATTAAAGTATCAGGTCTTAACGTCTCAGTTGAAATTTTTACGCATAACTTAAATTCTGTAACAAACCTTGACAAGGAATATGCAAATGAGACAGAGCGAATCTACAATGACGTCTGCGCATATGGATATCGATAGCAATTCATCGCACGTATTCATGTCAACTGGTCTTGAAGACTTGCTTGGAAACGGTGTTGATGTTATAAAAAAGCTCACAGCACCAGCCGCACACTTGCAATTCTTTGATATTAAAATACAACTTCCAATTGTTTCTATTGAGACAGACCCGAGCGGATTGTGGTGTTCAGCCTGTGTCAGTGTAAATGGATGGAATGACAGACTGATTCTAGCGCTGCTAAACAATGAAGATCATAAAGTAGAAATTATTAATCAAACATTTATATCAAAGATTTTTAAGCTAGAGTTAGACAAAGCCTATTTAGGTCTTACGAGGTAACAAATGGCAGATTTTGAATTTGACAAATTTATGGAAGATATTGTTCGGCGCGAAGATGCTGCGCGAGAGCATATTAAAGAATATGCTGAGCAACACGGCGATAGTCCAGCTCGAAAATATAATGAGAAGTATCGCGAGACAACTCATAATAGAATTCGTTACAATCAAGGTAATGAATAATGAGAGCGATTAAAACTGAGCGAGAGCTTTTACGTTATCTTCGCATAATACGCGAACAAGCTGAAGACGCACCACTTGCAGACCCGGCAGTTGTTGCAGACCCTGCAGCAGAACCAGCACCTGCTGTTCCTGCGCCTGCAGAAGCAAAGCCTATTACTGTTGATGATATTATAGAGAAAATTAACACGATCAGGTCTGGAAAGTCAATTAAAGATGATGACATTCGTCGAGAGCTCAATGAATACGTTTCACAGTTTAGCGAAGATGAGAAAACAGCTCTTTCTGCGTTTCTTGAAGGTCTTGGACAAATACTTACAAGCGGAATAGACTCAGCTGACGCATCAGACCCTGGTGATCCGTATTCTTTAGAAATTAAGAAATCTGCAGGTGCTAGTGTTGCAAATTCTGCAAAAGCACCAACAACAGGTGCAACCGCAGCACCAGCACCCGTAAAAGGTCCTGTTCCAATCAAGGTTGGCGGAGCATAACACAAGTGAAAAAAGACGATAGAAAGCTTCTTAAAGAAAGCAGTTATCCAAGCTATATGGTTTTCTCCATTTCCGAGATGGAAGAAATATTTGAAAGCTTTGCTAATATTTTTAAGTCTGTTTGGTCATCAATTAAGCTTCTTTCTAATACGCTTCTTCTTAATCTAAAATTAATCACTTACAACGTTACTCTTGACAAGAAAAAGATAGCAGCAGCAAAAGAAGATTTTGCAACAAGTAGAGCTACATACGACGCAGAGACTAAAAAAAATCTGAAATATTTTAGAAAATATTATTCTGATTCAAACGTTGAGACGCTTTGGGGCGCTGGTCCAGGAATGCTTGCATTCATCGCAAATCCATTTCTTTTTGCTGCAGTGCACGACCCAGATAGCGAACCTCCTGACACAGGCGGATTAGGGCCCCCCCGCACGCAGCCCGCAGCCCCACCTGCGGCAGCATTTACAAAGTCAGAAAGACTTAAACGCGCGCTAGCTGTTTTTGGGTTTAGTCAAACGCTGTCAGAACAAGTTCAGCCAGCAACTACAAGTTTACCAAACGAAGCTGCTATCAAAGAAGCTAATAAGCTTAAAGAGATAGCAAGATTATATGCTGAGTCAGAAGCATCTCATGCAAAAGAGCTCTCTAAACAAATGGCTGACAGGTCTGCAGTAATAAAAAAGATTGTAGATGCATCAACATTTGATGAAATGATCGCAGCTGCTGCTGAAGGTGAAAAGATAAAAATGGGGCTGTCGTCAGCTGCGTTTAAAACTTCTTCAAAAAAGATTGATGAAGGTCTTGAGAAGCAGCGTAAAGAAGACCCTGCAACATTTAAACAAGCTATCGCTGACATGAGAAAAAAAGCACCAGAAATAACAGAGCAAGATGACGTAAAAGCGATGTCGCAGTTTCTTTTTGGTGTTTCAAAATCAAGAATACAAAAGCAAGCCGCTGCGTCATATGAGAGCTTAGTATTTGCTGCAAAAGAAGCAATGAATCTTCCAATAGACCCACGCGTTGAAGCACAACTACGTAAAACAGACATTGGAACACAATATCTTACGATGCTAGAAAACTTTGAAAGAAGTCTTAATACAGGCAAACAAGAAATGCTAAAAATTTCAAAAGAGAAAGTTTAACGACGCAAGATATGTGTGTATAAGTTTTCTATGAAAACAAAGCAATCGTCAAAAAGCTGGATTCCAGAAATAGTTTATGAAGAGAACGAGAGTCATATCCCGTTTATTCATGTTCCAAATGATCAAGCTGATCCAAAAATGCTATTCATCTTTGTTTCACACCAAACAGGCGAAATTGAGCCTGGTTCTGAAGGCGAAGATGTGCCAGTCATTAACTTAGACTTAAAACAGTTTATTGATCTTAGTCTTTTAAAGTCAGGACTAACTGAGCAGGAATATGATAAAGTTCGCTCTATTTTAGGTCTTGAATCTTTGCGTCAAGCAACAGAAAAAGGTAAGTTAATAACAAATTCAGTTTTAGAAAAAGTTTCGCGTTAATAGTCACTAAAACACGACGATTTAAATAGTTAATATTCAACAAACTGCTTTTTAGTGTTAATCACTACAACAGTTTGCAAAATCACGAATATTTAGGAACGGAGGCATTTTAAAATGATTTATGACAAAGCAAGAATGGCGAAGCTCTCGGGGCTTCTGACTGAGACAAGCCACAAAGGCATTAAAGATTCGATGGCCGATCAATTCGGTGGTGGCAAGGAAGACGGCGATGCCTGGCTTGACGGCGACGTTACCACCGAAGGCGCATATGACGAAGGTGACAACGAAAACATGATGCACAACGAGTCTGACGTCGAAGAGGCAAGTGTCCGCGAAATGATTCGTGCTGAGCTTCGCGGTGCAAAGAATGAAATGGCGCAAGAGCAAGTTGAGGAGCGCGCAGTTCGTGAAGCCGTTCGCAAGGAGATTCGCTCTGTCATGAAGTCTCGTGGCGTGACCCTTGGCGGTCTCGGTCATGGCTTCAAGCGCTAAATTTTTTTTAAGCTTGGTGCAAATATGATTTGACCATGTTAATATGATGGTATGAGCACACACTCGCTACCATCATTTAAAGTCGGTCAAATCATATTTCTTATTCCTACAAGCGAGCGGCGGGTTTTACCTGCGCAAGTCACTGAAGAGATTCTTCGTCGAACATTAGACGGCGAAGAAACTGTTTGGATGATTAAACTTGCGAGAAGTCAAAAGAACGTTCCGCTTGATCCTGATGCCGCAGAGTATTTTACTGATGTAAATATTCTGCGGGATACTCTTATAAATAGAACAGCACAACAAGTCAATACAATGCTTGACAAGACGGTCGAGCAAGCAAACGAAACATTTGGTTCGCATCTAGCAACAACAGTTGTTGCTGCTACTACGTTAATGCTTGATCAAGTTTTGTCTGTTGACATGCCAACGCCAACAATGACTGTCATTCTTCCAGATGGAACAAAGGCAAAGGTGCGGGCATCATGAAACATGTTCTTATCATAGACGGTCTTAATCTTATTCATCGTGCTCGTGTTGCGATGTTTGACGCTAATAACGGTCTTACATCTACTGCATTACGTTCTGTGCGTTCTCTTATAGAGCGCTTTAAACCAGATGTTGCATATTTCGTTTTGGAAGGAAAACCCCAACGACGTATAGATGAATCTGGAGGCACGTACAAGGCACAGCGCGTTACTATGGATGACACCTTCTGGTTACAGAAGCGGCAAGTGATTGACATCATCGCAGACCATCTACCAGTCATTCTAATACGTCATCCCAACTATGAAGCTGACGATGTGATTGCACACCTTGCACGACATGTGCATATTGAAGATAGGGTAACTGTTGTATCAACAGACTCAGATTTTATTCAGCTCATTAACAATGATGATCACCGGATATCTTTGTATTCTCCGATAAAAGACGTATTTGTTGATGCTCCTGGTTATAACTACGTGCAATGGAAGGCTTTGCGTGGCGACGGGGCAGATAACATTAAAGGAATTCCTGGCATTGGAAATAAGCGAGCAGAAAAGCTTATTACAACACCGGGTGCAATGGAAGAGCTCTTCAACAAAAAACCAGAGACTCGACAAATTTATGAGCATAATCTTTCTATGATCGGATTTGAAAATCTAGAAAATAGTTGGGAAAAGACTACACAAAGCAATCCATCTAGAACAAATGATAATTTGCGCTTACGTTTGCAAGCGCTGGATTTTGTATCCCTTACAAGCGAAAAATCATGGTCAAAATGGATTTCTTCTTTTGATAGACTTTGGATTCAGTTTCCTTCACAAGCATAATGAGTATAATCTAATCAATACACAGGAGCAATCAATGGAAAATAGCAGTCTTACTTTCGATCAACCTCTTTCTAATGACGAGCAAAAAAGTCTTCGTGCGCGTGGTGTGCTACAAGAGTCTGAGGTCGCTATTCGCGTAGGTGATCTTCTAGTTGCCGTCGACTCACTTTCTGGTGCACGACGTCAGATGTCTGCAAACGATGTTGTTGTAAACGAAGGTCGACGACAGATCCTGCGAGGCTAAAATGTCTGAAGGTTTTAAAACACTTCTTTTTGATGATGACGCGCGTGAAGGACTTCGACGTGGTGTTGAGTCATTAGCGCAAGTTGTCAGAGTCACAATGGGACCTTCTGGTCAAAATGTCATTATCGAGGTTCCTGGTGCACCACCTATCGTGACTAAGGACGGTGTCACCGTTGCTCGTTCAATAGATTTTAGAGATAGAAACATGAATCTTGGCGCTCAAATCATTAAGGAGGCTGCAAATCGAACATGTGATGCTGCTGGCGATGGAACAACGACGGCAACCGTTCTTGCACACGCTATTTTTGCGGGTGGGCTCCGCGTTTTATCAGGAGATCATAGTGGTCCAGATGTTCGCGCGGGTATGTCTTGGGCTGTAAACTCTGTTATAGAAGAACTTCGTGCTATGGCGAAACCAGTTTCCTCAGACGAGGAGATTATCCAAGTCGGAACAATCTCTGCAAACGGAGAGCGCGAAATTGGAGAACTTCTTGCACAGGCAATGCGCGCCGTCGGCCGCGACGGTACAATTGCTGTTGAGGAAGCTAAAGGCTTTTCGACAAGCTTACATATCGTTGAAGGCGCTGAGCTTGACCGTGGTTATTTGTCACCGTATTTTATCACAGACAGCGAGCGGATGATCTCATCTCTTGAAAACCCTTATGTTTTGTTGACGAATAACAGAATAACATCAATAAAAGAAATTTTGCCACTTCTTGAAAAAGTGCATAACGCTCAAAAGCCAATTCTTATTGTTGCTGATGACATTGAGGGTGAGGCAATGCAAGGCCTTGTCATGAATAGAACAAAAGGCATTCTACAGGTTTGCGCAATCAAAGGACCAGAGTTTGGCGAAAACAGATTTCACGCGCTAGCAGATCTTGCTGCGCTTCTTGGAACACGTGTTCTCGTTGGTGAAGCAGAGCTTGCGGCTGTTAAGCTAGAAGAGCTTGGTCGCTGCAAGCGAGCGATTATAGGTCGTTATAAAACGATTATCATTGATGCAGCTGGAAAGAAAGCTGATCTTGAAGGTCGAGCGCAAGAAATCAGAGGTCAAATCGAGTCTTCTCTTGAATCTCAGGATCGTGAAGTTCTTCGTCGACGACTTACACGACTCGTCGGAGGCGTCGCTATTTTACGTGTTGGTGGTTCTACAGAGCCAGAGCTAAAGGAGCGGCGAGATCGTGTTGATGACGCGCTTCATGCTACGAAAGCAGCTGTTGATGAAGGCATTCTTCCGGGAGGTGGCACTGCGCTCGTCCGTGCCGCTGCTAAAACACGAAAGCGATCCATAAAAAATAAAAGTGACTCATTTAGACAAGGAATCGAAGTGGTATTACAAGCATGTTGTGCGCCACTACGCCAGATTTCTATAAACGCGGGCAGCAATCCAGAGCTTGTTCTTTCGAAGGTCGAACGTTTACGAGACAACATGGGCTATGATGCTGTTACAGGGCGATACGTAGATACACTAGAGGCAGGAATCGTTGATCCGTTAAAGGTCGTACGATCAGCACTTGAAAATGCTCATTCAGCTGCAAGCATGTTACTTTCAGTTGGTTGCACCGTTGTGGATGACTCACCTGCAGAATAGTTATTAAAAACGAGAAATAAATGTCAGCACCCGCACAACCTACTTTAAGTATTTCTGAGCAGATTCGTCTTTGGATTCCTGTCATAATAACTGTTTTTGCATCTTTTATAGCAGTATCAATGTGGATACAAAACAACGGCGACGAAAAGTTTATGACAAAAGAGTCTGGCGAAAATCTTAAAGAGAAAATGACAGATATGAAGATTGACATGCAACAAATTAAAGGTCAAAACATTGAGATTATTCAACGTCTGGCTGCGATTGACTCAAAAGTTGAAGTTCAACGCTTGACCACTGCTAATTTAAAGCTAGAAAAAAAATAAAGCATGTAGCCCATGCAAACCTTGGTCATGCATGTTATAGTAATACAGGATAAGGCATCCCGCATCCTACCTTCCGATTTCCGGATGGTAAAACTAAACTAGAAGAGATAAAAAATGTCAAACAGGAATGTATCTAGGAACGTGACTATTCACAACCGCGAGAACATCGCAGTAATGCATGAAGATGATCTACGCATGAAGGTCAATCAGCTTCGTGGTCGAATTGAAACAGAGCGCCGCCAAAACAATGACGCTCTAGAATTTGAGGTTGAACACTGCTATTTGTCTGATGAACTATTGCTTCGGTACGCTCGAAACGCTGCTCATGAAGAGTATCTTTTTAATAATCCTCACGTTTTCGAAGAAAACTAAAACACCGGAAACAAAATGTCTGACGTAATGCAGTCTTTCTTTAAGGAAGTTGGTCGTCATAACCTTTTGACACGTGAAGACGAGGTTTACCTTGCACAACAAATGGAGAGCACTGATCTTCGTGTAAAAACGCAGGCTCGCGATCGTATGGTGAAGTCGAACATTCGACTTGCAATTTCTATCGCAAAAAAGTATCAGAATCGTGGGTGCGATTTTGAAGATCTTGTTCAAGAGTCTACGCTTGGTTTGATGAAGGCGGTTGATCGTTTTGATTGGAAGCGTGGATTTAAGTTTTCTACATACGCGATGTGGTGGATTCGACAGTCTGTGATGCGTCATGTCACGCTTCATGCGTCTTCTATTAGACTTCCTGCTAGCGCCAACAGCTTGGTCTGGCGGGCACGTCGAGCGGCAGACGATTATAACAAAGAGTTCGGTGTGCAACCAACGCCAGAAGAACTAGCAGATCTTCTTGGAGTTTGCTTAAACTCCTTGAATATTCTTCTCCAAACGTCAAAATACACGTTGTCGCTTGATGCACCAGGAATGGCAAGCGACGATGGTGATGCACCTCGTCTTGGAGACATGATTGAAGGGTCTAGTGGAGAAGAGCTAGACGCATCAATTGATCGTGCAAAGATTGCAATCGCGATTCGTCGTGGGCTTGCAAAGCTTACTGCTCGAGAAGAGAAGATTCTTCGTCTTCGATTTGGGATTTCTGAAGATCCTGCTGACCATGAAAACTATCCAATCACAAAATCTGAGATTGCAGCGATGTCTGCTGTGGAGACCGTATGAGCATGCCGAATGGTTCAAAGTTTAAGAATGGTTACGCAACTGTTAGCTCTGACTTTGGTGGAATGGAATATCGTATTATTGTGGAAAAGCTGGCGAAGGATGGCGACGTAATCTCTGTTTCGACAGCTCGCAACCTTACTCTTCGTGCCTTGCAAAAGATTGCACGAGAACTTTGCATCTTGCAAGGAACCAACGCTACAGACTTGGATAAGGAAACTTTTCGTGTTGCACTAGACCCAAGGTTTCAAGAGTCAATGGCTGCAATGATCGGTGACGTGCAAGCAGCAAAGACAAAAAAGAGTCGTGTTTAATATCTACAAACGTTAGAAAGAAATAAGGACATTTGAAGAATGAAATGGAACGATTATATTATTCGCCGCAGAATCAATAATATTGAAATGTGGATGCAAAGTAGAGGCTTGACAAGCACCACAGCTTTTTGTAAGGAACTCGAGAAAATCGGGGTTCTTCCACCACCAGATGACGTGTTACAAGCACTTTTCCCAGATAAGCCAGCAGAGGTAATAACTGATGAAACAAATAATGCCACCGCCGAGCGCGATCAGACTTCCACACGGGGCGTGGTTGGATCAGACGACGATGTCGGTCTGCATTCCGACGAAAAGCAAAATTTTAAGTTTCGCAATAAGCGAGCTTGAAGTCTTTACTGAAAATTTAGATGATATTTTAACTGTCATAAACTCAAACTCAACATTACGTGTTCATGTTTGTGAAGCTTGCGGAAGCACAGTCGAGGACTTAGAATATACAGAACCAATAGGCGAAGATTTACAGTGATGCCAGCATTTGTACCAGGGACATTAGTACGCTTGAAGTCTAAGCGTGCATCATGTCGAAATGGACAGAAAAGACAAGTTGATTATTGGCAAGACGGAAAGCTGGCTGTAATCATTAAAAGTGTTGGAAAAGACACAAACAATCATGAGTATTTTGAAGTTTTATTAAACGATCAAACGCTAATGGTTTGGGATGATGAAATTGAAAAAAGAGACTTAGATCAATAATATCAAAGTAAAGGAGAACAAAATGGCTGCAAAAGAAGTTGTTCGTGAGCTTGTAGAAAAGCTGACATCTATTGAAAATGAAATGACACTTCTTCGTGAAGATCAAAAGGAGGTTCTAAAGGAGTACGAGGAAGGTCATGGTGTTGATGTTAAGGCGCTAAAGGCTGCGATCCGTATCGCAAAGATTCGTGCGCGTCTTGGAGATTCTGCGTTTGAAGCAGATCAAATGCTTGAATACATTGATGAGTGAAGAATTTGTACTACTTGTATCTTGCAGAATGTTGTGATAACACCATTTATTGTGGGATTACATTAGACGTTAAAAGACGAATATCAGAACATAATATAGGGTCTAGAGGCGCGAAATATACTCGTTCACGACGCCCTGTAAAACTTCTGATGTCATGGCCTACGTGCTGCGTTTCATGTGCTTTAACAACAGAATATCGTGTAAAGTCTCTTACAAAAATCAAAAAGTTAGCATTGATTAAATCACCAGAAACATTCAAGAATATCTGCAAAATCTGTCCAGTCTAGTTAGTATTCATTTACGGGAAGCCAAGTAGTCCCGATAACAAACAAACAAAGGAAACAAAATGAACAAGAACAGCGATAATTTTTCTACCGTGAACACCTTTACCCGT
>Ga0181357_1001098_pt1 | contig 10657 bp, 12 predicted proteins | sample Fa13VDMM110DN_FD_130094 | JGI IMG/M metagenome (GOLD analysis project Ga0181357, IMG submission 130094) | Freshwater viral communities from Lake Michigan, USA - Fa13.VD.MM110.D.N | ecosystem: Environmental > Aquatic > Freshwater > Lake | place: USA: Michigan | collected 2013-09-24 | reverse complement strand
TTCGCAAAGTAGAAACTGAGACTGCAACCGAAGGGATTTAATTATGGCAACCACCGCTGGCGATCAAATCAATCGGGCGCTTCGGCTGCTCGGCGTGCTTGCCGAAGGTGAAACGCCATCCGCGTCAACATCGCAAGATGGATTGACTGCATTAAACCAGATGATTGAAAGCTGGGATACAGAGCGCTTATCTGTATTCAGCACCCAAGATCAAATCTTCACATGGCCTGCGGGTCAAATTACTCGCACACTTGGCCCAAGTGGTAACTTTGTAGGCAACCGCCCAGTCTTGTTTGACGATGCTACCTATTACCGTGACGCAGGCACAAATGTGTCTTTTGGCATCAAGTTTATCAATCAGCAGCAGTACGATGGCATTGCAGTTAAGACTGTAACGTCAACCTACCCACAGGTCATTTTTGTCAACATGACTTACCCTGACGCTACGATGACGGTGTACCCAAAGCCCACACGGGACTTGGAGTGGCACTTTATTTCTGTTCAAGAACTAAGCAACCCCGCCGTCCTGACAACTGATCTGACATTCCCACCGGGCTACCTGCGTGCGTTTGTCTACAACTTGGCAATGGAGATCGCACCTGAGTTTGGTGTCGAACCCAGCCCCCAAGTAACCCGTATTGCCATGACCAGCAAGCGTAACTTGAAACGCATCAACAACCCTGATGACATCATGTCCATGCCTTACTCTCTCATAGCAACTCGTCAACGTTTTAACATTTACGCAGGAAACTACTAACATGGCTACTATTGCAATTACCGCGCTCCCTAGCGCAACCGCTGCCGCTACAACTGACGTTCTTCCTATTGTGCAAAGTGGCACAACAAAACAAGTTACCAACGCATTGTTGTTTACCAATTCAACGTTGGTAACGCCTGCACTTGGAACGCCAACAAGCGGTACTTTGACAAGCTGCACAGGCTTGCCAGTTGCAACTGGCGTAAGTGGCTTGGGAACAGGTGTAGCTACATTTTTAGCAACCCCAAGCAGCGCCAACTTGCAAACTGCCTTGACCGATGAGACTGGTACGGGGTCTGCTGTATTTGCAACCACTCCAACCCTAGTAACGCCAGTTATTGGCGCGGCAACTGGTACAAGTCTATCGCTGAGTGGTTTTAGCGCAGTAAGCGCAGCAGCGCCAACAATTGCCAGCGCAACAACCATTGCGCCAACAACCCCAATTGCTTTTGTTTCTGGAACAACGGCTGTTGTAAATATCACTGTAGCCGCGCCAATTTCTACTGGTGGCGGTACGATCACATTGATCCCTACTGGCGCGTTTACTTGGACAGCGGCGGGAAACATCGCTGTGCTTGGGACAGCCGTTGTTAGTCGTGCATTGACGATGACTTATGATGCTACGACAACCAAGTGGTATCCAAGCTACGTCTAATATGCAAACACCGATTCTGGGCGCGTCTTATGTCGCACGCAGTGTCAATGCTGCGGATAACCGACTCGTAAATCTTTTTCCAGAGGCTACCGCCGATGGGGGTAAGACTGCGGGATTCTTTAACCGTGCGCCGGGTTTACAGTTTCAGCAAACCATAGGTACTGGCCCCATTCGGGCGCTGTGGGCGCACCAGACCAACGGCAGCGATTTCTATGTTGTTAGTGGCAATGGGTTCTACAAAGTCACTGGATTGACTGCTACACCCACCTTGCTGGGTACGGTGACTGGGACTGGCCCAGTGTCGATTGCTGACAATGGCACACAGATGTTCTTGGCCTGCAACCCTGACGGGTTTATCTACAACGAGTCCACCAACGTGTTTGCTCAAATCACCGACCCTGACTTTGAAGGTGCTGTGACTGTCGGCTACTTGGATGGGTACTTTGTGTTTAATGAACCCAACAGCCAAAAGGTGTGGGTGACACAATTGCTTGATGGCACATCGGTTGACCCTTTGGATTTTGCTTCTGCTGAAGGTTCACCAGACGGATTGGTTGCCATTAACATTAATCACCGTGAAGCGTGGTTATTTGGTACTGACTCGGTTGAAGTTTGGTATGACTCTGGAGATACTGACTATCCCTTAACGCGCATCCAAGGGGCTTTTAACGAGATTGGATGTGTAGCTGCATTCTCTGTGGCAAAGCTCGACAATGCCCTATTCTGGCTTGGCACGGATGCCCGTGGACAAGGAATCGTTTACCGCGCAAACGGCTACACAGGTGTTAGGGTTTCTACCCATGCCATTGAGTACGCTATTGCTCAGTACGGCAACATCTCGGACGCTGTGGCCTACACCTACCAGCAAGAAGGCCATGCTTTTTATGTTTTAACATTCCCCAGTGGTAATGCCACATGGGTCTACGATGTGTCTACTCAATCGTGGCATGAGCGTGCTGGATGGGACAATGGTGAATTTACCCGTCACCGTAGCAACTGCCAATGTAACTTTGGCGGCAATACGATAGTCGGTGACTTTGAGAACGGCAACATCTACACCCTCGACCTTGATGTGTACGCTGACAATGGTGGCATCCAGAAGTGGCTGCGGTCATGGAGAGCATTGCCCACTGGCACAAATAATCTCAAACGCTCGGCACAACATAGCCTTCAACTTGATTGCGAAACTGGCGTTGGCTTGAATTTGTATCCTAAGTACGACAGCGAAAATATTGACACTGAGGCAGGACTAAACCTTGTCGCCGAATACGTGCAAACGTTTTTAGCCACGCAAGCAAACGATACGTTAACCACCGAAGCGGGCAATGGGTTTGAACCGCTTGGGCAGTACGAATTAGCAGACATTGACATTAACGGGTACGAGTTGGTGACGACAAGCTACCCTGCTGCGCCCGGTTACAACCCTGAAGTCATGTTGCGCTGGTCTGATGACGGCGGTCACACATGGTCCAATGAGCATTGGTCGCCGATGGGCAAGATTGGTGAATATTTCAAACGGGTGTTTTGGCGCAGGTTAGGCATGACCCTCAAGCTGCGTGACCGTGTTTATGAAGTGTCTGGCACTGATCCGGTCAAAATGGTCATTGTGGGTGCTGAACTGATAATTAGCCCAACCAACGCATAATGGCTACATCCCGTAATATCACCCAAATTACGGCTCCCCGTGTCGGTCTGCTTGATCCACAAACGGGCCTAGTATCGCGGGAGTGGTATCGGTTTTTTTACAATTTATATGTAATTACGGGTGATGGGAGTGGCATTACCGCCGTCATTAATGGTGGTACAGGGTTAAGCACTATTCCCACCAACGGTCAATTACTGATTGGTAACGGTACAGGATATACCCTTAACACGCTAGGTTTTGGTGCTGGCATTTCTGTTACCAATGGGTCTGGAACAATTGTTGTTGCTAATACGGGTGTTTTATCTTTTTCGGCTGGCACGACTGGCCTTAGCCCTGCCACAGCTATCACAGGCAATGTAACACTGGCGGGTATTTTAATTGCAGCAAATGGTGGTACGGGTTACGCATCTTATGCAATCGGTGATTTGCTATATGCGGATACAACTACAACCTTGGCAAAACTGCCCGATGTTGTTACGGGTAATGCACTTATTTCTGGCGGTGTAGATATAGCACCATCGTGGGGCAAAATTGGTTTAACAACGCACGTTAGTGGTGTTCTGCCAATCGCCAACGGTGGCACAAACGGCTCTGCAACACCCACAGCTTACGGAATTGCTTACGGCACTGGAACAACTTATGCGTTTACTGCGGCGGGTACGGCTAAACAAGTATTGATTGCAAATACAAGCGCAGCACCTGCTTGGTCAACTTTAACAACTGGTGCATCCATCCTCTATGGCGATGGCACAGGCGGTTTTAGCAATGTCACTATTGGTACTGGTGTTTCTTTTGTTGCTGGCACTTTATCGGCCACGGGTTTGGGCGGCACAGTTACTGCTGTAACTGGAACAAGTCCTGTTGTTTCTAGCGGTGGCACAACCCCTGCAATTAGTTTGGCTGCATCGTATGGTGATACACAAAATCCATACGCCTCAAAAACTGCAAATTTTGTTTTAGCCGCGCCCAATGGTAGCGTTGGTGTTCCTACATTCAGGGCTGTTGTTGCCGCTGATATTCCAACACTTAACCAAAACACCACTGGCAATGCGGCAACGGTTACCACAAACGCCAATTTGACAGGCGCAGTTACTTCCGTTGGCAATGCAACTTCTCTGGGGTCATTTACCTCAGCCCAACTTGCTGGTGCGCTAACAGATGAAACTGGTAGCGGCTCTGCGGTATTTGCCACCAGCCCCACGCTGATTACCCCCGTTTTGGGCGCAGCGTCTGCCTCATCATTGAGCAATTCAGGCAACTTGACATTCACAGGCACAGGCAACCGCATCACTGGTGACTTTAGTAATGCTACACAAGCAAACCGTACTCTAGTGCAATCAAGCACTGGCACATTTACAGACATTGGGGCATTAGGCCCTTCATCATCTACGCAATCAAGTGCATGGACTGCATATTTAGGAAATGACCCGACTAATACATCTCGAACAAGAATAGTGGCAACAACTGTTGATGGTCGTTTTGAATCAGGAATCATTGGCACAGGCACTTACTTACCAATGACCTTCTACACAGGAGGCAGTGAGAGAGTCAGGATTGATACCTCTGGTAACGTGGGTATTGGGACTACAACCCCTGCTTCGTTGCTTCACGTTGATACCGGAATAATTACAACCCAGAGATATGGTGCTGCGGGAGCTATTGTTTTTAGAAGTGCATCTGGTACTCAGGCTTCTCCAACTGCTATTTCTTCAAGCACTGGTTTAAGTACGATTGTTGGGCGTGGTTACGATGGTACGGCATATCGTGATAGTGCTTTAATTCAAATTCTTTCAGATGGAGCTATTTCTTCATCTTCTTCTCCGGGCTTTATAACTCTTAGTACGACCGCTTCTGGCTCTATAACTGGTACTGAACGGGTGCGGATTACATCAACTGGCAATGTTGGTATTGGTACAAGCTCGCCTTCAGCCTCAGCCATCCTAGACGCGCAAAGCACCACCAAGGGCGTAAGAATGCCCAACATGACAACCGTAGAGAAGAACGCTATTGCCTCTCCTGCTGCTGGGCTGATGGTGTTTGACACCACTTTGGCAAAACTCTGCGTTTACTCAGGCGCTGCTTGGCAAACCATCACTTCAATTTAAAGGACGCGCCATGACTATCATTTGGACAATCGTACAACTTGACCGCCAAACTTCTGATGGCTTGGTAACTGTTGCTCACTGGCGTGCAGACGCTGTTGACGAAGAACACTCCGTTGGCAGCTACGGCACAGTGGGCTTTGAGCGTGGGGAATCTTTTATCGCATACGAATCATTGACAGAGGCTCAAGTGATTGCTTGGGTCAAAGAAAAGCTAGAAGTAGCTGAAATTGAGGCCAGTCTGCAATCGCAAATTAACGCAAAGAAATATCCTGCTATAGCTACGGGAATTCCTTGGTAATTTAAGAGGCAAGATAGTCATGAAAAATCTTTTGGATGTTGTGGGAAACTGGGCGACAATGGTGTCCGATGGCACAAACTGGGTCATCATGCAAGCTGCTGCAAATAACAACCTGCTTTTGGAATAATCTGATGCAAGTCACTTACGGTAAAGGTTTTGAGGTTGAAACACCCGCATCAATGCGTGACAAGGTAAAATCCTTGCAAATTGAAGCGTCAAAGTATCCTCAATATGAACCACCCACCGAGCATTTGTTTCACGGTGGGATGTATTGCCGTCAAGTATGGCGACCCGCTGGTTGTTTGATTGTTGGTAAAGTACACAAAAAAGAGCATTTCTATATGATTGTCTCAGGAACGGTTAGCGTAACGACCGACAATGGTGTTGAAACTCTTACTGGCCCTATGCTTTTGTGCAGCAAGCCCGGAACTAAGAGGGCTGTTTATGCAGAAACCGATGCGTTGTGCATGACATTTCATCGGGTTGATTCAGACACGGTTGAAGAAGTAGAATCGGAGTTAGTTGAGGACGATCCTGATTCAATGTTTACAGTCGGAAACAAGATTAAACACACAGAAATTGAGGTGTCATTATGACTATGGTTACAGTAGCATTGATAGGTGGGGGCGCGACGCTTGTTGGCGGCTACATGGCATCGCAAGGTGCAAAAGATGCCGCCAATACACAGGCCGCAGCAGCAGATCGTTCTGCGGTACTGCAAAAGGAGATGTTTGACAAACAGATGGAGTTGAACAAACCCTATCGTGAAGCTGGCATCACAGGTCAAAACCGACTAATGGAACTCTTGGGGCTAGGTGGAAACACTGGGGCCGCTGGCTATGGTAAGTACGGGCGCGACTTCAGCATGGCTGATTATCAGGCCGACCCCGGTTACGCTTTCCGATTGTCCGAAGGACAAAAAGCTATTGACCGCAGTGCCGCCGCCCGTGGTGGTACACAATCTGGAGCAGCACTCAGGGCAGCTACTCGATATGGTCAAGACATGGGTTCGCAAGAGTATGGTAATGCGTACAACCGTTACCAAACCAACCGAACCAATCAGCTTCAGCCACTTGGCAGTCTAATGACCTCTGGTCAAAATGCTGCGGCTGGTGCTGGCGCTGCGGCGGGGCAGTATGGTGCAAATGCTGGCAATCTCATGATGCAGGGTGGACAAGCCATAGCCGCTGGTCAATTGGGTGTGGGTAACACCATAAACAATGCATTGAATACTGGGGCAAGTGCATACTTGAATCAGATGAACTTTAACAATTATTTAGCTAGTCAGCGTGGTGGTGGTAGTGGTGTTGGGCTTCCAAGTTACAACACTGCTCCAATAGATACTAATTATTCAATAGGTAGGTAGGTTAAAAATGGCTGATTTAAACGCACTCATTGCCCAAGGCGCACAGTTTGCTGCGCCTCCTGATCCATTTGCCCAGTATGGGAAGATGCAGCAATTGCAGCAAGGTGAAACTGCAAACCAACTCAATCGAATGAAGATGGATGAGTACGAACGCGCCCGAATTGAGGAAGGGGGACTGCGTAATTTCCTTAGTGGAAAAACTGATCTTACAAAACCCGAAAACCGTGCGGGGTTGTTGCAATACGGAAAAACTGGTCGCGATTATCTTAAAACATTATCGGAACAAGATGCAGCCCAAACAACGCAACAAAAAGCGCAGGTTGAATTGCTAAGTAATAAATTAAAGCTACTGCCAGATGCCTACAAAATGGCTGACACCCCAGAAGCATACATAGACTTACACAAGTCTATACACGCTGACCCAGTTCTCGGGCCTTGGCTTAAAAGTACGGGCGCAACACCAGAAAGGGGATATGCACAAATACAAAAGGCAATTGAAACAGGTACTTTTGACAAGTTGCGTATAGGTTCAATGCAAAGTGTTGACAAATTGCTTGAAGGCATGAAACCAGTAACCCCTCTTGCAAAATTAATTGCAGAACGTAATGCGTTGCTACCGAACGATCCAAATATTGCAATCTATAACGATGCTATCCGAAAAGAAACGCAGTTTGCTCCACGGGCAATTACAAATGTAAATGTGCCACCACAGGAAAAAGCTGAACGTGCAGAACGAGGTAAGCTGTTAGTAACTGAATATTCTGACATTTCTAAAGCAGCAAGACTTGCAGCTAAGACATTGCCATCAATTGACGCTAACTTGTCAATTTTAAACAAAGGTTTTTCAACCGGGTTTGGCACTGAAACTATTGCGGCAGGTGCTAGTGTGTTGTCTGCACTGGGTGTTCCTAACGCAGAAAAGTTTGCAACCAACGCGCAAGTGTTTCAAGCTAAAGCTACAGAAGCAGTGTTGCAAAAGCAACTTGAACAAAAAGGCCCGCAAACTGAGTCAGATGCCCAACGTATCGACCAAATTGGCGCACAGCTTGGCAAGACCACAGCAGGTAATAAGTTTGTACTGACGACTGCCAAAGAGCAACTTAAACGCGATATGGAGCAGCGCAACTTTTACGATACATGGTGGAAAACAAACAAAACCTATGACGGCGCTGAAGATGCGTGGTATTCGGGCGAAGGTGGCAAATCGTTGTTTGATCGCCCAGCGCTTAAAGAGTACATTAAAACAACTGAAGCCCCTGCTGCAAATAGGCCAAGTCTTGATTCAATTTTTAAGTCACCACCTGCTGCTGGCGCTAAAGGAAAATAATCATGGCAGATGAATTTCGTGATCAAATCAATACTGCCCGTCGAGCAGGTTATAGCGATGACGAGCTTGTCGGTCATTTAAAAGACAAGAACCCTCTCATCGTTCAAGCATTAGACGCTGGGTATAACCCTAGTGAAATTTTGCAGCATCTTGCTCCTAATTTGTCAACGGGTGAAGAACTCACACGCAAGGCAAACATTGCTATCCGAGGTGCTACTGAGGCTTTGGCCCCCGCTGCGGCTGGTGCAACTGCTGGCTTTATGATGGGTGGCCCTGTTGGTGCGGGTGTGGGGGCTTTGGCTGGTGGTCTAGCAGTACCTGCCACCGATGTCTTAGTTTCGGGATATAACAGACTTACAGATAGTAATGTGCGTTTACCCTCGCAAGTCATTTCGAGTATGGTTCCCGGCCCCCGTGCAGAAACACCAGTTGAGCGTGTGGTTCAAGGTAGTGGTGGCGCGTTAGGCGGCACGTTTGGTTCTGTTGCTGGTGGACGGGCAATTGTCGACGCTGCAAAAACAGCCCCCGGCTTACCCTCAAATGTTGCCCAAGGCACTTTAGCAGTAGGTCAACAAGCCGCTAGGCTACCAATTGCCCAATTAGTTACAGCACCCATTGCTACTGCGACTGGGCAAACCGTAACCGAGGCAACTGGAAGTCCTTTGGCTGGATTTTTAACTTCCTTAGCTACGGGAACTGCTGCGGGTTTGCGACCTGTTAAACGTGGCGCAGTACCATCGGCTGAAGACTTGGCTAAACAATCTAAAGCCAACTACGATATTTTAGATAAATCTGGTTTCGAACTAGATTCGCAACAATTTGTTTCCCATATGCAAGGGTTGGGGCCAAAATTACGATCGTCTGCTGGGTATGACGCACGCACAATGCCCAAAGTCGATGTAGCGTTAAGCAACTTAACAGCAGCAACTCCAAAAACGGTTCAAGAGTTGGATACGCTACGTACAATTATTGGAACCGCTGCAAAAAGTGCCGATGCGTCAGAGCGCAAGGCAGCCAAACAATTATTGGATGAGTTTGACACTTATGTCACAACGGCTAAACCAAGTGCCATTGTTTCTGGTGATAAATCAGCAATGGATGCGTGGAAAGAAGCACGCCGTGATTATGCAAAAATGAAAAAAAGTGAGCTTATTACAGACATTATTGAGGATTCTGAATTAGCCAAAGGAACAAGGGAAAGCAGTATTGCTTCGCAACTTTCGTCATTGGCAAAAAATGATAAAAAGATGCGTTTCTTTACGCCCGATGAGCAAGCGTCAATTCGTGAAGCCGCTAAAGGTGGTAAATTGCAATCAATGCTAAATGTACTAGGCAAGTTTTCACCAGTAACCCCAGCAGCGGCAATTTTTACCGCTGTCAATCCACTCGGTGCATATACCGCAGGAGCAGGTATGGCTGCTAGATCAATGGCTGACCAACGGCGAATTCAACAGGCCAACGCACTTGCTAATCGTATGCGCCTTGGATCAACACCGCCAGTTCTTGAAGGAGCAACAGCAAATGTGCCTACATTTTTATCACGCAGCATTGTCAACAATTTGGGCAATTTGAATCAATCGACATTGTTGCCTACCAACGCATTAGCGCCTTAACCGAGAACCAAAATGGACTACCAAGTATTTTTTAATGCGGCCCTTGGACTAGCAGCGTTTCTTGGTGGGTGGACACTAAATGGCATTACTAAGGCCATTGAGCGCCTTGATTCTGACATTCGCAATATGCCGCACAACTACGTCAGCAAAGACGATTACCGCACCGACATTCGAGGAATTAAAGAAATGCTCGGCAAGATTTTTGACCGTCTTGAAACCAAAGCGGACAAGTGATTGATGTCGCATCAGCACAGATACCTTGGCCCAACACGGATACAAAAATCGTGTTGGTGTGCCGTGTTGTGTTGCCGAATGAAAAGTATGGGGCTAATGAGTTTTTAGACAAAGACGGGCGAGTGTGCCGTTGGGTGTTGGAGACTAAGAATGATCGACCCAATTAGCGCGTTTGCCATAGCACAGGGTGCTATAAAAGGAATCCAAGCTGCAATCAAAATGGGCAAGGATGTCCAAGGCATCACTGGCGATGTGATGAAGTTCTTTGATGCAAAGGACAAGGTAGCTAAGGAAGCGGTAAAAGACCCGAAAAAGAAATACAGTTCCGACACCAGCCAAGCCATGAGTACCGTCATGCAGTTGCATGAACTGAACAAGGCCGAGGAAGAACTGAAGTGGCACTTTATCAACCAAGGTCAAAGTGCCTTGTGGACGCAGATTGTATTGGAGCGCAACAGCATAGTGCAGCGCAGGAAAGTGCAGGAGATACTGGATGCTAAAGCGGCTAAGAACCGCAAGGCAGAGATAGACGAAGCCATCACAATGGGGCTTTGCATACTGGTAGCCGCTGCCATATTTTTCTTGGTGGCTTGGGGTGTAATTGCAATGAAAGGGAAGCTATGAGCGAAGGAACGTTAAACGCTAATTCAACCCTTG
>Ga0181357_1001095_pt1 | contig 10675 bp, 16 predicted proteins | sample Fa13VDMM110DN_FD_130094 | JGI IMG/M metagenome (GOLD analysis project Ga0181357, IMG submission 130094) | Freshwater viral communities from Lake Michigan, USA - Fa13.VD.MM110.D.N | ecosystem: Environmental > Aquatic > Freshwater > Lake | place: USA: Michigan | collected 2013-09-24 | reverse complement strand
TTGTGCGCCATGTGCCGTGTTATTAGCACCAGAAGTATTAAGACGTAAGGCTTGATAACCAACACCAGTGTTGTAGTCTGCATTTGAAGCAAGCAAAACAGCGCCACCAATAGCCGTATTGTAACTAGCGGTAGTATTGGTTGATAATGCACTACCTCCTATTGCTGTGTTTTGTGTGCCAGTGGTATTGCCAAACCCAGATTGGTAGCCTACTGCTGTGTTATCGCTGGCGGTAGTGTTTGAGTTAAGGGCTTGTCTGCCAATGGCAGTGTTATTTCCACCTGTAGTGTTACTTACTAAAGAATTTCTACCTAAAGCAGTATTAAATGTGCCTGTTGTGTTTGCCGTGAGCGCACTATAACCAATAGCTGTAATTTCTCCAGTGGTATTTGCGTAGCCAGATTGATAACCAACTATTGTGCTATTTGAACCAGTTAAATTGCTATACCCAGCCTTAAGACCTAAAAATGTATTAGCAGTTCCAGTAGTATTTGTGTATCCAGCCTGATAACCTACGGCTGTGTTTTCAGATGCTGTGGTGTTAGATGCTAATGACGCTTCTCCAAAACCTGTGTTGTATGAACCAGTTGTGTTTAATGCCAAAGAACCTGAGCCAAATGCGGCATTTCTTGTTCCTGTTGTATTGGAATATAAAGCACCATTACCTACTCCAGAAAACCCACCACCAAAAGCAGAGTTTGCAACACCAGTTGTATTTGAATAAAGTGCTTCTTTACCGAAAGCCGTTATTGAACCTGTGGTGTTGCTGTATCCAGCGATATACCCTACAGCAGTATTGTTAGATGCTGTAGTGTTGGTGTAAAGTGCCTGAGAGCCAATTGCAGTATTTGAAGCCGCCGCCCCTCTTGAGAGCGTTAAAGCTTGAGAACCAACAGCCGTGTTGTCGCTTCCAGTCAGGGCTGTGCCAGAGTTAGGGCCAGCACTGTTACCAATTGAAGTATTTCGTGCGCCAGTCGTAATGTTATAACCTGCTGAAAGACCAAATGCGGCATTGGCTGTACCACTTGTCAATTGGTAGTGTGCTTGAAAACCAAAACTGTCGGATGAAACATTAGAGGCGTAAGCCGCCTGAAAACCTACCGCTGTGTTGTTTGAAGCTGTGGTGTTGGCTTGGAGTGCTTGTCTTCCTACCGCCACATTAGATGCACCAGTAGTATTTGATGTGAGTGTTAAATCACCAAGCGCAGTATTTCCGTCTGCCGTTGTGTTAGCAATAAGCGAATTACGACCAACAGCCACGTTTAATGCGCCAGTAGTGTTTGCATTTAATGCAAAATAACCCACGGCTACGCTAGTATTACCTGTTGTATTAGCCGCCAAAGCACTATTACCCACCGCAGTATTGGTAGCTACAGCACCCAAACCACGACCTACGGTGATGCCATAAACAGTCAGGTCAGTACCGCTGTAGAGCAAGTTGGCAGAGTCAGTAAGTAGTCCAGCAGTCGTGGCAAAAGTTACGCGACCAGAAGTCAGGCTGGAGAACGTGATGGAGCCAGATGATGTGATGCCAGTCAAGCCAGTCAGAATGCCTGCATCGCTCAAGATGCCAACAGAGTTCTGAATCAATTTACCCGTTGTGCTATCAAACCTTACTATAGCGTTGTCAGTAGACGAAGCTGGGCCGTACACGTCACCAGAAGCCGATGTAGACCAAGACAGAACACCAGAGCCGTCCGTAATCAGAGCCTGACCGCTTGTGCCGTCATCTGCGGGAAATGTCAGTGTGTAATTAGCAGCCAGTGTTGCGGGTGCGCGAAGGGCTACATACTCACCGCCCGTTGTATCTTGAAGACGTAGTGTGCCTTGAGCAGTGATGTCAATCTGCGTGGTAGACAAGGACGTACCGCTAAAAGTCAAGTTTGCGGAGTCAGTGAACTGCCCACCAGTCGTCAGGAAGGGGACACGGGTTGTAGTGCCGTTGCTCCAAACAAGTTTTGGTACAGACACCGAACCGGTGCCGTTGGGAGTCAACGTGATGTTGCCGTTAACACCTTGGGCAAGTTGGATCGTGCCAGAGTTTGTACCGTTGTTGGTGGTCAGGTTTAAGCTACCTGTACCGTTGGTGGTCAGCGTAGTGTCAGTATTGGAATCACCCATCTGCACGCGGTCAGCAGACAAGATTACATCGCCTGTACCGTCAGGGGTCAGAGTGATGTTACCGTTTGCGCCGTTGGCGATTACCACGGTGCCAGAGGTTGTACCTGAGTTGGTAGACAGTGTGAGGTCAGCAGCACCCCCGGTGGTCACCGTAAGAGCGCCTGCGCCATTAGATGTCAGGATGGCTGCGGCAGCAGCGTCACCCACACGCACTGTGTCAGCGTCAAGTTGAACGTCGCCTGTACCGTTAGGGGCAATGACGATGTTGCCGTTGGTGTCGGTCGAAGACAGAGTGTTGCCATCAAGGCGCAGGTTGTCTACGTTGATGAGTGTGGCCGCAGTCGTTGCGCCAATCGACACGCCGTTGATCGTGCCACCAGAGATGGCCACCAGAGCCATGGTTGCAGTGCCGTCAATGAACAGGTCTTTCCACGAGTTGGCAGCAGAGCCCAGATCACGAGCGTTGTCAGTCGAGGGCACCAGATCGGTGTTGAAACGTGCTGTAGCAGTGATGGTGTCGCTTGTTGCGTTACCCAGCGTGGTGTTGCCATTGATTGTGGCGTTACCGCCTACAGTCAGATTGCCAGTGATGTTGCCGTTGACGATGGTCGTGACGCAAGAGTTGACGTTTGTGGCATCACAGAACAAAAACGCAGTATCACCAGCAGCGACTGCTACACCTGTACCAGCGGAGGTCTTCAAGGTAACAGCAAAGGACGTGTTGTTCTGCAACACGTAGAGCTTGGCTGCGGCTGGGCAAATAATATCGGCAGCAGCAGTCGGAGCGCCACCACCGGTAGCTGCGACCAACATGGCGCAACGTGACTCAGAGGTCGTACCGTTGGCTGTGGTTAGCGTGTGGGCATTGGCAGTCCAAGTATTGATTGTCGAGAGGCCAGCAATGGCCTGCTCAATCATCGAAGTGATGTTGTCATTGACAGTATCACCCCATGTACCAGAAAGCTCCCCAGTAACGGGAAGCGCCAATTTCAACGTTGGTGTGTATTGTGTGGTCATCTGCTTACCCTTTTATGTGACAACTTGTTGCCAGCCCGCAATTTGCGTATCACTCACGGCAGTCCAACCGGACACCTGAGTATCATTGATATTTTGCCAGTTTGCTGACTGTCCGTCATCTATCTGGCCCCAAACATTTACTTGTCCTATCTCACCCGTGGCAAAAACCCCAGTTGGAGTAGCCGTTGCGCCTGCTGAAACCGCCACAGTTCCAAGCTGCATCGTGCCAGAAACGCCTGTGACGCTTACAACAATCGACAGAGCAAAGGTTACTTGACCCACTGCGCCGGTAGCCGATACCCCCGTTGGAAAGACCTCGGCAGTACCCGTAACCGTAACGGTGCCAATTTCGCCTGTAGCAGACACACCCGTAGGGGTGACAACCGCTTCACCAACAATGGTAACAGTCCCTACCGCGCCTGTGGCGGATACCCCCGTGGGGAAGATATTGGCTGTACCAGTAACAGTGACGGTGCCAAGCTGGGTTGTACCATTGACTCCCGTGACTTGTACAAGGGCATCTGCCTGCACCACCACAGTACCGACTTGGCCTGTGGCTGATAGTCCTGAAGGGTATACGTTGGCGTCACCGGTGACCGTAGAAGTGCCGACAAACCCAGTTGCTTCTACGCCCGTGGGGAAGACCACAGCGGTGGCCACAACAGTGACCGTACCAACCGCGCCTGTGGCGCTAACCCCAGTTACAAATACATTTGCGTCAGCAGCAACGACAACGGTGCCCACTTGCCCCGTGGCTGACAAGCCTGAAGGATAGACGTTTGCGTCTGCTGTGACAGCAACCGTACCGACAGCGCCAGTAGCAGTTACATCTGAATGGCCGACACCCCACCCTTGGGAGCCCCAAGCAACGCCCGAGGCACCCCATCCTTCAAAGGCTACCTTTGCATCAGCCACCTACTCACCGTTAGGCGATACGCAAGATCGCGTTGGTCGCGTCTGCGGCAGGGAACTGAATGGTAAAGTTGCCAGCGGTTGAAGTCTTGTCACTACCAAAATCCAGCACAGCAATTGCCGGGTTGGTTGTGCCGTTGGCCAAGTAGATCAACGCGCCACGCGCAGTAATCGTAGCGGTTGACCATGTGGTGTCCGCAAAGTCCAAGAACGCTGTGGTGCCCGTTGACGTAGGTACTTGGCTAACTGTCAAAGTGTTGCCGCCCGCAGAATAACCGGTGCCAGACACCTCGTTGGATGTGCTGTATGCAGTTGTAGCTGCGCTCAGCGTAGCAGACGACGTAAACAACGCGATTTTAAAAACTTGGGTTGTGCCTGTATCAAAATCAAAATCAGCGCCGAGAATGCCAACTTTGAACGAGGTGCACATTGCTTGTGTAATTGCCATTTTTTACTCCTTAACTTACTGGATTGCGGACTTGAACGGTTCGATACGTGTCTGTACGTAGCTTACCGTCACCCAAATTCTTCAAGAGGCCGATAGCCTGAACGTACAACTTCTCGTAGACCGCGATCATGTCAGGCTCACCCTTCATGAAGCGGATAGCCTCAATCAGTGCGCCGTTCAAGAGAGCAGAATCAAACTCAGTGCCCAGCCACGTAGTGCCTGCTGTGACGATGGACTCGGGGTAGTAGCCGTAGTGCAACTCTGCACTGTACGCCTGATCAGGTGTGGGGCCAACAATAAACGCAGAGGCATCAAAAATGGCGTAATACTTAGGCAACGTGCGCGTGGCGGTTACATCTCGTGGGTAGGCTTCACGAATGAAGTTCACATCCTTGTCAACCAAGTAGTGGTACTCACCATTGGATTCAATCACAGCCAGCGAATAAACGTAAAGGAAGTCAGACGGAATCTGGAGGTACTTGATACCAGTTGTCAGTGTCCCCGTCACGTTCTTGCGAATTGCAGGAATCTGCACCGTGTTGTAAATCTTTTGCTCAGCCTGCTCGGTGAACATAGCTAACGCCTGCGCAGAAAACTCGTTCTCGCAGATGTCCTCAATGTTGGTGCACAACTCGGTGTAGTTCATGAGCTACCTCTTAGGCCATAGGGCCACGGGCCATCTTGCCTTTGGTCTGCGCTTTGCCACCACGCACAAGAATGCCGCTGGTTTTTGGGCCAGCATCATCGCGCTTGTAGATGTTTCCAACAGACATGTTCACAGTGTCTAAGTTACTGTGATCTGGGCCACTGCCGGGGTTGCTTGACATCTTGACAGGCTTACCCTTCATTGTGTGTGGCTCGGCGTAGACGCTGGCAGAGCCAACTTCTTTACCCATCATTTTTTGACTGTATTTGGCCATGTTAGCCTCCACGTCCAGCGCCGCGCTGATTCATTGCGCGAGCTACGTTACGGCCACTGGCCTTCATTGCCGCGCCAGTCACACCACCTTTGGCAAACTTGGCTGGGCCTTTGTGCATGCGTTTCTCATGCGCTGAAACTTCTTTGTCGGCAATAGCCTTCACTGTCTTTTTGTCCATGATGACTCCTTATGTAATCACAACCGTTACTGTACCAATTTGTCCGACTCCCACCAAGTTATTTGGTGTAAGTTCAGAATCAAAACCTCGGGACATTCCTACTGGAGCCCAACCCCATTGAATATTCCGACTACCCTCACCAATCGACCCAGTTGCAGTTGTACCCGACTGGTAGTACGTATTATCCGTACGTGGGTTCCGCAATGCTTGCGGATCGTCCACTGGATACATACCCAGTTGCAACTGTGGTTGATCAGGTTCCCAACAATCTGCGCAAACTAAAATATTGACCTGCTGCGTTTTGATGATCAGCGTGCGCAACTCGCGCAAACGGAACTGAAAACCACAACGGTCGCAGATCGCAATTGCAATCTTGCCGGAGGCAAAACGGTTTCCCATTAGCCACCCCCAATGTAGGAGCGACGCGGCACAAACCGAATCGCAGCCTTTTCTCTATCCTCTCCTGCTGCCAAGTCAAACTGTTCGTCGTATGCGGCTTTTAACATCGGGATGCGTGGCGCAAGTTCAGGCACCTTCATAGCAATGTGATAGGCCAAGCCAGCCGCTACGCAGGGCAAAAAACGGAAATTCATGTCTGCGGTCTCAACACCCGCCCCAGCATCCTGAATACGGCGCATACGCCAGTAAGCAAGCTGATAGTAGGGCGCGGCTGCGGTACCTTGATCTGGGGTTGGCCAGACGGTTACAGCGGGCACTTGGGGCCAATAAACTGGGGCTCCAGCAGTATGCGCGGCAGGAAAGGTATCTTGTTGGCCACGGCCACAGTTAGAGAGCGTTCCTTGCGTGCTGCCCACAACAGTCGTGATGTAGCCGTAGCTGATGACTTCACTGTCCAAACGAATGAAACCCGCCGCTGGCAAGGCCGTTACGTCACTCAGAGTGATGGTAGTAGCAGTTGAGGTAATGGTGGAGGACAACAGGCCAGCAGTCAGGCTTTCTTGGCCCGACATGCGTTGAATCCAGATTTGGATTGGGCGTGCCTGTTGTAACTTGTTTGGGATCGTTGCGTACGTAGAGACACTGATTCGCGTGATTGAGAGGTCAGCCTGCGTAGACACATTGCCCGCGCCCGTGCGGATGACATGTTCCAACAAGTCAATGGTGTCGTTTGGCAATGCGTAAGTGTTAACGCCTTGCACAAGGTTGATAGTCCCTTGATCAATCGTCCACATGTTGATGCCACGGTTCTGCCACTCGATGGTCATCAGGTTCATTGAACGACGTGCAGTGCGCAGGTCATAGCCCGTGCGCATCTCACGGCCAGCACGCTCCCACGATTCCTCTGCAATCTCAGTGAATTCAAGGTTGAAGATGGAGGTGCCTGAAGTGCTCATTTACCGATACCCCGCTGTTTTCTTTGCAATCGTTTTAGGCTGAGCAACAAATTGTTTGCCCGCTGCCTTACCAGCCCGCTTAGCTTTTGTAGTAGCCGCGTACTCGGCAGGACTTAACGATTTTATCGCTTTTTCCGGCAAATAACGCTCACCTGTTTTTGAAGACGGCTTACCGCTTTTGGTGCGCCACTTCTGGTCGCCCCAGTCTTTGAGAGACTTTTGCGGCGCTTTCATATCAGTCCTTGTACCCACCGCCAGCAGCTTTATATCGTTTAGCCATGACCTGTGCTTTTCTTGCACTCCACTGACCAGCGCCCGTGCCAACAATTGCCGCAGCTTTGACGCTGTTAAAAATCCGTTTACGTAAACCGGGCTTGGTGTAATTACCCGCCTCGTTTACTTTGGATTTTACTTTTCCACCTTCAGCGTACTCGGTGAAGTCAGTGTTGTCACGGCGCTTTTTTACCTTGGCTTTAGGCATTTTATTTGGGGACATTGCACCCATTCCACGGCTTGCCATCATTTTGTACCGCCTTTAACTTTCTTGGCTAAAAACATCTTGTCAACCATTTTTATCCGCTGGGGTTTGGTTGTAACTTTGTTAATAATAGCCAGCCGTTTGGGTTCAGTCGCGCCATAAAACCCAGCCTTCTTCAAAGACTTAGTAACACTACTATTGGGTTTTACGGTTGCCATAATATTTTTCTTAGCAGGTGTAGCCGCCGCTCTTCATAGCAATCATAGTGCCCTTAGTTTTGCCTTTAGTAGCACAACCATCAGCACGCTTAGAAGCAGAGCCTACAGAGCCACCATGCTTAAAAGCAGGAGCAGGCATCACGGACGCATCAGGTGGTGCGCCACGGGGCTTAGGAGCCATAGGCATCATTGGCTTTTTGGGCATAGGCTTTTTCATAGCCATAGGTGGCTTTTTCATCATGGGCTTTGGGCTTACAGACCCACCATCTGGTTCCATTGGTGGTTGACCCATTTCGGCGGTGTAGATGCCACCATCTCTAAAGTTACGTTTTTTCATAATATTTCCTTAGCAGGCCATGCCGCCAGATTTCATCTTGATCATTTTGCCCTTGGTTTTACCCTTGGTCTCAACGCCGCCACCTTTAGCCATAAAAATAGGCACTTTTTTGCCGTCTTTCATTTTCATGGGCATGCCGCCTTTTTTCATACCGGCTTCAGCTTTTTCGTGCTTGATCATGGACTTTGGAGCGCCAGCTTTTTTCATAAAGCCAACTTCCTTTTTCATCATCGCTTTAGATTCTTTCATATCGCCACCTTTAGAAAATTTACGGCCTTTATCAGCCTCGTTAAAGTCTTTACCCACGGACTGTGGGACTCCCGCTTTCTTAGCGAACGATGGCGAATTAGCTATCGCAGCCATGAAATTGTGTTGCTTCTTACTTGTGCTCGGCATCATTTCCCCGCTTGAATAAGCTGGTCAATCTTTGCTTCAAGTTTGTTAAAGCGTTGGTCAATGTGGTTCGTAATCCGATCCACTTCTGCTTGAGTAACGTTATCACGGGCAACCTCCTCACGGGTTTTGTTCAGCAAGATCGTAATACGAGTCAGTTCTCTGAACTTTTCATTCATCATGTAGCCTAACAATCCAATCACTAAGGACAGGATGGCAGACCAAGCGGTGTTTAAATCTAGCATTTCCATCTCGCAAGTGAAGCCGCCTTACGGGTAGGCTTACCTTTTTCGTCTTTCATCGGCCCCGGCATACCAGACATGCGTGCGCAGAACGAGTCCTTGCGCTTACCGCCTTGAGGCTGGGGAGCTTTTAAATTACTGCCTGTTGCGGCGTTGTACTTTGCACGGCCTTTGGCGGTCAAACCAGCCCCCTTGGAAGCAGGTAACTTCTCACCACGACCGATAGCAAGGGACGGGCCTTTTTTCTTAGCCATTTACAACTTTCAAGCGCGACTGGTGGAGGTTTTCCAACATTGGCATAACAACCTCCTCGCGGAAGTTGCTGGTAAATGCTTCGCTCCCAACATGGGGCAAGCTGATGTCCACATCAATGTAGACCTTGAATCCGAGTTGCGTGGCACGGTCACAGAACAGATAGTCTTCACCGACATACTGTCCATTCACGATACCAAAATCAAACAAAGCGTGGAGCTTTGCACCATCCGTGTTTGAATATTCCCACTCGGGATGCGCCGCAATCATCTTCTCAATGACGTGGCGTTGAATCAACATAAAACCTGTACCCACACGTTTCACACGCATGAGAGAACCAACGAACTCAAGGTTCTCGTTCTTATCCCAGTACAGGTCAGTGAAAAATCTTTTGTCTTTTGCACGGCGCGGATATGCGCCAGCGGAGATGTCTTGTGTGCCACCCTGCGCCATCAAGCGGAGGATGTCTTCAGGGGTCACGATCACATCGGCATCGACAAACAACAACTCTGTGCAATCGGTCTTCAAGAATTCGTGCACGAGGGCGTTACGCGCCAACGTGATGAGCGAACAATTTGAAATATCCGAGAGGGTTACAGCCACACCAAGGCGCATCGCTTCTGGCATCAGTTGAGCCAGACCGTATGCGGTCTTGATGTTGAGCTTGCCGTCATAGGCAGGGATGCCTATGAACAGCTTGCGACCTGACAGAGATGCTTGTTTGATTTCAGCCATAGTAAATGTTCGCAGAAAGTAAGTTACTCATGTTCAAGTAAATACCGTTTCTTACCAAAATCCCTTCACCGGGAATCAGTGCAAAATTACCAAACAAGTCAGACGCGCCAGTGTCGTAGCTGGCAAGCCACAAAGATGCGTATGTAGCCGCCGTGCCCCCCGCGATAGTCCCAGAGTTGATGTCTGTGACGGTGAACGTGTCTGCGCCTGTGCGTGTGATCGTGTAGTTTCCGTTTGTGCCAGATGACCCGCTTGCTGTTGCAAAAGCAAGGCCCACTACATCTCCAGTAACTAAACCGTGAGCTACCTTTGTAACCGTGATAACAGCCGCAGTCCTTGCGTATGTCGCAGAAACGGGTGCTGTGGTGGTGTCAAAGATGTCCAGTGTTCCAGCCGTGGCTGTTCCAACCATAGAAACAGCTTTGAGGCGGTTTCGGCCTAGCACAGCAAAGCCTGAGTTATTAAGGTGCCCTGCTTTAACGTCTGTCTGCATACCCATAATCAATCTCCTTTATAAACGGGGGCCGAAGCCCCCTAGATCAATTAAGCGGATGCTGGAAACTGCGAACCGTTAGAGTCGGCAACAACGTACATGATGGTGTACTGCACAGTACCTGCGGTCACTGCGGCCACGGTAGGAGTCATGGTTGCAATCACTTTAACGTCTGTTGGGCCAATACCAATGCCGTTAGGCGAAGCAGTTGAAGTCACTCCACACCATGCGCCCAATTTGGCGGCTGCGTTGCTGATAGCCGCACGGCCAGCAGTAGTCACATCAGTAGCGGCCCAGTACAAGGCGGCGGTTGTGCCGTCACCAATGCTGACGTTGGCGGCGGTTGAGCCGGTAAACGCAACAGTGGTATCAATCAGGATGTCAACGATTTGTGCGCCAGCAGGCAGAACACAGATGGTGTCGGTGGTAGCTGAAGCAGCTTGACCGGTGTAGTTCTTTTTGAAGGTTTGAGAAACAACGGTTGCGCCGCAGTTTTCAATCGTGCCGACAGTCGTGCCGGTGGTGTTACGGACAGTGCCCAACAACCAAGGGCCAAGGTGAGTTGCGAATCCCATG
>Ga0181357_1001093_pt1 | contig 10688 bp, 10 predicted proteins | sample Fa13VDMM110DN_FD_130094 | JGI IMG/M metagenome (GOLD analysis project Ga0181357, IMG submission 130094) | Freshwater viral communities from Lake Michigan, USA - Fa13.VD.MM110.D.N | ecosystem: Environmental > Aquatic > Freshwater > Lake | place: USA: Michigan | collected 2013-09-24 | reverse complement strand
GGGTTTAAAGTTAGATTATACGTCTGATGTGAGTACAAACGGTAATAAATACTCACCATCACGAGATCTAGCATCTTCTACGCTTTTACATTTTGCATCAATGCAAGAAAATCCACAGGCATTTATACATAAAATGTCATACGTCACTGCACCGTATATGCCATATGTAGAACAAAATAAAATATATACTTCACCCAGTTCAAAGAATACTTTTTATATCGGAAACCCAAAAGATCGTGAAGGAATAACTGCAACAATATATGGGATAGGTGATATATTTGAAGTTTTTAGCGATATTTCAAAATCATCAATTGATAGAAGAAATAGACAAAAAATGTTTAATGATTTTTTTCAAGCATTGGACACTGCAAAATGGATAGTTGCAGACAAGTTGGCAGATGAATTGATAAAATTAACAGACGCAACCGGATGGGCACCATATATTGGATATGGTGATTTATCGTTATTCATTCAAAGAATGAATATACAGTCTGAATACATAATGACTCACACTCTTACAGATTTTCAAGACGAAATATTAACAAATGCATTCGCCGCGACTCAAATAAATAATAGAGTTATGGATGCTGCATATAAAATGCAAAACGCCAATTCACTTGATATTTATGATGAAATGGTTGCAACTGAAAATGGATTTGTCAGAAATACGGCACTGGATCAAATGTATGATGAAACAGTTGAACTGGTTCTTAGAAATAGAAGAGCTATCTCAAATCATATAATGGTCGGTGGAACAGTAGAATCCGCCCAAGAAATTTTAAAAAAATCACCATCAAATCAAGACGCAATTGATATTTTGGAATCCAAAATGATTGAGTTGGTACTAGATGACGAACTAAAAAACGCTGATGCGGCAGAGAAAGAATAACATGGAGAATTTTTATGCCAATCTTTAAACGATTTAAAATTGATAGATATAAAGAGGTAATGATAAATCAATCAACTGGTTTAATACCGGATGGTGGATTTTCAACATACACTTTTGACAATGAAATCAATGGTGATTTTGTTGGTATAGTAAAAGATATACGATTAATAGGTGAAGTAACAGAAATAACATTAGATAGTGGTAGATTTAGTCAAAATGAATTAAATAATACCACTCAATTTGAATTTGATCAATTGGTTTCAAACAGAACAATTCGTATAACAGAAAGAACACTTGGTTGGGTTGAAATTACAAAAACTCGTGCATCTTTTTATTATGAAGAATGTTCTCCAACTTCTTTTGTAAGAAAAAGACCTGTATCAGAACATTATTATGACTTTTTAACATTTGGATTTGGAACATCGTTACTTGCTGGTTCTGGATTACAAGATACTGATTCTCAATATTCTGTTGGTGAAGCTGCTCTAAGACCCGTTGGTACATTCGATCCAAATATTGGAAATAACATGGGTGTATTTGGACCTGGGTTTAATCAAATTGACTTACAGTCTTATATGAGAATGGTTATAAATAGTACCATATCTCAGGGACAGGGTTTAATTCAAAACCAACAAGGTGAGTTTAGGGGTGTTAATGGGTGGTCTCCACTTGATGGTGAGATACTAAGGCAAATACCACTTTATCTTGTAAATAAAGATGAACACTTCAATAATCCAAATTCAGAAACTATTTCTTCTGGTAAATATGGGAGAAATAGAGATGTAATTTTAGAGGGATTTAGGGCTAGTTCATATATAAACGCAGATTTTTCAAAAAGTATTGGGGTATGTTTAGACACAACTATATTAAACACTTCTGCATCAGTAAATACTACAAATGTTGGTGGTAATTTATCAACTGGTTTAATTTTTTATGTGAATGATTCATCTTTTACAAAAGATTATGGTAACGAAACAATAAAAGCAGTTGATGAGGCTATACTTTACAATATACTAGATGGTCCTCTTGACTCAAACAGCCCATCATATCCAAAAACACCAACCGTTGTTTCTAAGTATTCTTACTCGGAAAATTCTATAGCTGCGGTTAAACCCCTTAGTGATAAATATAAAGATGACAATTTTCCACCCAAGATCCCAGATCCAGATATAGTTCAACCACCGTATGGTTCACCATTTGAGCCTAGGATAATAGATAAGAATTTCTATAGCCAGAATGAAACCACTTTTCAAAGACCAATTGATTCTCTTGGAATTCAAGCAACTGAAAATTCAATAATTATAATTAGAACAAATCAGTTTACAACGATTGATGATAGTCCATGGAAACAAAAAAAATCTTTAAATTTTAATTATGATCCTCGTGCGTCGCAAACGTATAGTTTTTACAAACAATCAGATACACCTATTTATGATACCAAAAAAAGAATTGCAAATTTTAATTCAATTAATTCAATTCCCAATGATAAATCTGTTGCTGAATATAAAGAAAGATTGATATTTATAAAAAATGAGATAATTAAACGTAGAAAAGAAATTACTGGTTAATTTGTCGATAACAATAACAGAGGAGAAAATTATGCCTTGGCCAGATGATGAATGGTACGACAAAATGGACCTTAGCGCCTATAAACCAAGAATAGAACAATACAACATTACAGAAAAGGAAGTACTAGATAAAATAAAAATTTGTGAAATCATTAATAAAGAAAATGGTATGGTTGATAAAGCTGGATATGATATCAAAAAATTATCAAACGTTTATCCTAGATTATTAAAAATTGCAAACGAATCAACAAATAAAGAATTAAAAAATTGGTATATGGAACAATTAAAGCTTCCAATTCTTAGGGTTATAAGGATCTACGAAATGGATCACATAATGCTACTGGAATATCTTGTAAAAAATAAAAAAAAACCACGTGAAAACTCTATGCGAGACCAGAAAATAATGCAAATGGCTTATGATTATTATATATTCAAAAAACTTGGAGGTGGTGGTAACTTCTTATCAAAACTAGCACGTGCACTTTTAATGGGTATTTAATCAGTTAATAAATCAAAATCAAAAGGTGGCCAATGTCACCTTTTTTCTTTCTATCCAACCTATTTATAGGATATGGAAACACTATATTCTAACATAGAATTGACACGGATACTTGCTTCAAGTTTAGTCACACTTTTGGGTGTGTTCTTATCTTGGTTCCTTAAATACAAATGGGGCGAGTATAAACAAAAGAAAATTACCCGTGAAATAACCCAATCAAAATTGATTCAAACCGTACTTGAACAACAACTAAGTGAGTACAATGCCCAACGTGCATTTATACTCCAACGTCATAACGGTGGTAAATACGGAACCGGTAAATCAATGAACAAACTATCCACCACCTTTGAAGCAATTGAAGAAGGGGTAAGCACAGAGTTCAAAGAATATCAAAGCCTACCGATGTCACTTTATTCTAGTATGGTTGACTCAGCGATAGCCGAACGAGGAATATTCCCGGTTATAGAAAATATAGACGATATACTTACCCGTGCTTTCTTTACACAACGAGGAACAAAATCTGCAATTATTTACCCTGTAATACGTGGGTTAGACCTGGTTGGTATAGTTGGTTTTGAGTGGACACACAAAGTAAAAAACATGGACGATTCTTTTGTAGAATTAAAAGAAGACGGTAAATTAATAGGAGAGACCCTTTCCAAATTATTGTAGGAGAGATTATGAATACAGCTGAAATAATTGACGTTGATTTTGATGAAGTGGAATCTAAGGGATTGGGTGTAGACGGTATAAAAAAAGGAAGAAAACAAATCAAAAATAAGATTCAATTTAACATGTCTTTGAATGGAGAACAAAAACAAGTAAAGGCACAAATACTACAAGATACAATCTCTGTTCTTATTGGTAAAGCCGGTTCTGGTAAAACTCTTCTCGCAACACAAATTGCATTAGAAGCTCTTTTCTATCGTGAAGTTGACCGCATTATTATCACAAGACCAACGGTATCTAATGAAGACATTGGTTTCTTACCGGGTTCGATGAAGGAAAAGATGGATCCATGGCTTTCCCCGATTCAAGCAAATATGATTATGTTGACAAACAAGGTAAAGATTGAAAAGTTAATGTCAGAAGACACGATTGAAATTTCACCGATTTCGTTTCTCAGAGGTAGAACATTTGTTAACGCATTTGTAATTGTAGATGAATCACAGAACGTAACAAAGACACAGATGGAGATGATTCTTTCTCGTCTTGGTATGAACTCGAAGATGATTCTTACTGGTGATTCTTCGCAAACAGATTTGAAAAGTAAGAAAGACTCTGGTTTACCACATTTACTTACACTTGCTGAAAAAATTGATGGACTTGGTGTGTATGAATTGAAAACAAATCACCGTCATCCAATAGTGGATAGTATATTATCAGAATTTGAAAATGTAAATAAAGGATAGTGTTGTTGTAATTGTTTATATACACAGTAGATTAGATACTTACGAAACAGGATTAATGACAACAAATGTTTTGCATTTAAATGAAAAGTTTATGATATTTATATATATAACACTTTGACGTGATTAAATAAGAGAAAGAAATGGTAGAAATTCCAATATGGCCCGGTAGCTCAAGTTTTGCAACAGGAAGTACACCGTTCGGATTCTTTGATTCCGACGCGGCATTTCAAACGGATGCAGACAATGTAGCCGATTGGTGTGCAAAACGTTTAGGTTATCCTATTGTAGATGTTGAATTACAATCCAGTAACTTCTATACTTGTTTTGAAGAAGCCATCTCGGAGTATTCCAACCATGTGAATCAGTTCAACATTCAACAGAATATGTTATCCATCATGGGTACGTCGGTTGATAATAATCTAACTCATAAGCATATCTCAGCAAATCTTGGTGGTCTTGTTCAATTGGCCACTGAGTACGGTTCGGAAACATTTACCAATGGTAATATCAATTTTTATTCTGCATCTATTTCTGTTTCAACCGATAACCAAGTATATGATCTAAATGCGTTAATACGAAATGTAAAAGCACCGACTGGTTCTATTGAAATCAAAAAAGTACATCACTACTCACCACCTGCATCTGCTCGATTCTACGACCCATACTTGGGTAATCAGGCGATGTTAGATACGTTTGGTTTCGGTGCATACTCAACAGGTGTGTCATTCATGTTGATGCCTATGTATGCTGACATGCTTCGTATTCAGGCAATTGAATTTAATGATCTCATGAGAAAGTCAGCATATTCATTTGAACTCATAAATAACAAGTTAAGAATTTATCCGATTCCTACTAATGACTTTACTCTTTGGATTGAGTATATTGTCAAGGAAGAACGATCAAACCCATTGAAGTATTTACCACTGAGTGGTTCTGGTATTACTGGGTTTGTATCGGATATGTCAAATGCTCCGTATCAAAGAATGGAATATACAAAGATAAATTCTGTTGGTCGCCAATGGGTATTCCGATATACTCTTGCTCTTGTAAAAGAAATGTTGGGATATATTCGTGGTAAGTATGGAACTATTCCAATTCCAAACGGAGAAACAACTCTTAATGCCGCTGACTTACTTGCAGCTGCTGGAACAGAAAAACAAGCTCTTATCGAAGAGCTAAGAACAATGTTAGATACCATGACTCGTTCAAAACTTCTTGAGGCAAAACGTGCGGAAACAGAACACTTAAATGTAGCTCTTAACGGAACACCTTTAAAAATTTATATCGGATAAGTCAATGCCACTATTTCACGGACAAAGAGACGCCGCATTGGTACACAAGTTTAATGTAGAACTTATTCAAGATATTATAGATACAGAAGTTGCATTGTATAAGTTGTCTTTGAAAGATACTTCAACGAACATTTATGAAGAATCTGACAAGAAGATTTATGAACAACCAATAAAAATATCGTCACTAATCAATCGCCAGCCACAGACATATGAAGGAACGGAGTTTGGTCAAGATTACAAACAATTGTGTGATTTTGCATTTATACGTGAGGGTTTAAAGCAAGTTGAAACATACGTTGAAGTCGGTGATGTTATCGAATACAATGGTGAATATTGGGAAGTAGATGCTATTCAAGAAAATGAATACTTTGGTGGTAAGAATCCTGATTACTCATTTGCAACTGAAAAATGGGGTCATAACATTTCCATCATAGCTAACACACACTTGACAAGACGTTCTAGAATCCACATAGAGGAATTTCGTTCTGCCCCAAGAATTCATGAAAACAATGATTTACCGAGCAACATTTAATGAATAACTCATCACCATATCGTAAACCGCCGATAAAACGAACAAGGGTTGGTTATACTGATGATGTAAATTTAACGAATAGTCCAAGAATAGATCTTGGTAAATCACGTCAAACACAGATTCGTAGAGATCAAGATAAAATAAAGAATCTTGGTGTAACGTTATATGATATTGACTTTGCCATTAAATCTTTTATAGATCAAACGATGCAAATGAAAATAGAGGACAATGGAGAATCAATCATTGTTCCTATCATTTATGCAAACTCTGAAAAGTGGGCATCCATTCAAAGAAATGGGTACTTGAAAGATAAGAAAGGAAAAACACTCGCTCCACTTATCACATTCAGACGTTCTGCTGTAAATATGAAGAATGAATTAAGAAGAAATAAGGTTGCCAGTACCGGTCAAATTTCGTATATTATGCAACAGAATTATGATAAACTAACACCATACGATAAGTTTAGTTCACAATATGGGTTGAAGAAAAAACAAGAATACTTTGTTACACCAATTCCAGATTATGTAGACGTGACGTATGATTTTATTTTGTGGTGTGAATACCAAAGTCAGTTAAACTTTATCATAGAGCAGTTTGTGTACTTCACAGGTCAATCATTTGGTGAAAAGAATTTCTTTAAGTTTGCAACAAATTTAGATGGTCTCACAATGGAAGATACAAATACAACTGGTGAAGATCGTTTAGTTCGTGCAAGTTTTCAAATAATGGTTCATGGTTATCTTCTTCCAAAAGAAGTTGCAACTCAATCTACAACAAAGAGGGTAATTACACCAAATCGTGTTGTATTTGATACAGAGGTATCTACAGACATTGAGGGTGCATTCAAGGAAAATCAAAAGATATACAATGACAATCCTTTCCGTTCTTTAAATTACAAAGATGTAGATGCTAACGAAGATTTAATACGGAGATTAAGAGACGAACCATAATTGTATTCTAAAAAAAGTAAACCATATTTATAGTTATAATGTTTTTATTATCAAGAGGTTTTTATGTCAGAACAAGTAGGAAAAGAATTTGAAGCGGAAGATATTGAAGCTGTAAAAGAACTTCAATCCCAGTATGCAACAAACACCGCACAATTGGGTCAGGTAGAAGTAGAACTTTACACCCTAAACAAACGTCTCAAGCAAATGGAAGAAATAAGAATCAATTTGTTTGAGAATTATGACTTATTGCAAAAGAAAGAAGAAGAACTCGTTGAAAAACTTAATGAAAAGTATGGCGACGGAGTTCTTGATCTAGATTCAGGAAGATTTATTCCATCTGGATCATAATTTGAGTTTTTTAATTCATATTTATATCAGATACAACTATATATTTAATTTTTTGGAGATAAATAGTGGCTAATGAAAGAATTGTAAGTCCTGGTGTGTTTACGATTGAAAAGGATCTGTCCTTCCTCCCACAGGGAGTAGGTGCAATTGGTGCAGCTCTTATCGGTCCAACCCTCAAAGGACCGGCATTCGTGCCAACGATTGTTAATGGATATTCCGATTTCGTAACAAAATTTGGTGGAACATATGAGCAATCATATCTTCCTTTCACCGCCAAGAGTTATTTGAATAATGCTGGTGTTGCTACCATCGTTCGTGTTCTTGGTTCGGGTGGTTATTCACTCAAACATCCTCTTGCAATCGTTGCAACAGGCTCTTACGGTAAGAGATTAATTTCTGTTCTTCACCCAACATTTGTTGAGACAAGTGTAGCTGCAACATCTTTATTTGCACAAACAACACTTTTATCAAATATTAGCGGATCGTTTGTAATTAGAGTTTCTGGTTCATTCGCAACAGATACATCGGCTTTTACAGGAAACGCAGTTTCAGAAAATGGAACAGCATTTAGTTCGTCTATTGATCCAAATAATTCATCATACCTTGGTGATCTCTATGGATATGGTTCAAATGGTACACATGCTGTTTATAACTACGTTGCTTTTGCAAAGGCGGCATCTGCATCGTTGGCCGCAGACCCAACAACAACTATCCTCATCCAAACTGGTTCGTCAGCAACACCTGAGTGGAACTTCACAAATGATTATCTTGAAGCATCTACCCCATACATTACCGCACAAAAGGTTGGTGCAATTGCAGCAGATCTCTTCAAGTTCAAGACACTTTCACACGGCGTTTACTCGAACTACGAAGTTAAGGTTGGTATTGCAAATGTTCGCCCAGCTGGAACAATCGCTGGTTCTGCATATGGTGACTTTGATGTTGTTGTAAGATATGTTGACCAATCTAATATTACGAATTCACCATTTACGTATGAAGATGAAGATCTTCGTCCAAATGCAGTTGAGACATTCAAGGTTAACCTTGATCCTAACTCACCAAGATATATCTCTCGTGTAATTGGTGATCGTTATATCACAATCACAAGTGACGGTAAGGTTGTTGTTAATGGTGATTATGCTAACAAGTCGAATTATATTCGTGTTGAAGTAACAGACGCTGTTGATAATGGCGCCACCTCACCAACACTTGTACCATTCGGATTCCGTGCACTGTCAACACCAATTCCATCGGCATTTACACAACCAATGTCAGCATCTTACGTCGCAGATCAAACAGCGGCCAGTGCTTATAACCGTCGTGTTTATTTTGGATTTGATTTTGACTTCGCAAATACAGACAACTTTAACTACTTGCGTCCGTTACCAATAACGGCAAATCAGTCAACGGGTTCAAACGCTGATTTCTATCTTGGCAATTTTAACCAAGCAGCTGGTGCTAACTACCCAACTGCAACAACCGCTTACTCTGGTTCAATCAATTTGACAACAAATACATCAATTGATACACGTAAGTTCATGGTTCCATTCCAAGGCGGATTTGATGGTCATAGACCACACCTCCAAAAGAAAACGGGTGCTTACATCGTTGCTGGTAACACACAAGGATTTGACATCTCAACATCAGGTGCAAGTGGTTACACATCATATAAGAAGGCACTTGACACAATATCTAACTCAGATGAGTTTGACATCAATATGGTTGTAACTCCTGGTGTTATCCACTCACTCCACTCAAGCATAACAACATATGCTAAGGATGTGTGTGAAGATCGTGGTGATGCTTTCTATGTGATGGATTCCGTTGGATATGATGATAATATTGCAACGGCAGTGTCAACAGTACAGGCATTCGACTCAAACTACACGGCTACATACTATCCATGGGTCAAGGTTCTTGACTTTGATAGAAACAAGCCAATTTGGGTACCACCTTCTGTTGTTCTTCCAGGTGTTCTCGCATTCAATGATCGTGTTGCGGCTGAATGGTTTGCACCTGCTGGTCTAAACCGTGGTGGCCTAACAGAAGTTATTGAAGTAAAGACACGTCTTACACACGCAGAACGTGATACACTTTATGAAGGTCGGATCAATCCAATCGCAGTATTCCCATCAACAGGAGTATGTGTATGGGGTCAGAAGACACTTCAAGGTAAGCCATCGGCACTTGATCGTATCAATGTTCGTCGTCTTCTAATTGCGTCTAAGAAGTTTATCGCTTCTGCTACTCGTTACCTTGTATTCGAACAAAACACAACTCAAACGAGAACAAGATTCTTAAACATCGTCACACCGTATCTTGAGTCAATCCAACAACGTCAAGGTCTTTATGCCTTCCGCGTTATCATGGATGAATCAAATAATACACCTGACATCATTGACCGTAACATTCTGTATGGTCAGCTGTTCTTACAACCTGCAAAAACTGCTGAATTCATTATACTTGACTTCAACATTCAATCAACGGGTGCAGCATTCCCAGGTGCTTAATAAAATAATCGGGGGAGTTGAAATATACTTCCCCAATTTTTCTTAAACACTATATTTATATGAAAGAAAGATTTTTAAACTTGGAGAAATAAATGGCTGAATTACTGGATCCGACTGAAATATTTTTTACCCCATATGAGCCGAAACTTGCCAACCGGTTTATTATGTATATCGAGGGTGTACCTGCTTACCTTATAAAGGGCGCAGCCCGTCCGAACGTTACGTTTAACCCAGTTACCCTTGAGCACATCAACGTTAAGCGTATGATTAAGGGTAAGGCAAAATGGGAACCAGTTACTATCACACTTTACGATCCGGTCGTTCCTTCTGCTGCACAGGCAGTCATGGAATGGGTTCGTTTGTCACACGAATCTGTCACAGGTCGTGACGGATATTCTGACTTCTATAAGAAGGATATTACATTTAATACACTTGGTCCAGTTGGTGATAAGGTCGAAGAATGGACATTGAAGGGTGCCTTCATCCAAGCAACAAACATGGGTGAAATGGATTGGGGTACTGATGATCCTGTTCAAATCCAACTTACCCTCGAATATGACTATGCGATCCTTCAATTTTGACAACGATTACGTTATATTGATTAATTTCAAAAAAATGTCATAATCGTTTGTAAGTTTGAGAAAAATTCCCTATATTTATTAGTAGATATACTAACTAATATAGGGAT
>Ga0181357_1001092_pt1 | contig 10698 bp, 11 predicted proteins | sample Fa13VDMM110DN_FD_130094 | JGI IMG/M metagenome (GOLD analysis project Ga0181357, IMG submission 130094) | Freshwater viral communities from Lake Michigan, USA - Fa13.VD.MM110.D.N | ecosystem: Environmental > Aquatic > Freshwater > Lake | place: USA: Michigan | collected 2013-09-24 | reverse complement strand
TCTTCCAACACTGCTGGTAGATACTTTTCAAAAGCGTTTTTCAAACGGGTAGTTTGGACGCTTTCAAGCAAATTACGCATGACTTCTTGCTTTTCCTTGTTTAAGGGACGTAGCAATTCATCCATTGTGCTTTCACGCTCATTGGATTCTTTAATCATACGCAGTTCGCGCTCTTTATTCTCAACCAGGACTTTTGCTTTCATGGTGAGTTTAATTGCCTCGGACAATTTCTTGTCTTTGTGCGCAATTGTGTCATGCAACTTACGAACTTCAGCTTTCTCATTCAAGTGAGTTGCTCCAAATTCAGTAGCATATGCTTCGAAGATACGACGACCAAAATTGTTCTCGCGAGCAACTTGGATGTCTTCTTGCAACTGGTTCAGTTCAGCCTTCAGATGACGGCTAACAGCAGAACTCATTTTTTGTGCAGATTCTTTAATGAATCGTGCTTTGAGTCCTTCTAGCTGACTACGAGCTTCACGTACTAAACGAACTTTTGTTTCTACAACATCACGTTTGTCTTTAGCGAACTCTGTAATTTCTCTAGCTAGAGCCTGCACTACGAAGTTTTCAAGTTTATTGACACCTTCGGCATGCATCTTACGGTCTTTACGCAGTTCAGAAATTTCTTCAGAAAGTTTTGTAACCATAAAGCTGTTAAACTTGGTGGCTGATTCTTTCATCTTGTGTTGAAACTTCACACGGTCTTCGGCCAAATTACGCTTTTCAGCAGCAACTTGTACCAGTTCTCCTGCGAGACCTTCTGTTACCATCTTATCTAGGGCTTCTACCATCACTGACTTGTCGTGCTCGTAGCGTTGTGCAAACTCCTCGCGAAGTTCAGCACGAACCATCTCACGAGCTTCTGTCAGTTTAGATTCCCAAGCTTCGTTGAGTTCCTTACTGACATCTTCGTTGATTAATCCGCTATCTAGCAATGGTTTAATAGCATCAAACATGCTTTATTCTCCTTAGATTTTAAGTTCTCGGATGAGGCGTTTAACTTCATTTGCGAGATACTTTTTTACTTTGTCGTCCTGACCAGACTCTCTAGCCATCTCTAAGATCTTATGACCGTTTCTCATGTTCATGAGACCTTCATAGATTGCTGTAGGATACGCATTAGGAGCACTGGGTTGGGCAACCACATCTATAGTGACGATTTCAAAGTCACTTACATGTCCGGTTCTGTCATCAACATTACCTGATCCACGACTGCTAACACCCAGCTTTACGCCTGACGTCAACAGAGTTTTTATCAATTCACCCATTGGGGTTGGCAGAATTTTCAACTTGCCGCAACCAGCATGTCCGTCCATCCACATGCCTTCAACTGTGTGGCACACACGATCCAAGTTAATCTTGAGATCGTCTGGATGGTCCACTTCACCTAAAACGGAGTTACCGTCACGGATCTGTTCGTTGATGGTTTCAACTGCCTTGATAATTTCGTGTCTGGGATAGATACGCTCATTTGCATTTTTCTTGTCGCCTTCAATGCAAATGCCTTTGAGATAGAGGTGCTTTTTGCCGCCAACATCAGCTTCTTCCAAAACTTGGATATTGGCTTGGCTAAAAGTGAGATCTTCTCTTAGGTATCTAGATGACATTTAATTAACCCTTACGACCGCTTGGTAGTGGGCTCTTTGTGTTCACGCCTGATGCTTGGCCCAAATGTGGCTTGGTAGCAGGCTTAAGACCTTGGGTTGACTGAGCAGGTGTGTTACCCACTTTGCCAATCAATTCTTTTGTGTTGTTGCTGTAAGCAGCGGTGTCATGACGTCCACCTTCGCTTGCACCAGTGTGTACTGGCTTGCTGGCCATGCCAGTTGCACCTGAGTTAAATGCTACAGGACCTGCTTTGCCGTTACCTTGTTCAGCTGTAACTGGCTTTGGAGCGGCTTTCAAGCTGATGGCTTCCATCATGCCTGGTTCCATTTCAGCTGTGTCGTCCATTCCAATAGCGTCGCCGCCTTCTTCAGGACCAAACCCGTCGCCGTCGCCCATGCCCATTTCGTCACCGCCCATGGCAGCTTCAAACTCGGCCATCAACTGGTCCAGTTTGTCTTCTAAATTCATGATGTCGTCTTTGGTAGCAGTTTCATCGCTACCGCCTTCGCTACCGCCAAACTCGTCGTGATCAGCTTCTAAATCACCAGTTAAGTCGTCGCCAGCTTCTTCGGCTTCGTCGTCAAATTCAGCATCAGCGTCATCTTCGCCTTCCATGCTCATTTCTTCTTCAACTTCGACATCGTCGATTAGGTCTCCAGCAGCGCCGCCATCGGCGCCCATCATGCCTTCGTCAAGGTCTTCGTCTTCTTCAGCTTCATCTAGTTCCTCGTCGGCTTCTTCGGCCATTAAGTTTTCATAGATAGCACGACTTTTTTCCACAACGATGTCGTGGAAAAGTTCGCGGGCTTTTTGTTCTTCGTCATTGATGACGTATTCGATTAGTTGTTCGAAACGGTTCATATTGGGTAAACTCCTATAGGTAAAGTGTGCTGTTATTTAATATAACAGTCAAAAACTATAGTGTTTAACCCTCAAAACGGCTGTTTTTTCTCGCCGACTGATTAGGCTAAGGGTTGTGCTGGAGGTTGGTACTGTTTGCGTATCAGTTTGAGTTTGTCTTTAAACTCCACTGAACGAATGTCGTTCATTTTGCGCAGTTTGTTTAGCTGACGCAAGGTCAGCCGAGTTTTACGCAAGTCACTCAGTTGCAATTGACTGTTGTCTTGACTCAGGTCCTGATAGGCTTGAGGCTGTTGATTGTAGATTTCTGTCAGTAGCATGTTGTTATTTATAACGTTCCTGGTGCACCGGGGCCAGCTGCCGGAGGTGCTGCTCCGGGTCCTGTCATGCCTGCTGCGCCTTCTGCACCTGGTTGATTCATGGCTGCCATTTGATCTCCCATGGCTATATCTGCTTCCATACCACCTGGTGTTACACCCACAGCTCGTAAGTCGCTGCCAGCAACAGGAGTCATCTCCGCGTCATCATGTTCTTCGCGCCACATTTCTTCGTTCTTCTGAATTTCGTCTTCAGTCAAGCCCAAGAAACGTTCCAGCATAAAACGCTTGCTCATGTAAGGCAAGGGTTCTAATGATGTAAATGCTGTTATTCTAGTGTTATCTAGTTCACTTTGACGGTAACTTGCAAAGTTTTGCGGTGCATTAAACTTGATGTTGAACAGGCTAGAATCAATGTTAAACCCACGCCACTTCAAGAACATCTTGAATTCGTCGTCTAATTTTTGCACAATCAACGCTTGCAAACGTTCGCAATATTGGTTGAATCTGTATTCTTGGATAAGGGCTGTGCCTACTTTTCCGTCACTGGTCACACGATCTGAGTCGTCCGGACCGGTGGGCAAATAGCTAGATGGCACACGCAGACCACGGGCCATTTTGTTGTTAAAATACTTTAAATCGTCAATTTCACCTAAGTTCTGTCCACCTGGCAAGGTTTCAACTGATGAACCACGACCGTCTTGACCTTGCGGGAAAAAGTAGTCTTCGCCCACCGAAAGTGGGTTGTACGATGCATCCATCATGTTGTTGCCTCCACCTGTTATGGTGGGGATTCTACGTTGATGCATTTCGTTTTTCACTCGTTCTACAAACTGCATGGCCAAGTGCGACGGCATGTTGCCTACGTCAATTTTGAAGATTCGTCGTTCTGGAGCACGTTGCACACGATAGATCAAGATTGAGTCTTCTAGCAATTGTTTTTGTTTGAACACCATGTAGATGTTTTCCAATATGCTTTTGCCAAATGGCCAGAACGTGTCCAGACCTTCGTTAAGGCTCATATGCACCACATGCTTGGCATCCAAACAAACTTCGTTCATGGCTGTCATAAATCTTGAATTTCCTGTACCACCACCCGAGCCGCCATTGGGCATGGTATAGTTGGTGTTTCCACCAACTGAACCAGTAACTGGATTGGTCATGTAATCTGTGGTGGTCTTTGCTGCCACAGTCATGTTTTGAAAGTTGGGGTTGATGTCACGGATCACATACTGTTCAGGACGTTTGCCTTCTGATTCGTTCACAATCACACGAGCCAATTTGGTCATGTCCACCCACATCATTTCAAATGTTTCCGGGTCACGCACAAAGATTTGATCGCCATACTTGATGGTGTTGCGAAACAGTTTGAATATGCGTTGGTCCAGCTTGTTCAGCTTCACCCACTGTTTCATCTGCTTGCGGATGATTTCAATTTCGTGATCAGTGGGCTTGTCTTGATAGTCAATATCAAATGGCGTGCCGTTTTGTTTGTTCAGCTGTGTGGAAAACTCAGCAATGATGTCCAAACATGCATTGATCTCTGAATCCATGTCCATGTTCTCATACTGGTTGTAACGCTCAATACGATTGGGGTGACCGGAGTAAACTTCGGGCAGTCTACTGGCATAGTTTCGAAACACAAAGTCGTTTGTGTTGTTGCCTGTTCCGCCGTCGTTTTTGCCATACCCAGGAAATCCAAACTGGTTGGTTCCTGAAATTGGACTCATCACTCCGGAAGTGTCTGCTATCTTAAAGTATTTGCGCCAGCCGGGTTTGTTTTGTTCTGCCATGGTTGTTTATTTACCGTTAGTTCTGTGCGTAACGCAACATCTTGCTTTGAATGTCGTTGCTGCTTTTCTGAATGCTCAGCATCGATTCAAACAGTGATCGATTGGATGCACCTTGTGCTTTGAGCTCATCGCCCATTTGTCTGAATGCTGTGAGCATTGCTTCTGTATTAGGTAAAGCACTTGCTAGTCCTTGAGATTCTAGTATTTGTGCAACTCCTGGTCTGCCGTTTGTTTCTTCAAACTTGTCTTTAATTTGATCCAGTACAAGTTGGTATTTACTCATGCCTCTGATAAAATCTCTAGGCATGGTCACAGGTACAGAACCGTTTTTCAGAGGAATCACAGCCTCTGCTCCTTTTTCGCCAATCTGAGCAAATGTTGGAGAATTCACAATGCCGCCGTCACCAAATCTTTGTAACGCTGCTTCCCAGGTGATACCTGCTTTGTTTATACTATTCGGTTCGGTATCATGAAAACTTTTGTTGTTGGGGCCACCCGGTAACCCAGCAAATTCTTGTGCTAGATTGGCTAAAAATCTTGCTTTGCTTTCTGGCGTTGGATTAGCTGCATACTGAGCATAACCGCGGTTTTTGATCAGGAACTCGCCCAGGGCTTCTTGATTTGTTTCATCATATCGATCCCCTCTCGACAACCCTATCTTACCCATATATGTACTCAAGGTCCCGGGCATAATTTGATATTTTCCAGCTGCTGGACTTTTCTTTTCGCCCCTAAGTTTTTTCTGCAAGTCTAATACTTGGCCAATGGTCATACTTGTTAGAGGATACTGTGTTTTGCCCGGCGTCTCACCATGTGTAATATTGTAATCTCCTCCACTTTCAACACTAGCTATTAGGTCTTTGATTTTATCTATTTGCGGCCGTTGTTCTGGAGTTATTGGAACATACCCTGGCTGACCCTGTCCTGCTGCTGTTTTTTTTGGTATAGATCCTGATACAGTCTTGCCATCTGGAGAAATGGTAACAGTTGCAGGTGGCGGCTTAGTCGGTGCCGGTACATGTGGTTCTGTCTGTGCAGGTGGTGCCGCAGCTGGCGCTTTGGTTGTTGCCGCTGCCACTGCTGCTGCCGAAGTAGCCGGGGCTGCTGCCGACGGCGAGCCTCCTGATGATCTACCGCCACTACCTCCACCTGCTGATCCACCGCCACTACCTCCAGGAGTAGTAGCAGACTTTGTTGAATTTGTGGCGGTAGACGAGACTTTGCCTGGCGGCATTCCCACACCACCTTGTCGAGCACCAACACCGCCAATGCCTACTGTTTCATCAGGATCTTTAAAATATTTAGAAACTTTTAAAAGTTCTTCTCGTTCTTTTCCTAGTAACACACGTTTTTCTCGAGCAACTTGTTCGGCTAATTTTGCTGTTTCAATTTCTTTTTTATTTGTTGATGTTCGTTGCGTCTCCATTTCCTTACGAATTTTTGCATTTTCTTCTTCTGCAGATTTTCGATTTTTCTCAAATTGCATTTCTTCTTTGTATTTGCCAGCATTAGGTAACAAACTGGTAGCTGCCTCTACAGTTTTTGCAAACCACGCAGTTGCTTCTGTAGCAGGAGTCACGCCATATCTCACAAAATCCTGCATGTTGTGCATGGAGTTTTGTTGTGTTTTTACCAGTTCAGCTTGTCGTTGTTGTTCCTCACTTAGAGCTTTGCCATCTTCGGCACCCTGTTTTTTGTAGTTGTCTTCAACGTCTTTCATCTGCTTGACCATCGAGCCGTTTTCCATTGCTGCGGCCAATCTAAAACTGCCAGCGGCATCAGTATATACTTTGTTATAAACTTCCAAGCCGCCTAATACTTTTCCTTGAGCAGTGACTGTTCGAACCACTGCTTTGGCAATTCGGTCAAACGCTTGGTCGGCATTGATAATGCCGGCCTTCAAATCTTGCATGGCTCGCACGCTTTCGCCATTGCTTTCTCGATAGAGTCGTTGAGCTGCATCCGATGTCATAATACCCGATGCCACATCACGCATGCCGTCGGCAGCTGTTTGGTTATAAGTGGACATCATCATTACAGATTTTTCCATCTCATCGGCAGCGGCAGCTTGTTTTTTATCTTTAGTAAGTCTCATTGCAGCAACTTGAGATCCAAATATCTCATTATTGCGAAGTCGTTCTCGCTGATCGCTTTGTTCTTTGCGACTCAATCCAAGCAGTTGAGTCAGTTTATCTTGTTCTTTTAAGTAAGCAGCGGTACTGATAGCCAGTTCATCAACTGATTTTTTCTGTGTTAATCCAGCTCTACTTTGCAGTCTTAAATAATCAATGGTACCTTCGTTGATTTCGTCCTGTGTCATGCCAGAATTAAGCAGTGACAGTTTGAATTTATCCATGCCTGCACTGACTTCAGCATAGGCTTTGCGGCCTTTGTACACCGAGCCACTCATCATTGCAAGTTCTTTAGAACTACCAGCTACCAATCCCACAAACTTATCTAGATCTTGAACACCAAGACCCAATTTTTGCATGTCGTCGTAAATTCCTTGCAAGCTATCAGCGCCAGCTGCACCCACACGACTTAACTTTTGGTATGAATTAAATAATGCATCACTTTGTTCATTTGCTGCTTTGGCATATTCTGCTAGCCCTTTGGCAGCAAGTCCTACGGCAGCTACCATAAATCCAATACCGCCCGTCATTACACCAAAAGCCACAGCCGCAGCACCTGCGGTAGCAGCCAAAGCAGTCACTGCATCAGCGCCAGCATCAATGCTTTTGTTATAGGCCTTCATGCCTTTTTCGCCATTGTACATGGCAGCGGCAGCAGCGGTATAGGCTTTGGCTATATCTACAGCAGCTTTACCAGCAGAGTCTAAGCCCACTCGCAACGCCGCACCACCCTTGCCAACAGAGTCCAAAGATGCTCGAGTGCCAGGTAGCACCTGACCAAATTCTTGCATTTCTCGATTTAGTTGAGCTAGTATTTCTGCATGTTCTTGTTCTGTAGCGGCCATTGATTTATACCTATAAGTAGAAGTATATTTATAGGTGATTTATGACCCAAACTGCGAACCCGCTGAAACAATTTTTTAGACAACCTGCTTTGTATTTGAAGCTGCCCAGCGACGGGCAATTTTGGGCAGAAGGCAGTATTGACATGCCACCCAACAAAGAGTTGCCAATATTGCCCATGACTGCCATTGACGAAATAACCTATCGTACACCCGATGCATTGTTCAATGGATCTGCAATAGTGAGTGTGATACAAAGTTGCGTGCCAAACATTAAAAATGCCTGGAAAATTCCCAGTGTTGATTTAACCACACTGTTGATTGCCATCCGTATTGCTACCTACAACAGTGAAATGGAAATCAACAGTGTTTGCCCAGCTTGCAATGCCGAAGGCGAATACACATTAGATCTTCACACCATGCTTGCAGGAATTAAGCCGGTAAATTTTTCAGAAGCTGTCAAGCACGGTGATCTTGAAGTGTTTTTTAGATCAGTTGACTATCAAACACAAAATCAGTTGAATGCACAACAGTTTGAACAACAACGCATTATACAATCTATCTCAGACTCGGCAGACACCGAAGATGAAAAACTTGCCAAGCTAAATGCTGCGTTAAAAATAGTAACTGGTATTACTATTGCAGCCATTAGCAATTCTATTGCTGGTATTCGTACTCCAAATGCATTTGTGACCGAACCAGAATTTATCATTGAATTTTTGAAAAATTGTGATCGCACACTGTTTGGCACCATTCGAGATCATGCTGTTAAACTGCGTGAATTGTCTGAACTGCCACCTATACCAGTGACGTGTACTGAATGCAATCATCAATACACACAAACAATCACCCTGGATTCAACAAATTTTTTCGAAGTCGCCTCCTAACCTCTACGTCTGAACAAATTGCCGAGTTGGTTGACGGCATGGAAAAAGATGCTAAAGATATCAAAGCACAGAGTTTGAAACTTGCATGGTATATGAGAGGAGGCATAACTTATGAACAGGTGTTGCAACTTAGTCCTGCAGAAAGAGATATGATTTCTGAACTGGCCAAAGAAAACATGGAAACAACTAAAAAATCAGGATTGCCTTTCTTCTAATGGACTTAGATACAGTCAAACAAGATATTGAAAACTGGATTGTGAACTTTGTGGAAGTTCCGCATCCAGCTCTTGGTGGCTGGGCACCGTGTCCATACGCACGGTCAGCAAGACTGAAAAAAAGCTACGATGTGCATGTTGGAGTTGATCCCTACTTTGATCTTAAAAATCGAGCACGATGGGGCATGGGCAATAAGGAAGTTATTATCTATGCTTACGATCCTGTGGAATGGCCATATGAATTGTTCAGTGACAGTTTGAAAAATGCCAATCATGAACATTTGTTACGCAACGATATACTTGCACTGGAAGATCATCCCGCAGATGTAGAAATGGTCAATGGCGTATGCATGAACCAAGGCAAATATGCGTTAGCTCTAGTGCAAAGTCTCAGCGACCTAAACACTAAAGCCAAGCTCATGGCTGAAAAAGGTTTCTATCACAACTGGCCAGAAGAATATCTTACTGGATTGTTTGAACATCGCAAGGATCCAAGATGAGCTATCAGTTTGCCAGAATTGATCTCAGCCAGACCGACTACACGCCAAGTGTAAAATGGGAGTACTTGCATGAGCCCGACATCAAACAGCTAAATTCTATCTACAGAGACTATTGCAAATACAAACATTTTGCAAGTGTAATGCCTATATTTGACTGTCGTTACACTGACCCGATGACTGATGTTATAGGCTACTACGATCAAGATCGATTGGTTGCATTCAGCTTGATCCGGCGCTATGATGATCATAACGCACTGTGCGATCAGTTTGCATGGAACTACAACAATCCTAAGTTGAGATTAGGAATTGAAACAATGAAAACTGAGTGTGCTATCTACAAGGAACGAGGGTTCCGATACCTGTACCTTGAGCAGGCACACTTATACAAATCTAGCATGGCGGGATTTGAAATACTAGGACCACTGGAGTAACTATGGATTTATACACAATTTGGGCAGACAAAGAAGGCGACATATCAGACTTAGAATGGGTGAATGGAATGAAAAGTTTCTTTGATCATCTAATTTCAGAAGGCAAGATGGAAACATACAGAATCACAAGATGCAAAATGGGATTCCGTTCAATTGCAAACATGCCAGAATGGATGATTATCATGGAGTTCACAGGCATGGCTCAGATGGACTCAGCATTCAAACGAGTAGCACCTCTTGAAGGTGAACTGGAAGAGAAACACAAGTCATTCAATCAATTTGTGTCGGGCAACATTCAACATGCTTTGTTCAGAGATTGGCCAGATCAGAACTTATGAATGACATTGTGTTGATTGCCATTCGGGAAGAAGCACCTGATCTTGGCCACATGATGAACTTGTTTTATACAGGCGTAGGCAAGGTCAACGCTGCAATCACTGCCAGTGAAGTTATCACAAAATATCGTCCCCGACGTGTGATTAACTTTGGCACAGCTGGAGGCATAACAGTCGCACCAGGATTCTATCAATGCACTCAATTTGTGCAAAGAGACATGACCTGTGAAGCACTAGGATGTATACCAGGGCAAACACCTTTTGAAACTGGCACACACATTGGCAACACCTCTGGACTAACATGCAGTACCGGCGATAACTTTGTGATGAATCCAGTACTAACAATACCAGCAGATGTAGTAGATATGGAAGCCTATGCCATTGCCAAAGTATGTGAGAAACATGGTGTTGAGTTTGAGTGTTGGAAATACATCAGCGATCAAGCCAATCAACACGCACACAATGATTGGAAACAACAAGTGTCTCAAGGACAATCACATTACATCAACAAACTCAAAGAGTTTAACTTATTATAAGACTTGCTACGCAAGTCTGTTGTTTTCGCTGCCGCTCAACAACTAACTGTTTTCTTGACTTAGTATCATCTAGATACTGTGGTCATAATTCACCGTATGCACGGTGAATTTGAGAGCATCATCTGAGTGACCGCAGTCATCTATTCTAAAGAGATTGTGTTTGCACACACGGAGGCGGTTGACCGGTACCCCCTACTCTAGCTTCACATATCAACGGAACCCTAGTAATCCAGAATAG
>Ga0181357_1001089_pt1 | contig 10706 bp, 6 predicted proteins | sample Fa13VDMM110DN_FD_130094 | JGI IMG/M metagenome (GOLD analysis project Ga0181357, IMG submission 130094) | Freshwater viral communities from Lake Michigan, USA - Fa13.VD.MM110.D.N | ecosystem: Environmental > Aquatic > Freshwater > Lake | place: USA: Michigan | collected 2013-09-24 | reverse complement strand
TATTCTTTCTCCAACGATTACCGCTAAGGTATTATTTTCTGCTACAGAAATTGTGACTAAAAATGGAACTGAAGAAGTTAAATTAGTTGGAGGAGAGATAGTATCTTTTGATATAAGTGTTCCTGATTTTTCCAATTTAAATATTGAGAATATGTGTATCAGAAGTATATCTGCTGATAAGACTGGCAGACAAGGATTGTATGTATTAGAATTAGTTTCTAAAGAATCTGTAATAAATGAGACAACAAGAATAGTTAAGAAGTTTAACAAAAAAATTAGTGATATTGTAAAAGAAATTATTCAATCCTTGAAAACCACCAAAAATATTAAAGTAGATAAAACTTTTAATCAATATAATTTTGTTGCAACGACTAGAAGACCATTTGAAACAATAATTTGGTTGTGCTCAAAATCTGTTCCAGAAGATAAAGGAACTCCAGGATTTTTCTTTTATGAAACTCAAGATGGATATAATTTTTTAAGTGCAAATAATTTATTAACTGGTGGTGGTGGAGAGTATTCTCAAATATATTCTCAAAAAGAAAATAGAAAAAATCCTGGAGCAAATGAAAATAATTTTAAAATTCTTATGTCAGCAATATCAAAAAATAATGATATTATGACATCATTGAGAAGTGGAATGTATTCTAACGAATCTTTATTTTACAATGCATTCACTCAAGAATTTACTCCAATTAGATTTAAATTAAAGGAAAAGTTTGGCAAAGAAACTAAAAATTCTTCTAATGATTCATCTTCTTCACCAAAACTACCAGATAAGTTAGAAGAAACTATTTCTAGGTATTCACTTAAATTGTTAGATCCTGGAGCATTAACTGCAGCAAATAAATTTGATAACCCTCAGGATTTACCTAAATACCAAGCGGAGTCAGCCGTAAGATATAGTTTATTATACTCTCAAGTATTGAATATTATTATACCATGCAACACTGATTTGAGAGCAGGACAATTAATTGAATGTGAAATACCTAGACCATCATCTAGCAGAAATAAAGATATGGAATCCACTGCAAGTGGTAAATATGTTATAGCATCTTTATGCCATAGATTTGATTTAAATAGAAAGGCATTTACAAGTTTATCACTCATCAAAGACTCTTACGAATTTATAACTAACTAACATGTTACTTGATCAATCATCTACAGATATTAGATTACAATTAAACAAAGCAAACTTCTTAGGTAGAGATGGTTTTTCTTGGTGGATTGGTCAAGTTGCCGAATTAAAATCTAGTACTGCAGATGAAATTCAATTACAATCAAATAAATCTGGCGATCCTGTATATTATGATAGAGTAAAAGTTAGAATCATGGGAAACCATACTGGAGAAGGAAACCAACTTGAAGATAAAAATCTTCCATGGGCACATATTATGATACCTTCAGGGGAACCAAATGGTACTCTTGGAAGTGGAAAGTCACATCAATATAAAGGTGGTGAAACTGTAATTGGGTTTTATCTTGATGGTGATGATGGACAACAACCAATTATTATAGGATCATTTTATAAGCATTCTGGGGTTATTGCAAAAACTAATCCAAGTAAGATTAAAAATTCTAAAAGCTCAGAGTATAAACCATTTGAACCTAAACGAGTAGATAATCCACAGTTACAGAATACTAAATGTCCAGATCCTAAAGGCGGTAAAAATGTTGTAACTAAAGTTGAAACTTCAATCACTCCTTCAGAAGCACAAAAACCGGGATTAGAAACAACTGTGGTTGGAAGTGAAAGTGGAGAAGTAAAAGATATAAGTCGAGCAGCATGTGTATTTTCTGAAAAAAGTAATGATTGCACAACACCTGTGGAAAAGTGTGAACAAGATGAAATTAGTAGGATTACAAAACAAATAACTGAACTCCAAAAAACATTATCAAAAGTTCAAGAATATCAAGGTAAGTTTGTAAATTATGTAAGTGGTCAAATTATAGACCTCGATAATAAAATAAAAACTCTTGCAACAAAAATTACTGAAACTATTTCTGGATTGATTAAAGATGGTCAAAATAAATTATATAAAGTAATATCAAAAAAAGTAAACGAATTAATTGATAACTTATTTCCAAAAAATAAACAAGCAGAAGCAGGTAAAAAACTTAGAACTTTAACAAGTGCATTATATTGTTTATTTAAGAAAATAGTAAAATCATTATTTAATTTAGTTTTAAAAATTATTACTGACTTACTAGATCAATTGTTTGCAAATTTAATATGTAATGTAAACTCACTTATCAATACAATTTTTAATACTGTATTTGAAATTATTTCTAATTTACTCAATCCAATAATTTCTGCAATCAATGTGCTTTTAGGTGGAAGTTTAGGTTCTATAAATGGGATAATTAATAAAGTATTAGGAATTGCAAATGTTATTAAATCACTTTTAAATTGTGAAGAATCTCCTTGCAAATCTGACAATGAAAAATTCTGCATGAATAACGGACCAACAACTTCTTCAATTCCATCATTTAGTAGTATTTTTGCAGACTCTTCAAATTGTTCTAATCTTTTTGAATGTGGTCCACCTTCTGTTCAATTTCTTGGTGGTGGTGGACTTGGAGCAGTGGCAAATGCAGTTATTAATGATATTGGGCAAGTTCTCGGATTTGATATAATAAATGGTGGATCTGGATATACCGAATCTCCAATTGTAAGTTTAAAAGATTCTTGCAATAACGGATCTGGATCTGTACTTGGCACTGCAATCGTAGAAAATGGAATAGTTGTTGCAGTACCTGTAATCAATTCAGGATCTGGTTATTTAAATACTATTGTTGCTGTAGTTCCTGGAGAAAATCCAACTCCACAACCAAATTTAATCACAGAAAATCTAATTCCAGAAATTGACTTCATTCATATTAATAGTGGAGGAATTGCATATTCTTCAGATGATACTGTTGATTCTGGTGATGGGCAATGGCGAGTTGTTGTAGGTCCAAATGGAATTATTATCGGACTTGATTCAATTAAACTTCCCAATCCAACAGGAACAAGAGTACCTGATGTAACAATAAATAGTTCTACTGGAGTAGGCGCTATTTTAGTTCCAGTAATTAAGTTCACTAAACTTAAAGATGTTAATAATATTCAAATTGATCCTACTAAGATTATTCAAGTCATTGATTGTGTGCAGAGATGAGTAATCAGAAAAAAGAACCAAATGTAGAAATATGTGATTATTATAGAGTAGTATCTGGAACATCTATTCCAGTTCATGGTAAAGCAGATTATGGTTTGTTTACAAACAAAGGACAAGGATTTGGATTTTTTGAAGACGGTGATCATGTAGTTGTTTGTGATAAAACATCATATGAATCTGTTGGGAATGAAATGCCTTCAAATAATGATGGAAATAATCCTCTTAATCTTGCAAAATGGATTCATGCAAAAAATGGTGATATTAAAATAGAAGCACCAAACGGAACAATTCATCTAGAAGCAAGAAACATTCATATTAGTGCAGTTGGAGGAGATCCTCATGGAAATATTATTATTAAAGCAAAAAATCAAATTGAAGTAAATTCAAAAGATAGTATTAAAATTAAGTGTATAAGTATGGTGATTGATTCTTCACTAGCTTTAGATTTAAGCACACAATTTTTCAATACTGTAGCACAGTTTGCAACTTCTGGAACTTCGATTGATGCTGCTGCTGGAACAATTACTGCTGCAAGTGATGCAATCAAAAGTATTTCTGACTTACAACTTGATTAATCATGTCAAATTTTCCTAAACTATCTGTAGAAAAATCTTTACTTGTTGGACCAACAGATCCTGCACATAGAATTCCTGGACCATCTCCAGACTTGCCTGGAATATGTGCAGTCAATGGACCATTAATTGTTGGTGGTATGTTTGATGGATATGTATCAGAAAGATACACAAAATCAATGATATGTGTAATTCCTCCTAGTATAGATGTAATTAAAAATCCTTTAAATATAAGTGGAGAATTTTTTGGACCTTTAGCTGATGCTATTACAATTAGTAAGAAAGGAAATCCTGCTCCAGGATTAGTAAATAGATACGACGGAGTTGGAATCCGAGCTAATGCAAATGCTCATAAAATTGAAGCTGGAATCTTGTTTCAAATTTTATCTGATAAAGAAATTTCAATAACTGGGAAAAAAATAATAAAAACTTTTGGTTCATCTTTAAAAATTAATAATAGTAATATTATGGTTAATGGTGTTTTAATTGTAAATAAAATATCTACATTTAATAAAAATGTAACAATCAATAAAATTCTAACTCTTTCCGGATGTGGAAATGTTGCTGCAAGAATTAACAGAGCAGACACTTTACCATCATCTGATGAAAAACTTAAAACTAATATAAAACCAATTAAAAATGCATTAGATAAAGTCTTATCATTAGAAGGAGTTGAATTTGACTTTATAAATAAAAAACATTACGGATATTTAGGAAAACATCAAATAGGTGTGATTGCTCAACAAGTTGAAACTATTGTACCAGAACTTGTTGTAACCAATTCTGATGGTTATAAAGGAGTTTCTTACGAACATATTACTTCATTACTTATAGAAGCAATAAAAGAACAACAAAAACAAATTGAAGATTTAAAAAATATTATCAATAATATAAAAACATAATTATGGCAGAAAATAAAGAATTTATTTTAGATTTGTTAGCAAAAACAATTGAAACTAATATTGATAGTATTAGTGGTTTAAATCAAAACGATGATGAAGATAAAGGCCCTATTCCAGAAAATGATAATGTTTTAGTAAAATTTAATAATCTTATCTTTAGTGTCGATACAATTGTAATTCAATCAATAGAGCAAGCAAATAATTTAATTAATGCGAAGGTAAATGCATATAGAAGTAGAATTTCTCAAGGAATTAGATCTGATAGGGATTGGGGGTTATTATCTAATGGGGAATATGATTTAATAGAATATCAAGCAGGAATTGCCACAGAATTTCTTTATGGTATAAAATCATTTGAATATAATTTTACAGATCCAGAACCTTTTGAAATTACAACTGGCATCACTACTGTAGGTATAACTCAAGAAATTAATTTTGTTGGTTTGAATCTTATAAATGTTGGGTTTGGTTCTTTAGGTACGGTTAATCAAACTCATTTAATATCTTCTCCTCTTAATCATTATAATGTTATTGGCATTACCACATTAAGTTTTACTGGAGGAATAACAGTAAATGGAATTGGATCTACTGGAGCATCTTTTACAAATGTATCTGGATTCAATTATCCTGATACATATTTAATTGCTAATACTGAAATACTTAGAGTTGCAGGAGTTGCTGGAACTTTTGTTGGTTTTGGAATAAATGGAGAATATCGTGGATTTGATAAAAGTCAGATAGTTCAGCATACTAATAATACGACTTTTGATGTTGTAAAAAAAATAACAGGTATCGGAAGTTTATCAACAAAATATCCAGAAATTCTTTCTGGTGAAGAATTTGTTAAACTGCGTAATGGGAATTATATTACTTTAAAAACTGGCGTAATTGTAAATCCAAGATTATATTTAAAAGTAAATGAAATTAATAATAGCACTGTTGGTGTGTCTTCAGGAGATTACATTGGTATTGGTACAGAATTATTTTATGTGACTGGAATTCAAACTGGTATGGTAAAAAGTGATATTACTACTTTAGGGATTGGATCATTTATTGAAATAGTACAATCTATTCCTGTTACTTATAATATTGGAACTTCTCAATTTCCCTCAGGAAGTTCTAATGTATTTTCCCCAAATGAAAATGGGGGATCTTATGGCGTATCAATCGTAGGTGCAGGTGCAATTGCTGCAGCAGACGCTTTAGTTGCATCGACAGTTTCTGCAGCATCGACTGCTTCGACAATTATCGATTCGATAGAATATCTTATACCAGCATTAAATGTATTAAGAGATCAAAGAAGTGATTATAAAATTCGTAAATATGGGTATGATAATGCTATTATATTATTAAATACTGAAAATCAAAAGATTGGAATAGCTGTAACTTTCCTAAATGATAAGAATTATAATATCTACATGTCATAATAAATAAAATTATAAAGATAATAAAATAATGATAAATACGAATCTTCCTTTATTTGTAAACAAAGAAACTGGCAATATTGAAGAATTTTTTAGTGGGAGTGTTCTTGATTTAACTGATATTTTTATTAATGATCTTAATGTAGGAATTTTAACTACAAGAAAATTAAATGTTGGTGTTGGAGGAACAATAATAACTGCAGGATATGGAAGTTCTGTTGGAATTGGAAGTACTCAACCAGAAAGAAGACTTGATGTAAATGGAAGTGTTAAAATTAAGGAATTCATTTATGATTCTGTAAATTCTCCTGGAGTAAATGGATCATTTTTAAATCGGGACGAATCTGGAATTCGATGGGTTACTTTTGAGCCAGAGTTTAGTGAAGGTGTTTTTATTCAAGATAATGGAACATATATCCCTATTGTTGGTGCTGCACAATCTTTTACAGTTTTAAATTTTAAAGGAATTAATAGTCTTGGTATAGGAACTACAACAATAAAACCTATACCAAATCCTACTAATCCAACACTTATTGCAGATATTCAAACTCAAGATTTCTGGGGTTATGATAGTATTGGTTCTATTTATAGAATGACAAACGTTGGGATTGGAAGTACTCAACCAACTGATACTCTTGATATTATCGGATCTCTTCATGTAACTGATTTAGTAAATTTTGATTCAACTTTAAATGTTGTTGGTTTTACAACACTTAATAGTACTTTAGATGTTGATGGTGCTACAGTACTTGAAACCACGTTAAATGTAAAGGGTGCGACTGATTTAGATACAACATTAAATGTTGATGGTGCTACAACACTTAATAGTACATTAGATGTCGATGGTGCTACAACACTTAATAGTACTTTAGATGTTGATGGTGCTACAACACTCAATAGTACCCTAGATGTTGATGGTGCTACAGTACTTCAAACCACGTTAAATGTAAAGGGTGCGACTGATTTAGATACAACATTAAATGTTGATGGTGCTACAGTACTTCAAACCACGTTAAATGTAAAGGGTGCGACTGATTTAGATACAACATTAAATGTTGATGGTGCTACAACACTTAACACAACATTAGATGTCGATGGTGCTACAACACTTAACACAACATTAGATGTCGATGGTGCTACAACACTTAATAGTACTTTAGATGTTGATGGTGCTACAACACTTAATAGTACATTAGATGTCGATGGTGCTACAACACTTAACACAACATTAGATGTCGATGGTGCTACAACACTTAATAGTACTTTAGATGTTGATGGTGCTACAGTACTTCAAACCACGTTAAATGTAAAGGGTGCAACTGATTTAGATACAACATTAAATGTTGATGGTGCTACAACACTTAATAGTACTATTGAATTAAATTCAACTTTAATTGATATAAATGGTAGCGTTGCCGCAGGAAAAACTGATTACCGACTTTCTTCTGTTGGTACTGGAGTTTCTTGGAGACCCCCTGGTGTTCAAACTCAAAACGCTCTTTGGGTAACATTAGATGGCATAGACACAAATACTGGATATTTAGAAGGAGACGCTAAAAGAACAATTGGTGCTGCTGCTTCAGTTGCTGAATCTGGAGATACTATTTTTGTTCGTTCGGGAGTTTATTTTGAAAATAATCCAATTGGTTTACGAACTGATGTGTCTATATCTGGACAAGATTTAAGATTAGTAACAATTGTTCCTCAAAATATAGATAAAGATATATTTCATGTAAGACGAGGATGTTTAATAGAAAATTTAAATTTTTCTGGTTCTAATGTTTCTATTGCTCACACTGGATGTTCTGCTGTTGCATTTCCTCCTATTGATCCAGCAAAATTTGCAGTATCGGGATTTATTGCTTCGGGACCAGCAACTGAGGGACCTTCAGGTAGGTGGAGAAGTCCATACATAAGAAATTGTACAAATTTTATAACAAAAAGTATTGGTATGAAAATAGATGGGAATCATGCAACCGCTTCTTCTAATGCTGCTGATTTAAAATCTATGGTTTGTGATTCTTTTACTCAATATAATGAAAATGGAATAGGCGTATCAATTACAAATAATGGATATGCTCAATTAGTTTCTATTTTTACAATTAACTGTGATATTGGAATTTATGTAGATAGTGGGGGTAATTGTGATCTTACTAACTCTAACTCATCTTTTGGTAATTTTGGATTAGTTGCAGTAGGATTGGGATCTACTGAATTTACTGGAATTGTAAGTACATTTCCTTCAACAAGAACTGAACCTGGAGTTGATGCTGGAAGTGATAAAGTTACTTTTGCAAATATGAAAGATTCTTTAAATAATATTAGAAGACCTTATGATGGCCAAGCACTATTTTTTAAAATTAATTTAAATAATTATCCAGATGCTCAAGGATCTGGAATAATTTTAGAACCAATGGTTGATATAAAATCAATTACAGTTACAAATGGAGGAACAGGATATAGTGCAGCAACTCCTCCAACTGTTATTATTCGTGATATAAGTGATTTGTCGCAACAGCCAAAAGGACCTCAAGGAATTATTGCAGAGGTTAGTCCAACTGTAGATGAAATTTCCGGAGCAATTACTGCAATTGATGTAGTTAATAGTGGAAGAAACTACTTATCCACACAAAATTTAGAAGTGTTTATTGATGGTACAGGTGGAGCAACTGCAACTGTTTTGACACAACCAATATTATTTACTATTGATAGTGCAACACCTCCATCACCTGTAAGTGGAATTACGACTGTTACTTTTAATCAATTTATTCCATATGCATTATTTGGTCAAGAACAAGTTTCATTAAAAAGAATTAGTCGTATTCTTACAAGTTCGCATTCTTTTGAGTATATTGGCACTGGTACTAGCATAAATACATCGACACCATTTCAAGGTGGAGTACCTATTAAAGATAACGAAATTGTTGCTTTAGACGGAGCTCAAATTCCATTTACAAGCACTGATCAAAAAGGTAATTTTAATATTGGTGAAGGTCTTGAAATTAATCAACCAACATCATCAATACGAGGAAGAGATTTTAGTAAAGCAATACAGGCAGAAGTTACACCACTTATACTTGCGTTGAGATAAAATATGGCACTTGCACCACTTAACAAATTTTTAACTATTGCAGTTCCAGTTGCACCAGGAGAACAAGTTGTATACAATACTCCTGTTGGAGTTTCTGCAATTCTTCTATATGCTCAAGTTGCGAACGTAGGAGTAAATACTTTTCCAACAGTATCTTTAACACATAGGAGAAAAAGTACATCATCAAGAACAGCAGGAAATATTAGAAATGTTAGAGTTATTAAAAATGTACAAATACCTCAAAATGATGCTGTTGTAATTATTGACGGCAGATTAGTATTAGAAAGAAATGCAATATTTAACGATTCTCTTGTAATTCAAGGAACACAAACTGGTATAGTCTCAATAAGCACTGTTTCGTATGATAATAATAGCGGTATCACTACTATAACAACAATTAGTCCTCATAATTTTATTGTAAATGATGAAGTTACAATGAGTGGAATCGCATTTACTTGTAGTGGATCTTTTGGATTAACTACATCTATTTTTCCAATTCCGCAAAGATCTTTTATTGTGGATTCTATTATTGGAAATGTTGGAGTCTCAAAAACTTTTGTCACTAATTCTGGGATAGTTGTAGGAATCGCTCATACTTATTTAAATGGTGGTCAGGTTGGACCACTTCAAATGGAATTTATTTGTAGTATTTTAGAAAATAGTTCAACTTAATTATGCCAAAATATCTTAGTAATCGAGTAAAAAGAACTCCACAGTCTAATCTTTCTACAGATAGATATCAATTTTTAGGTTTAGATCAAGCAGAACCGAATCTTGGAGACCCTATTTCTCCTGGGGCAATAACTCCAGTTGGAACACAATATCAACTTGTTGCTGTAGAAGGATATGGTGGAGATAGGTATTGGGTTCCAATTGGAGGAGGAATACAACCTGGATCAATTAGTGTTTTTGATGAAAATATTTTAGTGGGAGGATCAAATAGTACTACTCAACTTAATTTTCTTGGAAATGCAATTAATGCTATAGGAACAGTTGGACCTCCACCAGGAATAGCAGTCACAATCACAGTTTCTCCTCCTGGAAATGATGGAAGTGTATTGTTTAAAGAGTTAAATGATTTTGCAACATCTTCTAATATTGTATTTAATAGTTCTGTTGGAATATTAACAGTTGGAAATGGATTAAATATTGGCATTGGGGGAACAATCTTTACAGTAAAATCTACTGGAGTTGGTATTGGAACTACTAATGCAACACAATCTTTACATGTTCAGGGAGATTTTAGACTTACTGGAACAGTTTATGATTTTAATAATCAACCTGGATCAAATAACAATATATTAGTTAAAAATAATTTGGGTGGAATTCAGTGGACTAATGCTGGAGATGTTGCTTTTGTAGGTACTCAAGGTCTACAAGGTACTCAAGGTCTACAAGGTACTCAAGGTGTTCAAGGATTAAGTAATCAAGGTGTTCAAGGTACTAATGCTGGACAAGGTACTCAAGGTGTTCAAGGTCTACAAGGTGTTCAAGGATTAAGTAATCAAGGTACTCAAGGTACTCAAGGTCTACAAGGTGTTCAAGGATTAAGTAAT
>Ga0181357_1001083_pt1 | contig 10756 bp, 9 predicted proteins | sample Fa13VDMM110DN_FD_130094 | JGI IMG/M metagenome (GOLD analysis project Ga0181357, IMG submission 130094) | Freshwater viral communities from Lake Michigan, USA - Fa13.VD.MM110.D.N | ecosystem: Environmental > Aquatic > Freshwater > Lake | place: USA: Michigan | collected 2013-09-24 | reverse complement strand
TTATTATCAGAATCTTTAGTAAAAAAAATAACAGGTGAAGTTGTTTTACCTGAAACAAAATTTTTTATTAATGAAATGAAAACTATTGGGATTGAAAAACTCCCATACGGTTACGCATCGTTAAGAAGATTTATTGACCCTGAAACTATGAAGTTTCACTACCAAAAACATTACAAAGGGTATGTAAACAAATTAAATCAGGCTTTAAGAAAGAAAGATTACGGTGATGTAGAATTAGAAAAAATTGTAAAACAGATTAATCGTTATAATACCACAATTAGAAATAACGCAGGTGGTGCATTTAACCACGCAATGTTTTGGAAAATGTTATCACCAACCCCTCAAAAACCATACGGTGAAGTTTTAGAAAAAATCAAAAAAGATTTTGGTTCTTTTAGAGAATTTAAAGAGAGATTTGAATCAATTGCTAAAAAAAGATTTGGTTCAGGATGGATATGGTTAGTAATCTCAAAAAGTGGTAGATTAAAAGTTATGTCCACTCAAAATCAAGATAACCCTTTGATGAATGTTTATGACAAAGGAGGGTTTCCTATTTTAGGATTAGATTTATGGGAACACGCATATTACTTAAAATATCAAAACAAAAGAGACGATTATATTGAGAATTTTTGGGATGTAATTAATTGGAAATTTGTTAATGATTTATATCTGACAAAAACTAAAAAAGAGGATTGATATTTATAAATAAAAAGAAATGGCTGTAATACCTGAACCACAAAGAAGTGATTTATATACCAAGGTACGTCACGTACTTGGTGCCCCTTTACGCTCAGTTGAGTTAGAGGATGAACAAATGGATACTTTATTGGAATTCGCTATTGGGGATTATTCCCAATATGTTCAAAATTTTCTAATTGATTCTCAATGGACCCAACTTTGGGGTCTTAATATGGATACTCAATCTTTATCAAGAGCGTTTATTACCAAGAATTTTAATTTAGAAGAAAGGTATTCATATGCGTATTCTAAAATTGTTGGATTACAAGCTGGTGGTGATTGGGTATTAGAAAAAGATTTTATTCAATTAGAACCTAACCAACAAATATATGAAATTCCCGCAGGTAGAGAAGTTAATGAATTACTTTGGTTTAGTCCTGCTACACAAAATAATATGTTATTTGACTCTTTTAGTTTTGGTGCATTTGGAGGAACTGGTATAGGTGGTCCCGGAGGATTTTCTCAAATGGGGAATTCGGGTTCGTACTTTATGATGCCAGCGTTTGATATGTTATTAAGAATGCAAGAGATTAATATCCAAAGAAGAATCATTGCTAGTGATATGACTTATAGAATTACGGCTTTACCTGAAGGTAAAAAAGCAATACATTTAATGCAAACACCTGGTGGTAGATTTGACTTTGGTAACAGAAATTTAATGGGGGGTAAGGTTTGGTATTGGTACTACGATGTAGGACCTGCAGATAGAGATACTTGTTTAAAGGCCAATCCTGAAATTATTAAGTTACCATCGGATGTTCCGCAAGACTCAATGTCGTGGATAGATTTAAATAATCCTGCACAACAATGGGTGAGAAGATATTTCATTGCTAACTGTAAAGAAACTTTGGCGAGAGTTAGAGGAAAATATTCGGGAAATTTAAAAACACCTGATTCTGAATTAACAATGGATTATGCGTCACTTTCAACTGAAGGAAAGGACGAAAAGTTAAAATTAATTGAAGAGTTGATTGGTGCCGAAGGAATGTTAACAAGATTGAAACCTGACAAAGTAATGGAAAGAGAAGCTTTAACTGCTGAAAATTTAAATAAGCAAATGAAGTATAGAGCATTTCCAAGAAACATATATGTAATTTAATTTATGGGAATTTTAAGAACACAACCTATCAAAAGAACAATTAATGGTGTAGATGTAGAAACATCTTCTAAAGTCGTTACAAGCGAATCTGAATATACTCCACAAGGAGAATTTTTATTAATTACTACAGATGCCGATGAGGTACTTGTTAAATTAGATTCAAAGATTAATGACCACATTATTATTAAAGCATTAACACCGACAAGAATTGTCCCTGATATGCAAAAAATTGATAGGTTATATGACGATTTAATTATTGGAGACGGAGCAAGTGTTGAACTTTGTTTCGTATTCAACACTTGGTACGTCATCTCTTCTGATGGTGTTAAATTTAATTAAACCATCTCTTCCCATCCTTCTTCAGCCAATTCGTAAATATATTCAGGGTCAACTCCTCGTTTACCCCAATATATCATTTCTTGGTCTGTAATGGTTAACAAATCTTCAATACTATCTTGGTCACCTGATTCAAATGGAACACCATTAATTAATTTACATTGTTGTTTGGTAAACAAACCTCTGTCTTTAGGGTCACTAACAATTAGATTATTTCTAACTTCTTCACCAAATACAATTAACAACGGTTCAATTCTTTTATTAAATGTTACAACAGCTCTTGCTATGTTATATTCACCTGTCATAGTAGGGTTAGACTCTAATTCATCAGGATTTAATCTATAACAGTTAAGTTGAATAGTTGAACCCAATACAGGTGGTTTTCCGTGAAGAGCGGTATAAGCATCTTTATCTTTTTTACTCATCTTATCATTAACTTTTTGAACATCTCCGTGTGAAGCTTTAAGTCCGTTATTAACATAAAATATTACATCCCCTAAACTAACTGCAATACCATCTCTAATTGCCAATTCCATATGAGCCATCATTGACATCATATTACCCGCCTTTGTTTTTTCAGTTGAACGTTTCTTATAATCGTCAATAGATAGTTTTACTTTCGCTCTTTGAGCTATCTTCATTAAAGGAATTTGTTGATTAAAAATTACTTCCAAATATTCATAGTACCACTCAACAAAATCTTGACCGTTACCTTCAAGTAACATTTTAATTCCTTTATCTAAGAAGTCTTCAATATAAAGTGGAAGTTTCTTACTCTTGATTGAGTTACCTGTAAGTTTAATCTTACCATTGTGTTCCATTGTTGCGTAGTTCTTACGAGCGATATTCATACAAGATTTCCAGGTCCCGTCACAGTCAAGCCCCATCGCACCTTTCATAAACATATCATTAAACTCGGCAACATCTGCATCGTAACCTGTATATTCTTTACCTTCTTTAACTAACCAATTCTTACCCTTACCAATATATCTTCTATCATCTACACCACCTTCAGGTAATGAGAAGTTCATACCATCTGTGTCACATACTAATGCAATATATCCTCTCTTCATAAAAAAACGTAACATCTGACGAAGGTATTGTCTACCTGTACAAGTAATCTGTTCACCCATATACATATCTCCCCAGTGAAATACTTGTGGGGCAGATAGAGCTCCGAACATACTATTGATAAAAATCTTAATTGGTAATTGTTTTCTGTCGAATGATGTTGCTTGTTTCTTATCAATATCCTGATATTCTTTAGCCAAGTTTTTATACTTAATACGAGTATTACGGAAATAATTTAACATACCCTTCATCGCACCTGTAATATCACAAGTTGGAAATACATCGTGTTCAAGTTGAATTGAAGGATAAAGTGACGAAAAGTCAAGTTTCAATACATCGGTAGAAAATCCTACTTTAAGTAGTCGTGATAACCCTCCTACAAACTCTGTCTTTTCATTCTTTTTAGGAATCGCTAACATATGTTTGTATGACCAAGCTCTCATTTGGATTTCCCATAATGTCGCAGTTCCCATCGTTGAAACTCTTTCATATGTTGTGGGGACCAAAGACGCAAGTAGGAATGAACCTTGATTGAATTCTTCGTCAACTGTTAGAGTTTCCTCCAAGTCATCGTCAAGATATCGTTCAACCAAATTATCTCCCGTTGTTTTAATATAAACATTTGAATGTTTGGAACACGCTTCGTCAATTGTTGGGTCTACCCCAACCTTCTTATATTTTCCGTTTTGAATGTTTAACCAAAACTCTTCTTTCTTTGCATAGAATGGACCAATATCTGTGTGTCCAATGTAAACTCGGTCAGCCGCTTCCGCCTTAATGTATTGGGTGATATACTTCAAACCCGCAGATTTGATGGATGAATTGATTGCCTGAGCCCTTCTAACGGCGTGTAACGTATCAATAACGTTATAACCCCACATAGATGTCTGATTAAATCTCTCAACCTCGTTTGCAAGTTTTAACATACTCTCAGATTGTTTGATTGGGTTGGCGGCATTTAAAGTTTTAGCAACCTTTCTAATGTCTAATTTTAAAGCTTTGGCTCTTTCAAATATCCATAACCAGTCAAAGTTAAATCCGTTGTATGATGCGATAATACTTGGTTTAAGTTCATCTATGGTATTAAAAAATTTGATAATACCTTCTCTTTCCTGTTCTTCATCTGAACATTCAATTACCTGACTAAAACCTTTATTGGTTTTCATTCCTATCATAAAGATACGACCATCTTTTGGTTCAAGAGAGGTCGTCTCCAAGTCAAATACAAATCTTGTAATACTATTGTAATCATCAAACCCTTTGAACAGACGTTTTTCTTTTGTAACTAAGAATTGTTCAACAGGTGGTAAGATAAGGATTAATCCTTTGGTTTTTTCACCCCAAGGGTCCACACCACCGTCTCTAAAGAATTGTATCAAGGAACGGTACCCATTTAACGATTTAACCATAAATGTTAAACCCTTTTCTAATCTTTCATTGCCATCAGTACGTAATTTCTCAATAACAATTTTATGTTTTGTCATTGCTTCTTTTTGAGATGCTTTGGATGACCCATAGAAGTTTAATCCACGTAAATCCCCAACCCAAGCAAATGGGATAAAAGTATCTTTTTTAATTTGTTTTCCGTGAATTGGGTGTTCAATAATTTTCCAAACACAATCTTTGACGTAATCGTATTCTACTCCGATGATATATTTCTCATCGTCATTCCCCTGAAGGAACTGTTCAATTTCTTCGTTTAATATCATAAATTTTTAATTGGTGTATTTGCTTCCGATAGTAAGGTCGGAATTTACCTTATGAGTATAAGTTTAACCAAATAAAAAATATAAGTCAAATAAAAAAACCCACTTTTTTAAAGTGGGGTCATCTTATTTAAGTATTGTTACGGTTGTATTGCTGAAATAATTTCGTCAACTAACGCAGTTAACAATGTTTGGTCAATTTGGTCAAATCCAACTGAAAAAGATGTTTCTTCTTTTCTGTCTTCAGTTCCAACACCTAAATATCTAACATCACTACCATTAAAAATATGAATAACGTGATAGTCAGTTAATGTAACACCACTTTCAGGTAAAAATGTTTTTACGTGGTCTACAAATGGTACTAAAGTCGTTAATGATGATGACGGTACTTTACCATTATTAGTTTCTCCAATAATTTGAGTTTCACCATAACCAAATATGTGAATTGTTGAAAATTGTTCCATAATGTTTTTTTATTTATAAATATATCGTTATATTAAATTGTTACGTAAATTGTATATTCCAATTTGTTGAATCTTGAGCAATACCTTTAACTGTTCGTCCAATAGATGTGATATATGTCACAGTATACGGAGATGTTTTTTGAATACGATAAATTTCTCCCGAATTGGTTGTTATATAAAATTCGTTACTCGCGACAAATATACCTCTTGGATTTGAAATTATGTTTGTCAAATTAACTTGAACTTCACTCGGTAATAGGGCAAAATAGTTACCATTATAGTATTGATATTGATTCAAATAAACTGCAGTATTTGTTGAGTTAGTTGTTATCATTATTAGTTTATCGGTAGTAGTTTTTATCATACCTCCAGTACAATACCTATCTGCAGGTATCGCCCCACGGAATTGATAACTATATGATTGAGTTGCGAATGGCCCTAAAACTATTTCTCTAGGATTTCCATATCCTGATTGAGAATTTCTTACAAATAAAACATTGTATGAATCTAATACACAAATACTTGCGTCAGCTGTAAGTGCGGTATTTTTATATACTGGAGTATTTGATAACCCATCTTGTCTAGCGATAGACGTATATCCGTTAAATGTCCACCACGTATCACTGTATTTTCCAATCCAAACTTTTAAATTTACTAATGAATTTTGAGGTGGGTTAACATTAGTTACTATACCTGTTCCAAAATCATACGAATACACCACACCATCATTATCTACGGAATATAATATTGCAGATGGGGGAACATATGACGGAGAAACTGTAGGTGTAACGGTTTTGGTCGGGGTAATTGTTGGGGTAACACTATTTGTCGGGGTAATTGTTGGAGTTGATGTTTTAGTTGGAGTAACAGTACGTGTTGGAGTTACCGATGGACTAACTGCTGGTGACTCACTTATAGTTGGAGTTACCGTTGGAGTAACACTACTTGTTGGCGTTATTGTAGGCGTAGTTGTTGGTGTAACTGTTGCAGATTTAGTTGGTGTAACTGTTGCAGTAGGCGTTACTGTAGATGTACGAGTTACTGTAGGTGTTACCGTAGGTGTAGATGTAGGAGTTACTGATTGTCCCGGTGTTGATGTAGGGGTAGGTGTGGTTGTTGGTGTTTTAGTCGGTGTTTTTGTAATTGTAGGTGTGACAGTAGATGTGGGTGTTATTGTAGGAGTAACTGTAGGTGTAGATGTAGGTGTTACTGATTGTCCCGGTGTTGATGTAGGGGTAGGAGTATTAGAAGGGTCTGGACCAAGATTAGAACCGTTACAACACGGATAATCCACAATATAATTGTTTGAAAAATCAAATCCATCAATTGAAAAACTCTCAACTACATTTACAAAAATTTTTTGTTTAAGTGGTAAAATAATAACACCACCATTATTGTTGATAATTGAAAATTGCACTTCATATTTTGATTCTTCTTCTGTTTCAAAATGTGAAAATTGGTAATTAACATAATATGATGTTCCACCTGAAGTTACTTCAGATGTTACAGTACAAGGTCTGCTAATATATTTTGGTTGTTTTGTATAATAATCAATAAATGATACATATACGTTTGAAATATCTGAAAGATTTTGATTATGATGAAAATCATTTCTTCCATCTTTATTAACCTCAACTCGTAATATTGGTAATGTTGCTCTTCTTTTAATAAAAAAATCCATATTATACTGTTTGTATTACTGAGTCATTTATGGTAATAAATAATTTATCAGCAATTGGTAATAAAAGAGTACCATAGTCAGATTTTAACATAAATTCACCTTCATATCTACCAGATTCTGAAGTATCGTTTGGACTAAATTTGTAGTAAATATAATATTCTACTTTAGCATTTGGCTCAATAAATGTCTTTTCAACAAAACCTCCAATTGAATTTAAAATTTTATATGAACCTGTAAGATTGTTTTTCATTGAGAAATAAATGATTGAATTTTCAATAAGATTTGTCATCTCATCAAAATCAACTCTACCATCTTTAACAACTTGCATTTTAAGAAGTGGTAAGTCAGCATTTTTATTGATAAAAAATTCCATTTATTGTTTTATCAATAAATATCCATATTAACTTTCTTTTCTTAACTTTCCGTCGTAGTGGTCAAATCTATCGTGTTCAGTTGGTGTTAGTAACAACAATCCTGAATTTAAATTACCCTTAATTGTTTCTTGAAACATATGACTCATCCACGTTTGTTCATATGGGTGTGCCCAAGTGGTATCCAAAAACATCTTTTTATTTCCTGTCTTTGACACAACTTGAGGCCAATTACAATAATATACCTCACCTGTTGCGACAGGAATTCCTTCGTGTGATGTAACTGATGTAAACTTTGTTTTTGGAGAATTTGGGTCCAATCCTATTTGGGGTAATTTTTGATTGTTTGGCCAATGAGATTCTCTAAATGATTGTGGTACATTATACCAACTCCATTGTATTCCATTATTACCAAAAAATTCAGTATAATTTAACTTTAAAAAATCAAAATTATATTTTTTAGTAATTGACAATGATTTAATATAAAGATTTTTAACATAACGATTAAATCCATTTTTACAAACCTCACCTTCTTTAGGATAGAAAAACATATCATCTTCAAAGAAGAACATAAATTCACTTTCACTTTCTTCAAAATGTTCGGCGATAAATTGTCTACCACCACAAATACCCAAATTTTCTTTTGGCCAAAGTATTTCAAAATTATGTAAATCACATAACTCAACATACTTCTCATCCGTACTTCTGTCAGTTGAATTATTTAATAGGTATTTTTTTGGTCGGTCTAAAAAATTAACATCATATTGTTTCATTGACTCAATTAAAGTCTCCAATTGTTTTGGACTATTAAAACCAATAACATAAAGTGATGTTTTAGAAATATCTAAAATACTTTCAGTAATAGGTAGTTTGTATTCTGACTTAATTTCTAATGTTTCATTTTTGGCGTTTTCAAAGAAAGTTCCTAAAAGTCCGTTTAATTCAATTTCAAAATAATCAACTTTACTTGAGTGTTTGTAGACCATAATTGAAAATATGGATTCTTCTGTACCCATATATCCTTGTGATAAAGTATCACTTAATAATCCGTAGTATATTGAATTAATGTCAGATATTGTTTCTTTTGGTCCACCAAAAAATCCACCTCTACCTACTTTCTTAACATTATCACCCGCCCAATCATTAATTTTTGGGTATGAAAATCCGTGAATCTCATTGTTAGCGTCATAGGGAAAACATACAAATGAAAACTTCTGAATTTTTTTAGAAATTTTTTCTAATACATTATCGTGAGTAAAATACCCAATATGTACAGTATTTGATATCCCCGCATCAATCCAAAACAAATTTTCAGAATTAAATTTATCCATTATTTTAGCGTCATTCAAAAGAAATACTTTTGACATTACTAATGGATTATACATTTCTAATTTTGCTTGAGTAGATTCAGATAACCATCCTGATTGGTTGTACCAACTTGGATTAGTTCTTATTTGTTGAATTTTTTCATAAAATTCATTTTTAAACCAGTCAAGTTCTCTTCTAACAAATTGAGTATTTTCAGGTTGTCTATATTCCCAAACAAATTTTTCTAATTCACTATCACCAAATATAATTAAATTATTATCTACAGATAATAATTGTTTAAACTTCTCCAAATAGTGAGATTCAAATGGTCTTGCCCATCCTTCACCTAATGTGTCTCTTTTTAAATCCCAAAGTCCTGTTACTAATGTAATCATAAATTACCTTTCTAAATAACCTAATTTATAATAAATGTCAGCGTTATCTGATATTTGTTCACTTCTAAACCAATAACATCCACCGTATTCATTTGGTAGGTGACCAACGATTGGGAATGATTCAACTCTTGGATTAAAATCAGTATCTTTATCATAATTAACCACTATCTTGTGAATATTATGTTTACCTAAATACGCTGATATAATCACATCATCATTCCAAGACTGTCCAACAAATTCTTGGAAAAAATCATTTTTAAAAAAATTTCTTTTATATGAAACAGTTTTATACCCCTCCAACATTTTAACTCTGACATCTTCTTTAACTGTTGTGCAAAAATGACAACTTCCGTTAATCGCTGTAAGTCCTGCAAATCCAATTGCACTATCAGGATATTGTTTTCTTTTTTCTAAATGATACTCAATAAAACCATCAATATATTCTAAATCATCATCTAATGTGATTATGATTTGTTCAGAATTTTCGTTAATTCTCATTAACGTTGGTAATATTTTAGTTGCTGCCCCATAATCTTCGGTTCTAAAAATTTTTAACTTTGGGTTATCAATTAAATTTAACCATTCAGGGATAATATACTCACTTTGATTTTTTTTATTAATGTATGGAATATTCAAATGAATTTCGTAATCATTATACGATAAATTTAATAATTTATTAATTACGGGTCTTAATCCACCTGATTCATTATGATAATTTAATCTTTGTGGTATTGTCGTTAAACTTAATATTATTGTTTCCATTTTAAAAATAGTGTTTGTCTTCCGTTAAATAATGGGATATATCCATCCTCAATTAATCTTGGTGAAAGTAGTTTATCTTTTCCTCCGTCATCAGTTAAGAAATCGGTATCATCAATTAAAATTAAATGAGTGTCGGATAATTTATCTTTAGCAACTTCATATGACTCTAAATGTTTTTCAGCATATTGGTAAGTACCTTTATCCCATCCGTCTAAAAATAGAACATCAATTTTTTTATCAAAATTTTGTAAAAATTCTATTCCGTCTCTTGGGATGTTAATATGAACATTATTTGGTAATTCTCTACCTAAATTATTATATGACCACTTTACACCATTGATACAATTTTCATCAATATCCACAGTATAAACATCAAACCCGTATTCCGCCCAAAAAAATCCACCGTGACCGTCACAACAACAAGGAGGTGATAAATAAGCGTTATTTTCTTCATTAAAATAATTAATACATTTTTGGGTTACCGATAATCTTGTTGAACCAATCTCAACAACTGTTTTTAACTGTAAGTAATTTGCAATTTCAATTGCCTTTTTAAGATATGGCGCAGGTTTTGACCGATTAAAATCATAATCTTCACCTGTTAAATTGTCATAAGACCAAAATTTTTTATCTACTTTGAAATTATGTATTAATTTATATATTTCTTTCATTTTATATGTTTCCTGATATTCTTTCACACCAATCTTTAGATATTGAATGGGGCCATACAACCCAATGGTGAGGTTTAGTTGTCATATTATACTCTCTCCATATTTTAACATAACCATCAGGGTCATTTAACATACGGGTAATCTCACCTTGGTC
>Ga0181357_1001081_pt1 | contig 10759 bp, 14 predicted proteins | sample Fa13VDMM110DN_FD_130094 | JGI IMG/M metagenome (GOLD analysis project Ga0181357, IMG submission 130094) | Freshwater viral communities from Lake Michigan, USA - Fa13.VD.MM110.D.N | ecosystem: Environmental > Aquatic > Freshwater > Lake | place: USA: Michigan | collected 2013-09-24 | reverse complement strand
GGCCAGTTTAGCCTTGCGCCACAAACATTGGTTGAGCCGAACGCATGGGAGGCGGCCCTGACCGTCGCCCGCTTAGTTTTAACCGAACGGCACGCGGGCGCACCGGACCCGACGGCGGGCGCGGTGTTTTTCGCGCTGGCCAAGCCCGGGAAACCGTTGCCGTGGACTCACGGCCCGGGTTTAACCATCGGGCAACATACTTTCTGGAGATAACAATGAGCCGACTCACAGTCATGGAAGCCCTGGCCCGTGAATACTGGGCTGCTATGCGTAACCAAGACTCCAAAGCGGCTCGCGCTTTTTTTTGGTCTTACGCCAATTCCAATCGCAAATACTGGCCGACCCTGTCGCGGCGATGCGCGACGGTTGTCGTGTCAAAGTGGCCGGGAACCGTCAGCGATAAGATGGTCTGATTATTCTACTGGCCGCCGATAAACCCGGCCACGGTTTCCTAATTTTAAGAAACGATTGAAAAGGCAAAAAAGCCTTTTTTTCAATTATCTTTCTTAACAATATCAAATGCGAATTTCATATAACCCTGTAAAAACGGGTGTTTTGAGCGTTTCTGAAAAGTCGCCATGTTATAATAGCGTTACCGACCGGGGAAACGGTCGGCTCGCTCTTTAACATTGTGAAGGATAAATCAGATGGCTAAGAAAGCTATTCGCAGCAACGCGCAACTTGCTCGTCCAGGTGATGTGTTTCTTATAGCAGGACCGGGGTTTTGGGGCAAGGCAGAGACGATCAAAGAAGCGTACGACAACGCTCCTCAGAGGTTCGATGACAATTGGATACTGTATTCGGTCGGTCCTGACACCAGGATCAACGATTGTGGCTTCTGGCGAGGAGAGGGGACCGCCGATGATCGAGAACCGATTGAAATCGACCGCGCCGCTAACTTGCGACAGATAGCGTAAACCAAAGGCCGCATCCTTAACCGGGTGCGGCCTACTTTTTTAACCGAGCCCACTTAAAAAGCGGCCGTCACTCAACCGAATAGCTTCTCGTGGGCGTCCGCCACTCTTTGTCTGGGGCTGGCTCAATCCACGACGGGTCGTGCCAGATCAATCGGTTATTCGGGTATGCGATCCAGGGACCGTCATCCAACGCGATAACGTGATGATTTTTATGCTGATCTGGAACTTCGCTCCAGCCGCTCTTCATCCAATCGACGGTAAATAGATAGCGCCCTTTGCGGATAATCTTGTCGCGGCCCAACGCCGTGACGGGCATGTTTTTTAGAAACGCAAAACTATGCACTGTAAAGTCGTAACCGTAGCTATCCCACCACGATGATTGCTCCACGGCCAAAGGCTCGCAGGGCTTACTGCAAATCTTATGAATCGGCACCCGCGCCCACTGCGCGCCGCTTTCCAACATCACTTGAAACATCGGCACCCGCGCCGGTTCAGCGCGAAAACCGAACACCACACACGAGACAAATTCTCCGACGTGCGCCGTTTCGTCGTATAGGAACTCCCGGCGGAGAAATGCCTCGATGTATGGGGTGTCAGCAATTAACATTGGTTACTGCGGGACCGCGGCGGAAACGGCGAACCCTACGTTCGCAGGCGCGCCGGAAAAGACAAGCGCGCCAAGCGGAAGGTGCGTGCCGTCCAGATTTTCGTTGATCGGACCATAACAATTCGACAGCCGCACACCGTTGACCACGTTCGCTTTCTTGCAAGAGAAACTGAACATATTTGTCATCTGGTAGGCCTCCGACGTTACAAACGTGTGGGGGTTGGTTGGCGCTACGGACCAGCTAGGAGCTTGCGGCACTTCCTTGAACGGGAAGAACAGGCTCCATACCTCGCCCGGCGCGGCTTTGCAAGTGCCCTTCATGTTCCCGCCGTTGAGATCGGCCAGCGCGGTGCCAGTTACGATAGGGCAGACAGCGACGGCCTCTCGGAACTGCGCCGTTCCGGTTGCGGTGCGCACGGTGATCAACTCACCTGTCGGCGTTGCAGGGCTTGCGCCGCAAAAAGCAAACTCACCTCGGCACGTTGTAAACTCAGCCGCCCAAGCAGGCAGAGACGCCGAGACCAACGAGCATACAATCAGTAAATACCGCATAAAATTATTCTCCTGTGTTTCTGTTATTACTTTACCACGCTAAGTTTGACGGGGACATCTTCCGCGATGCGCCGCAAGTCCGATTTGGTCAAATGCGTCAGCGCCGGGGCGCAGAAGATGTGCTTCTTGGTCGTGTAATCCTTGGACGAAATACGGCCCATGTCTTTCCACCCCGCCTCTTGTAGTGCGTGCAACAGCGCCGCCGTGGGAACCTTTGTCCCAATCGGCATATCCGTTCCCACCTTCGAGCAGACAACGTGAAACGGCGATCCGATAGCGCCCTTGGCGAACTCGCCCCGGCGGTTGTTCATCATGTCAACCAGAACAGCCTCCGCCGTGGACATGCCGTGTTCGATCAGGTTGAGTTTGAACTCGGTCTCCATCGGCGCGGCTTTTGGATTAAACGCGGTAACATCCCGCGCGTGCAGCCAAGCACCAATCGCGGCGAAACCGGTCTTGGCGTACCACGTCCAAAGCGCAGCGGCTGGACCGGGCAACATGCGCGGGGCGTCGGACCAGATGCAGAACCAGCGCCTGTCCTGAGACGAGAGGGAAATCGGCGACGGGTCGTTGGAGAACGCCAGGACAAAGATGCGGTTGAGCATCATGTAGGGGTGCAGCCCCTTGCGATTGATCGGCAAATACTCGGGCGGGGCGGCGATGATGGGCTTGAGTTTGTTCGCGAACGCGCGGCGCTGCGCTGCGTCCGGCTCCCGAAGCTCGTTAATGATCAGGATTTCGGATTCTAGCTGGTAGCCCCACTGGCTTGAGACCGTATCGTTGTCCATGATGCCCCGGTTCAGAAGCTGCGGCCCACAGACGGCCCAGATCATGGGGGCCCACAACGTGTCCTTACCGCAGCCTTCCAAACCGCCATGAAGGACGGCGTGATTGATTTTCTGTGTGGGGTGCTGTACGCGGGATGCCATCACATCATAACAATGCGCGCGTTCGGCATCGTCGGGTATCAGGATTGCGCAATGATCCAGCCAAGGCTGTATGTTTCCGGCTTCGACAGCAGGCCGCGCGTTGCGCCAACGGTTGCCGAACAATTCATTGCTGCGCGGGACCAAAACCGGCTCGCCAGCCGCGTAGGTAATTCCCGTGAGGGTTTTTGCTTTCTGCGCTTCGCGGTCTTCGTCAAACGATACCGAAGCCTCGATTTTGCGGCCCGTATGGATCGAGCGGCAGTTGATATGCCGATAAAGCGCGTTAAATGTCCCCCGCGAGAGTTCGCGACGTGTTTCGACATCGAAGTAGGTGTCGTCCTCTTGCACATAGGCAAAGCGCAACCACCAGTCCGTTCGCGTAAGACGGCCTAATTCGCGGCGTTCGACATCCGCCAACACAGCATCCGCGCTATCGCTAAACATAGCTCCTGGCGACAGTTTAGAGAGCGCGTTAGCCATCACGTCGGCTATCAGTGTATCGCGTAAACCGGGCTGGTGTTTCGGGCCGCCTTCGGTTTCAACCCATGACAGGAACCGGCGGCTATCCCAGTCTCCGCAATGCTCGTGAAAACAGGTGTAAGATCGGTTCAGGGACATATAACGGCCCATCGTGTTGCCGTCCGAGTGTTCCAGAGCGTTCGGGCAGAGAACCCCATACCAGCCCTGAGAGTTCACAGGCTCCATGATGTTCCCGCGGGTGTCGAGCCACGCCAGAACGTCATCCTTGCCGTCGTCGCGGATACGCAATGAGCGGACCTGCGCGGTATCGGCCGCCTCGGGAACAACGCCAAGCGCGGCGCAGATTTCCGGCAGCGTGTACTCAAGCTCTGGGTTAAACGTATCCAGCTTGGCGACAAAATTGTTCCGCTTAAAGTTTACGCTGCCCGGTATACGGAAATTCCGAACAGGATTAATTGCGCCCTTATCTGTGTAGCCTGCCTCCGCTATCGCGAGGATAGCCGCGCTGAAGTCGCCGGTTGATGGCTGCAAGCTAAGGACATAGCCGTATTGGAAATTCGCGGGCGATGTTTCGATAATCCAGCTAGGCTTCAACGGCGGCACTTTGCTCTTAGTGCCGATATCGTCAAGAACCATAACAAGACAGTGCGTAGCGTTAGACGCAGCGGCCGACACACGTCCATCAAGACGGTCTATGATAAAACTGGCCGTGTTGGCATACCACGCGCCGCCTTCACGAAACGCGGTCGGCAACACGGCGGGCCAAACATACTTCGGCGTGCCATCATTGTGTACGAGGGTGGTTCGTTTTTGCTTTACCAGCAAAAGTGTTTCGCCGTCCGGGGCCAGCGCCGACAGAAACGCGATGAAGTCATTCATTTTCCATACCTCGACATGGTCTTGATCTCAACATTCAGCGGCAGACCCTCGGCCCAAACCGGCGGGGTACACATGACGCGGCGCATTTCGTCCTCGCGGTCCTCGTCGCACTCAACGACAATTTCGTCGTGAATGTGCAGAACTACATTATCTAGCTGACGAAGAGCGTAGCGCAGGATGTCGTTTGCGGATGCTTGGCACAGATTCTCACACGCCAGCCCTTTCCAAAGTGTATGTCGCGGCCATTCGGTAGCATCCGTGCGAGGTTTCCACGAGGCTTTAAGATAAGACACCTCGTCGCCGTTCAGGCGTGCAAACGGGTAGCATAGCTGCCGCCCGCTCGGGAGAGTGTACCAGAGGTGCGTGCCGTCGAAATTATAGACCACACGCGCGGCTCGAAAATCTTGCCCCGGGTGTTTCATGGCCGACAGATAGGCTATCTCCAGCTCCGACCAGTAGTTAACGGCCCATCCGTTCGCACACCGCCACTTGTAGACGAGCTTTCGGGCTTCGTCTTCGGTGGTCTGAATGCCGTAGGTTTTCGCCATCACTTTGAACGCGCCGTGCCCCCCGCCGTAACCGCACGCAAGAACCGCGACCTTGCCAACCTGCCGCTGCTCCGGCGTGATTTCGTGCGTGTTGAAAATTTTCTGGGCCTCGCGGACGTAGATGTCTTGGCCTGTACGGAACACATCCATCACTTCTGTGGCGGTGCCGGAGAGCCACGGATTCATACGCGCCTCGATGCCGACCCAATCCGCGACAAAAAACATCTTTCCAGGCGCGGGCATTAGAGCGGGTCTAAGCATCCCTTTTAGAACGTCGGTCACACGCCGTCCAAACTTTGGCACGACGGGGCCGCTGGCCACCATAGTCGCCCGAACAGCCTCGGGATCGCTGGCGCATTTGCGGGTAAAGTTATGAACTTGTGCGCCGTAGGACGATGCGCGCCCGGTAGCTCCGCCTCCGGCGAACACGAACGCACCGCGCACGCGGCGGTCGTCCTCGTCGGCTAAACCCGCGAGACGTTTGAACTTAGCAACGCTGCTGGCCCAAAGGTCGTCCGCGCACTGGATCACGTCCGCGACGTGGGGCGGTATGTCGTCTCGGGCCGTCAGTTGCGCGCGGACGGTTTTATCTATTGAATATTTCTCGCCGGTCCACATCACTTCCCGCGCGGCGGGACTGACGCGGTCTTGCACCCACTGGCGCATCTTGGGCGAGCGGACGGAACGGATTGCGCCTTCGGTGAGTTCCGTGACGAGCGTCTGTATGTCGATCAATTCTGCTTCGGCATAGCGCACCGCCGCCTCGGCCAGTGGCAGATCGAGCATGACGCCACGGTCGTTTATGCGCTCGTTGACGTGGTAATCGGCAAGCTCGTCCGCCGACAGAGGCCGCAGGGCTTGGCTGATCTCGCGCATTGTGCGGACATCCTGCTCACAGTACCGAATCATTTCAGCCATCAAAGCGGGGGTATGTTGAAAGGGGGGCACGCACATCTTGCGCAGGAGTTGTGAGCCTCGAAAGTCTTTCCGCATTTTGCTGCTTATGGCGCGGCCGATATCGTCGAGCGACCCCGGCAGACAGTTGCTACGCGCTTGCGCCGCGGTGCATACAAAACGCTCCGGCGGCATGGGACGGTCCAACACATACTGAAAAATCAGCCTCTCGAAAGCAGCGTTATGTGCGTAAATTAAATGCCCATCAAAATCGGGCAGAGGGCCGCGCGTCCACGTTCGCACCTCGCTGTCGTCGATTGCATAACTCATACAGAGGACTTGGGTGCTGGCGTCGCGTGCGTAATTGTAGACGCCTCGTGTCTTCAGATCGCATCGGCTCCTTGTTTCGAAATCAAGCCAGATCATACGGAGCCCCACCGAGAAAAACGGGGGTGGGCCGAAGACCACCCCCGAAAGGTTTTACGCAGATCTTGGGCGTTTCCGTCCGGCTGGTGCCGGTTCGGACAACGCCAGCTCCGGCTCGGGGGTTTCCTCCTCCGTCATAGAACTCCACTTCACGACTTCAAACACGGGCGTGAAGATTCGGCCATATGATTTATGCTGGTAATGCTCTTTCTTGAGCATAACCACGGGGACAGGCTTGGTCTGGTCTTTGTCAACCTGCTCCGCCAGTTTAGCGGCAAGCTCCTGTATGCCACGTTTTCCGCCGACGCTGGTGCTGGAGAAACGGACTTCCAGTCCGCTGTCTTCGCCGGATACGCACTTCAACGACATGCCGATCTGGTCTTCCCAGCCGCGCGTAGCGCCGGGAGGTGCCCCTTCAATAGGCGGCTTCGGGTTCGCGATGCCGGTCATTTTTTCACTCAGCACAACACCATCGCCCCACGCGATATAGCCGTGGACAAACGAAAACGGGTTTACCGCCCACAGGCTTTCGTCTTCGACTTCCGTTTGGTCGGCTCCGTAGACCCAGTGTCCGGTTTTATCCATCTTTAGGATCGCAAAACCACCGCCACCGGATGCAGGCTGTAAACCCCGCAGCGCAGTAGTAAGAGAGGTGATCTGCGGCAGACCCGCCGCGGAGAAAGTGCTTATTTCATTGCTCATTTTAGATTGCTCCTAGTTTAGATAGGGCGGCAGAAAGTTGCGCGCCCAGTAGTACAGCCTCGGGCCGGGGATCATCCGCGGCCGCGAGGGTATTGCCCGAAGACACGGCGATTGCTAGGCCGTCGGGTAATTTCGTCTTCAGTAGTTTTTCCGCTTGCGCGGGCGAGATCAGCTCACTTTTTCGCGGCTCAATGCCAAGCGCCACCAACTTCGCAACGGCGACATCTTCATTGACCCACTTGCGGTTAGGTCTTTTCGCGACCAACTTCCAGCCAGGAACTTTACACGCGCCTTCCAGCATCCGCGTCGCAAGCGAACGTAAATCATCTATCCAACTTTGCAGAATTTCAGCCGTCTCCAGCGCAGTGCCAAGGGCCTGCGTGTCGAGACCTGAGAGCTGTGTCTTAACTGCTCGTTCGACTGCACCGGTCATTTGCGGGCAGACAGGTTTCGCGGCGCACCAGCGGCAATGGGCACCAATCGAAAGCGCCGCGTCGGGTTGCGCGGCCGCGGCCACCGCGGCCTTTAGCTTGCGTTCAAACGTGCGAACAGTTTTTGGTGTGATTACCCAGCGACGAATGAACGGCGGTTGAACGATAACGCACTCGATATGAGTGATGTTCTCAAACGCCCACGCTGTGCCCGGTGTCCGCATCGCCGCGGCAACGTAGAATAGGAGCTGTTCGTTTTCCACCACCTCAACAATAACGCCGTCGCCGAACTTCCAGTCCAAAACCACAGCGGTGTCGCCGCGGCGGCCCAATAGGTCCACGGTTCCAAAAGCGCCCGGAATGTAAGAGCCGAACGTGACCGGGGCCTCGGTAACGTATTCCATTACCTGTTCGGGATCGACCTGATCCAGCAACGCTAACGCGGGCTGAATTTTGTTCGTCATCATCTCCGGCGTGAAGGTCTCGTTGGCGTAAGTTACGCCCGTGAAATCCGTCTCGCCTTCTAGAGCGCGGACGATTACATCGTGCAGGAGTGTGCCCTTATCCGCGAAAGTGCTGCTTGGCTTTGGCGGCATCGTAGCACAGAGCGCCACCGAACCGGGGCAGGCTAGAACGCGTTTAGCTGTGCTTCCGCCGACGACTGTTGAATGACTCACGAGACCCTCTTTTAGATTAGTGTATGGGCGGGCAGAATTACCGTCTAAAAAACAACTTGTCAATAAGTTTTTGACGGATTATGGTCAGAGGCATGAACATATTTGCGCTCGACGTTGACCCTATCATGGCGGCCCGGATGCATCTTGACAAGCACGTCGTTAAGATGCCGCTGGAAACGGCGCAGATATTGTCTACGTTGAACGCGCCAAACGCGCCGTATAGACCGACGCACAAAAACCACCCTTGCACATTGTGGGCTGGTTTAACGGACAGCAACTACCGTTGGTTGGTAGCGCTAGGTATGGCGTTGTCTAACGAGTACACCCATAGATATGGTAAAGTGCATAAAAGTCAGGCTGTGATCGAGCTATTGCAATTGCCCCCGGTGTCGGTTCTTGTCGGGCCGTTAACGGCGTTTGCGTTAGCGATGCCGGACGAATGTAAACAAGACGACGCCGTGTTGGCTTACCGGGGATATTACCGCAAGCACAAGGCGCACATAGGAACGTGGAAAAACCGCGAACGTCCGGAGTTTATGGATGCGTGAAGCCGATATAGAAAGACACTTCGTGTGGTCCGTGGAGCGCGGGGGCGGCAAGACGTGGAAATTCACTTCGCCCGGCAGGCGCGGAGTGGCTGACCGCATCGCTTGTATGCCCAACGGCAGCACATGGTTTGTTGAATTAAAGACGCTCGGCGGTAGGTTTTCGGCGCTTCAGCGAGCGTTTGCGGCGGACATGGCTCGTTTGAACCAGCGTTACGCTTGCCTCAGTTCAAAAGAAGATGTCGATATGTTTATGCGTAGTCTACGCCATGACTCTTAGACCTTATCAAGAGGCCGCCGTTGATTTCCTGTATTCGCGGGATAGGGCGATGATCTTGGCCCCGGTAGGGGCGGGCAAGACGGCTATTGCTTTGACGGCTATGCGTGATGCGTTGCGCGATGGTCTGGCTAAGAGGTTCCTCGTCGTAGCCCCTAAACGGGTGGCGGAGTCGGTGTGGCCCAAGGAAGCCGCGCTGTGGACGCCCGGTATGCAGCTTGCCGTAGCCGTCGGTTCCCGCCAACAGCGGCAGGCTGCGTTTGCGTCGGACGCTAAGGTCGTGGTGACGAACTACGATACGCTTCAGACGTTACCGCAATTGAACTTTGACGGCGTGGTTTTTGATGAATTAACCCGGCTAAAGAACCCATCCGGCGCGCGGTATAAGGCTTTGTTCAAGCAACTGACGTGCCCCATACGATGGGGCTTGACCGGTTCTTTCACCAGTAACGGACTGGAAGATGTGTTCGGCCAATGCAAGATCATCGACCAGACGCTGCTCGGCCGGAGTAAAGGCGCGTTTCAACAGATGTATTTTACGCTCATCAACCCCGAGTTTGGCCAATGGGAACCCCGCAAGGGTAGCCTTGAACTCGTTATGGAGCGCATCCAGGGGGCCACCTTTCTGCTGGAGCCGGGCGATTACCAAGACAAGCTACCCCCGTTGCACACCGTAAGGCTGGATTGCGAGATGCCGATGGACGAATACAAAGAGATGAAGAAAGAATTTGTTCTTCAGTTTCCAGACGCGGCGGTGATAGCGGCCAACGCCGGGGTTGTAACGGGCAAGTTGCAACAGATGGCCAGCGGGTTTGTATACATAACCGATACAACGCCGTCGGATGTTCCCGGTAGGTTCCTCGCATCGCGGACCCCGCGGTGGCTCAACAGTTGTAAATTTGATCTGCTAGAAGATCTTATAACCGAGAACCAGCACGCCAACACGATCATTGCCTACCAGTATCGCGAGGAGTTGGCCGAGTTGCAACGGCGGTATCCGCGCGCGGAGACACTAGACGCGCCGGATGTGATTGACCGCTGGAATGCCGGTGAGATTGAACTGTTGCTTGTCCACCCGAAATCCGCAGGCCATGGCCTGAATTTGCAATTCGGTGGATGCCGCATCGTGTTCTTGTCGTTGCCGTGGTCCTTGGAGTTATACGAGCAAACCCTCGGCAGACTGCACCGTTCCGGTCAACGGCACGACGTTTGGTGTTATGTGTTAACCACAACCAAGACCATAGACGAACAGATTTGGGCGGCCTTACGAGATAAACGGTCCTTGTCCGATATGGCAATGGAGGCGTTGCGGTGAAGCGGGTGGAAAAACAAAAAGCTAAACTGAAAGCCGCCAAGGCTGAGTTGGTAATACGCGCGCGTATGTTCCGCGCGGCCGAAAGAGGCTTAACCCGCGCGGCGGCGCACATAAAAGACTTGGAGGCCAAAATTGAATTGGCGAGAACTTAACCGCACTTTGAGCGCCTATAGCGAAGATGAGGTGCTAGCGATGTTGACTAAAGAGCGCAACGGCGAACAGCGCGTGACCTTCTTGGCGCGGTTGCACCAACGGTACAGCGCGCTACGCGCGGCCCGCGAACGTATCGCGCTTCTAAAAGGCGCGAGGCGTTTGTAAAACAAAGGAGGGGGGGGACGGCATGAAAAAGCAATTGAACTATGACGAATTTCAACTAGCGCGCCGCGTCGAGGCATACCGCGCGGAACGCGCCATGCGCGGCCTGCTGCCTTGGGCGATGGCGGCGATCACCATCGCCGTCGTTGGCGCAATCGGAATCGTTGGGGCGTTGTTATGATTGTTTATTCTAGCGCAACCCGGCTGCGTCAAGCGGCGGCGACCAAGGAATCCCCGTCCGCAGCGCAGGTTCGCAAGCGGCGCG
>Ga0181357_1001074_pt1 | contig 10777 bp, 14 predicted proteins | sample Fa13VDMM110DN_FD_130094 | JGI IMG/M metagenome (GOLD analysis project Ga0181357, IMG submission 130094) | Freshwater viral communities from Lake Michigan, USA - Fa13.VD.MM110.D.N | ecosystem: Environmental > Aquatic > Freshwater > Lake | place: USA: Michigan | collected 2013-09-24 | reverse complement strand
TGATTCACCTCTACTGGAGTAGAAGATGCTGTCGTCACTCTCACTGAAGATGTATCGGGAGCAATCGTTCTAACACCATTAGTTGCTACGCTTGTTTGGTCTATTTTAATAGTATTTGCACTTGTAGAAAGACCGACCGTTCCGCTGTCTAAAATCGTATGTAATGGATTGACGGTATAAATGTTATTGATACCAACCATAAGATTTCCAGCCGAAGCTATCAATGGGTCACCATAATAATCTGAGACACGAACAGTAGTAGGATTAGTCAAGGACACCGTCCCACTCACTGCTTGGGTAGCAGGAAAATTGGTTATAGTAGAATTGACATCATCAGTATATTCAACATCATAACACTCGCCAGCATTTTGGACTGCGGGACCGAGTTGTAAGCATTTAAATAACCTACCAATTGTTGGGATTGCTTCACCATTAACAATTGCTCCAATTTGGTTCCACTGGGCGCCCGTTGTTATCCCAATTTTTGCCACCCGATACCAATCACCCACCACTAAATAATCTACTCTTCGTGTCGCCAATGTTTCAGTTATTAAATTACTAACAACAACACTGCCGCTTACATCCACTACACCATCAATGGTGACTGCCGTTGGAGCTGTCGTTGCCGAAGGCACTGCTGTCAAGATGGTCACGACTGACATAGCGGCGACCTGCGCAGCGGCTTCATTGGTCACCACAATTCTAAAAAAAGGCAATCCTACAGCCGTATTAAATACGGTGACATCATTGGTGGGTGCATAATTGTAAGTGGTATTGAAAGCAACATTGCTGGCATCTACCGACTGTTGAATACCAATTGCTAAATACTCGGTAGAATTTACGTAGGCAGATATTTCCAAATACGTCGTTGACGTCTCCCAAGCTCCAGTGAATATACCAAAAGGAGAAAGTGGAATATTAGTATTGTTTCGTATGCTCCGTTGCGTCATTTATAATATAACTACTTAAAATATTTTATAAATGTTTATTATATAATAATGAAACAGTTGAAAATTGTTCAAGAACAGGTGGACAGCCAAAATCCATTTTTCGTGTCTAATTTTACGGAGAGTATTACCATCTCTCCCAACTCCCGAATTTGGCTGGACAAGATTAGCTTTAACGTCTTGCCCACGGGTATAGACGGTGAAATTGAGCTTGGCCCTCAAGTCATTCAAGTTGCGCCCAATGTATTACAAAGCAATCTTAGTCAAGGGTATAGAAGTTGTTATTTAGAAGGCGCCACTTATCAGACTATCTCCGAGCTTTATGCCGCCATGCAGATTGTAATGAACGGCAGTCTTAATTCCAATCCTTCTATTGTTTGGGGCAACAAGCTTCCTGATGTAGGTTTAGCCTATATGGTCACGCCTTACTTGGCTACCAAGCAGACTGAAATATCCTTTTCCCAAGCAGAGCTTTTACCACGAACCGACGCTATTCCAACCAACATTGTTTTTGACAATGCTTATTGGTGGAATACATCGGGCATATTCCCCGACACTTGGTCGCTGTATTTTCCCACGCCTATTTTAGCAGGTGCGCTGCAATGTAATAGCGCCGTCTTTGACCCCGCAGATAATGACGTCGCTGATATGTTTATTGGTTTATACGAGCAAGATGCCGCAGGCAACTATATTCCCGCATACGGCTTTGAGCGCCACGAAGGCGGTGGCGGCGGCACAGCGTGGCGCTTTTCCAATCACGGCGTATGGACTTTCATTGACGACCAATCCGCCTTCCACAGTCCCGATGACCCGCCGACGATTCGTATGTCTTGGTTTGTAGATGCTAATGACACCGTAGGGCATCTTAGATGCGGCTTGTTTGACGTCACTGATTTAGACGCCCCCGTGCAGATATTAATTAGTCCACTGGGCACCTTTGTAGGATATGATGTCAATACGAATTACTATTTTGGGGCTAATGGCTATTACGTGGGCGATGACACTGTAAATCCACTGAGGATTTTGAACCCGACTATAACATATCATCCCAACACTACTTTAACGAACGGTGGCTGGGTTATTACACCGCCGCCGCCTATCATCTACAAAGGCTTAACACAACTTACTTCGGGAGCTCATCAACCATATCCTGAAATTAGCGTGATTGGTCCCCGTAATGTAAGAGTAAATTTTACGGAGGGGCTGGCTTTAATGAACGGGCTTGGTTTCACGACTATAGTAAATTATATGTCGGGTTTAACTGGGGCAGTACACGGCGCTAATATTTATGGCTTTAACAACTTCTTTGATTTAGCCTTAGACGTCTTCAACTTCAGTTTAGAATCTTACAGAAGCACCAGCACCGCCGACAATAAAGGCGTGAAGGGTCGTGTGGCTACAGTCGGTTATTTCATCCCCGTGCCTATTGATTCAACAACTGGACAGACAATGTATTTTGCTGAAAATAAACAGCTTACCTTTATTGACATCAAGAACGAAGAAAAGCAAGTCATAGAATCTCTACAGATGCGCCTATACAATCCCAATAATCTCAAAGAGGCTTATCGGTTCGGCAATGTGTCATTCACACTTTTCATTGAGGGTGGTGATACGAAGGTTGATGGACAGTTAGTTCGCTTTTAAGCAGCGGTGTAGTAGCTATAGGCGTCGCGCCGTGTTTAAAGCATTCACTGTCCATGCACCCTGAATGACATTTCTTTAAATGTAGTATTGAAATCAAGCTTCCAACCGAGCCAACTATAGACACAATAATTAGCGTAATTATTTCAGCTTCCATTGTTTTTTTATATTTTATTATAATATAAAATGCCGACCAAGCTCGTTCCGTCTAAGCTGAGAAAAACTATTACTGCCGCCGTGGTGAAGCCCAAACTGGATTGGACGCGTAAGCACACCATTAGCAAAATCCCCTGTCCTACCCGTGCCGAGTGTTGCGCCCATATTGCCGCCCATAAAGCCGCCAAGGCTGAAGCCGCCAAGGCTGAAGCCGCTGCCGCCCTCCCTAAATAATAATTAAATTTCAATAGATTTATTTATTATTTTTTAGCAAACCGATAAAGTTATATTGTTATTAAGTCTTTCTATTTCTCGTTCTCGTCTAACTCTTGCGTCCCAGTCTGCTAATCGTTTTTCCAAATGTTTTTCACCTTCCGTCTTCCGTGTCATAAATTCGGGAGTTTTATAGATACTATCTGCATTATCCTTAATCCACTGGTCTAACGGCGGACTAACCCGACTGTCTACTGTATAAATTTTAGGGTCGTATATTGTTTCGTTATCGTCTCGCAGCCAATCTCCACTCACACATTCCTCTCCATCACTTTCGTCATATTCGTCTTCGTCTTCTATTGGTTCAAAGCTTTTAGGTGGGTTTATAAATACCAGTTGCTGCGGGGGTGGTGGCGGAGGCGGAGGCGTCAATGGCTTTGGTTCAATGATTATATTTTGAGTAGGCGCTTCTTCTACTACGTCTTCAGGTTCTTCGCGCCATTCCTCTTCCATCTCATTATATAAATTTTCTATAATTTCATAGGTTTCGCTGTCGCCGTCTTCACCAATATCATTGATAATCTCCTCCATCACGACATTAGGCTTCATTATTTTTCTAAATTCGCCTGCACTAAATGCTGAGCGGTTGCGGCATTTAAACGATGCTTGATGTCTCGTGAGTTTATCTGCACCACCCTTCACCATTCTATTACATAACTCGCACGGCTCAATGGAATCATGTGTTCTAAATTTTTTAAGTTCAGTGCCTTTTTGCTGGGCTTCAACCGCTCTTTGATGCTTTGAAGTCTTCTCGTGCTGCCGCATTCCTTTATCATCGTTTAGGTGCTTGCCGCCACATAAAGCGCACGTGATTTTTTCAATCACCTTATCCTTTCTTTGTTCCAATAGTTGAATGGGGGTTTTATAATCAATGCCTTCTTTGATGCCTATCCCATACATATACTTATCTAACGCGCTTATTATATCACCCATAATATCGGCAATAACCTCGGCTCGGTCTTCCTTGCTCAACGAATCGTCGCATATAGAATGTATATGCTCTTTAAGTTTTCCAAAGGGGAACTGATAATCAAACGAACCAAGCTGTCGTAGTATTTTAAAATCTTTTTGTATTGCTACGCAGGCTGAATAAATTTTAGTGTATCTCTTAATCAATCCGTTTAGTGCAGCTGGCGACCTCTGTTCGCTCGCAGTCAGTTCGTCCGCTATCCACTTGATGATACCTTTCTTGCCCTCGTAATCGTTTAGATGTAGTTTTTGAATCGGTTTAATTTTCATCCACGGGTAAATAACTATCTCACTTGGTGTCCAGCCTGTCTTGGTTTCACCCGTCTTCCAGTCATAATAAGTATCTTCGCCTTCTTCAATTTCGTTGCTGCCCGTAAATGCTGTGATGCTTTGGTCTGTTTCCATAATATTCTATATATATGGCATTTATTTAAGTAGTTTTGGAGGGGATTTAATAATAATAAAAAGATTTTTTCAGTTTTTTTAAAAAGGCGGCTCAATATTGATGGGTATGATTAAATCATACCCGCCAATATCTCGTAGCCTTTTGAACTTTTTCGTAATTTTCTTTTTATTATTATTAAATCCCCTCCAATTATTATTTATTATATATTATTACAAATTATTTAATATTTCCAAGTCAGCTTGTTCCTCTTGATACGCAGCAAGCTCCTTGCCTTTAAGTTCGCTGGGTTTCTTCTTGCGGTCATATAGGAGTTGAGTCGCAGGTGCGTGCATCATTTTCGCAGCCTTCTTGATGCGCTCTTCGGTAGTTAGTTTCTCTTTACCGAGCAACTCAGCAACTGCCATATGTCTAAACGTGTTGATGCCGCCTGCGACACCGATGCGCTTGTTATTCTCGCTTACGTATTTGGAAAGCGTCTTTGAACCAAACAAGTAATCGCCAACCTGTAATCCATTGGCTTCCATATACTTCTTGATGTCATTGGATAAATCGGAGGATACGTCGTGGTCTACAATTTGATATTTTTGTTCAGTTTTAAAATTATGCAGTAGAATAACGTAATGGCGTGATTTAGATGACATCTTACCGCCAATAATTAAATAGTTCTTTGAGCTGTCTTTTTTGGCTTCATCCACAGATGCTACGATTTTCAAGACAAAGTCATCACGGGGTGTAAATTCGTGATACAGCCGAGCAATAATATCCATCTTGCTATTTTCGCCAAACCGCTCTCGTACCTTCTTCAAGTAATCTTCATAAGTTATAAGGGATTCGTCCGCCACCTTGCCTTTGGCTTCCGCCACACTGTCTTCTTTATGCACTTCAAACCGTAATTTGTAAGCCGCCTTCGCAGCAGCCTTAATTTTAATTTGAGTGTGGTCAATGGTATATAGAATGAACTGGTATATCATTTTTTTACCATTTAAAGAGTAATCACTGGCTTCAATTTCCTTGATGACTTCTTCAGTATCCGCGAGTATTGGAACCAAGTTATTAACACTAAGCTCACTAAGAATCTTGAGTAATCTTGCTCCACTTTCATTGTAAATTTTTTTACTGGCTGGCGACATAAGTTTATTATCGTTTATTTCAGTCAAGACTTGTTCCATAGTCATCTGCATCAATTTTATTTTAGGGTTGCGCTTTTTGGGCTTCTTGGGGGCTTCCTCTTCCTCTTCCTCTTCCTCTTCTTCAGCCATCAATTTTTTTATTTCATCTTCAACCATCTCGGTTTTATTTACTACCCTTTTCTTGCCACGCTTCTTGGGTGATGCCTTATACTCTTTGATGACAGCTGCCGCACCCTTCTCTTCTACTTCGGCTTTATGCTTGGCTAAAATTGCCTTGGTGGCTGCCCAGCGTTCTTTGGCTTTTTCAGCCATCTTGGCTTTGTTCTCATCATAATACTTCTTCTGTCTTTCTCGGTTGCGCTTTTTGAATTCGGCTTCAATTTCGGCGTCGGTTTTTGGGGGCATCTTTTCACTGTTATTATATACTAACACATCTTTATATTTGATTGAATGTAAATATTTTATTGGTAGCTTACTATTTACACATTTTTCGTGCCACCTTTCAATATAGTTTCGTTCAATCCATCGTAATTCTTCAATTTCATTAAACTCAACTTCTTCCACTAAAGTAATATCGGCATCACCGTATGCTAAAATTTCAGCGGAAGAACAATATAAAGTTGCTAAATTATGGTATCTAAATCGTTCAACGAGAGTCTTCGTGGTGCTTCCAACATAAATTAAGTCAGTGGATGGACTGGTAATTGTATATACAAACCCTTTCATCGTTTTTTAATGATTATAAAAAATGATAAATCTATTTCAATTTTATAGGGGGGGTGCTTCTGCACCCCTTATAGCAAGACGCTCAATCAAGACGTGGCGGGAGACCTTCGGTTTAAAATATGCCTCCAAGACTTGAATAACGACATCTTTATTAAACGGCTTACAGCTGAAGACATTGACAAAAGCACTACACGTGTCATTACTGAAGTGGGCAGTGATATTGGACGTTTCTATAAGCTGGACAAGAGTGTATCCAGCTTTATCTTCACTACCAAAATTAACGACAATAGGATTGCCGTAAGCTTTCATATCAATTCTTTCCACCAACTCTATAGCAAAGCGCTTGATATTATCGGCGTCAGTAATTAAAGCTAAATCACAGTTGCCTAAATCCACGATAATCTCCCAGCCCCAAGCTTTCATTTCATTATATAAATAAAATTATTCTAAATCATCTTCCACGATTTCTAAAGGAATTTCATCAACCATAGTAGGTGTGTCGGGGGCTGGTACGGGTGTCGCCGCTATTCTGTCGGAAGATACTTTAAACCATTTTTCAGTCATTTCAACGCCGATGTAATCACGCTTGGTATTAATACAAGCAACACACGTCGTGCCCGACCCCATACAAAAATCAAGAACAAGGTCGCCTTGGTTGCTATAAGAGTTGATAAGCCATTCGCACAACTCTAATGGCTTTTCTGTGATGTGTCCTGTTTTACGTTCCTTCCTGAACTCAAGAACTGATATAGGAAAGCGGTCGCCTTCGTTATTGACCTCTCTTTTTTGTCCTCTACGCTTTCCGTAGGGGTCGGGGTGGTTCTTGGTTTTTGTTAGATTTTCTTTGCGTGTATAAGGTTCGCCCTTGGTTTTTTGCGGATTATAAACATTTTTACACCCCTTCGGCTTGTTCTTCTTCTTGAAGATGTAAATCATTTCGTGGGAGCGCAGCGGGCATACATTGGCGTTGAGGAAGCCGACAGCTTGTGTCTTCTTCCAGACCAAGTCATAAGCATACCAAGTAGGATTAGAGTTTATTAGCTCGGCGCCATAGCGGGTTGAACAAAAGAAGGCGTAAATACAGTTATTGGTTCCAACCCGCTTTAGTTCTACCCACATTTTATCTAAATCTATCTGTTTGTCCCAGTCATAGACAGTTTCACCATAGGGTAGGTCAACGAGTACTAAATTAACGCTTTTCTTTTCAATCCTCGGAAGAATATTAAAACAGTCGTCGTGGTGTATAGTATTACGGGGGACAGCTTCCATAATAAATATAGTGCGACATTTATTATAGGGGAGGAACTCTCTTCAATTAAACTCTTGTTGATAAAGCTTCGGGTTCTTTGCGCTTCATACCCATCAAGGATTTTTCATAGCTATTGCGGCGCTTGGGTTTCTTTTTGGATGCGGCTGCTTCGCGGGTTTCTTTACGCTGAGCTTTATCGGCAGCACGTTTAGCGTCTGCTACTGGCTTGGTTATTTTATGAACTTCGTGGTAGCCTGCGAGCAGGCCGACCTTTTTACGTAGCCTGAGTTGGTTTTTATCGTCGTGTTCTAAATGTTTATGTAATTCTTCCGCCAGTTCGGCTTTTGTCATGCGTGAATAACTCAAATTAACCACTGCCTTATATTTACGAGCGACGTCCTTCAGCTCCTTAAGAGTGTAATCAGCTAAAAAAGATTTCATTTATATAAAAAGAAAATATAATATTTACGAAAATATGTTTTTATTGCCGTAGAAAGGAACGCCATTAACGACAGGGGGGCTATAGTTTTTAATAACAAAAGGTGCAGAGGGTGCCTTATTCAAACCAATACTTACATTACCGCCTAAATTTACATTGTCTAAACTGTTCAGGTTAGAGCTTTGAGCCAAGCTATTATAAACTGTTGTCGTGGCGTTATGCGCATTAATAGCTCCCTGCCAATCCATTCTATAAATACTACAACTATTATTTTATTAACCACTCATCAGCATCCCGTGAACAATATCGCCGCGGCACATAGGGCATCTTCGTGTGTTATGGATGCCGTCGCATTCTTCGCAGTCTTCGCAGCCGTCGCAGTCTTCGCATTCTTCACACTTGACCTTTGGAAGCTTGGCTAAACAGCTTATGCATAGCGGGTGTTTGCAGTCCTCGGTTTTTGACATTGTCCAATCGTGGCACACGCAGCACGGCGCCATAGGCATCTTGACGTGTTCTATATTTTCAAATAGGTCACCAAAATCTCCCCACCCAAACCCTTCTTTATCTTTTAGCATTTGGTCTGGTAGCAAGAACCCGCCGCGTAAATTATTAACAACACAATTTTTTATAAACCGCACGATGCACTCCATCATTATTGTTATATCTTGGTCGGTTTTTATATCCTTAAAATCTTTTCTGTAATACGTCCACTTAAAATTGCCGTGGAACTCTCTGTCTTGAATAACGAAGGCAAACGTAGCAGGCGGCTCTTCGGCTAACAAGCTGCACGAACACTTGTTTTTTCGCGCAAAATATACAGTGGTGTCCAGCCCGTGAATGGAGCTTATAGGCAGCGATGCAGTGGTGGGAGCGTCCTCGTCCATACTCATCATATCTTTAGCCATTTTAAACAGCGTGTCCATTTTGTTATGATAATATGCGGCTAAAATAGAATAAAAAATCCATTTCAATTTTTTACAAAATACCCCCGTCAGCCCCCTTTTCAATTACTTATAGTGCGTCCGCCCCTCGTCTTGGTTTCAAGCCTCTATTCTTCTTTATCTTCTTCATCTTCTTCATCTTCTTCATCTTCTTCATCTTCGCTGTATTCTACGCCCCAATCTTGGGCAGGCTGTATTTCCATCGTAGCAGGGTGCTTGTAATCAGGCTCATTATCCTCAAAGATAATTTCCTCTTCTTGCCCGTTGGTATAGACGATACGAAGCGTCCCCCATTTTACGCCCCAAGATTTTACAATGGTTTTATCTTCCAAATCAATACCATCAGGAATCTTGAAGCAAAGATTTTCTGTGAAGGTACAGCCGACCACCTTCCGTTCGCCTTTCACATTAATTGTTGCAGTAGCAGTGGCCATTTTGTTTTATAATATGATAAAAAAACTATTCTAAAAACGATTTCAATTTTTTACAAAATACCCCTCCTTTTTGTTTAAGTAGTTTTATGTATTGGTTTCAAGCAAATAGTTCTTTTACAGCATTCGCCTTTGCTCTTGATGCTTCAAATTGTTCTTGGTTATACTTGAATAAATTAGCTCTTACTACTCTGCCTTCGCTTGCGGTTTTCCGCATTGGTGGGGGAGAATGTTTTAAAACAATATTGGTAGTAATATGGGGGTGTTTTAGTTTCATGTGCATATTTATAATCCTCATACACGCTTTATAAGTGCCGTTCGCCTTAAATTCACAAGCTGAGTCACCGCAGCTCATCGTGTTCATATTAGTCTGGGCAAAATATACTTTAGACGACATTTTCTTATGATAATGATAAAAAAAACTATTCTAAAAACGATTTCAATTTTTTACAAAATACCCCTCTTTTTTTGTAATTTACGATAATAAGCCGCCCTGCATTTTTCCCTAATCCAGTCAGCATTTCGCCTGTAATAATCTATATCATAGAGCCGCTTCGCTTCCTTGCGTATTTCTTCGGGTGTTCTGTATTCTTCCATTTCTTACATATTGATTGGAAGAACCATTTAAACCTTTTTTATATTTTTATAAGTTTTTATAAATCTTGGTTCGCATCTAAAAATCCCACTCAAGAATAAACACGCCAATAGGCTTTTTCTTGCCGTCGGGCAGGCTAAAAACCTGCTCATAACTTTTCAAAACAAAACAATTAAATCTTCCGCCATATATTTTTTGATAAGCCTGAAGGACGGCTAAACTTGTGAACCGCACCTGAAACGGCAAGATAAGGGAGAAGGGCTTTTTTATTTCAAGTAGCGACTGCATCACCAAAAATTTTGATGAAAAGGGCGGGTTCGCCAAGACGCGACACTTGGGCGTATTCTTTCTTTGTATCAAATCAAAGAAGTCGCCCTTGCCCATAGTCACGATTTTACAAATATTCTTAAGTCTTTGTGCCAAGCCGCCATCGCCGAGGAAGGGGTCACAAAACTTCTTGCCCAGCCAGCCCCGCTCGGTCAAATAGCGCGTCCAAGAGACAGGGTCGGTATAATACTCATCAGACCTCTTGTTATTCTTGAAAAGTAGGGCGGCGGCTTTTTTGCGGGCGTCATTATCGTGCAAAATCCGCGACGATGACTTACCCTTATTAAACCTTTTTATGATTTCATCTTTTGATTGTCGGAAGATTAAATCATAAATATATAAAATTACAAAACTTATAGCTTTGGTCATAATCATCTTTGTTTCTTCAATGTATGTGTAAGTCCAGCAGCCCACCTAAAAGGTGGGCAGTGGTTTATATCTTTTTTTTGGGGCGATGCCCTTTATTAAATTTACAAAAACAGTTTCAATTTTTTTTCATAGGAAGATTTTTATATTTTTTTGTATTTTTCCAAAACTATTCTAC
>Ga0181357_1001072_pt1 | contig 10780 bp, 12 predicted proteins | sample Fa13VDMM110DN_FD_130094 | JGI IMG/M metagenome (GOLD analysis project Ga0181357, IMG submission 130094) | Freshwater viral communities from Lake Michigan, USA - Fa13.VD.MM110.D.N | ecosystem: Environmental > Aquatic > Freshwater > Lake | place: USA: Michigan | collected 2013-09-24 | reverse complement strand
TGGAACTATACAAGATGTAACTTCTGGAGTTTTTGGAGGTATATCTTCATTTTTTACAAGTGGAAATATTAAAACAATATTAAATGTATTATCAATTGGTGCAGTAGTATTCGGTGGTATATATGCTTATAAAACTTTTAAAAAATAGTTATGAAAAATAAAAAAAATTTAATTATAGCTGGAACTTCAATATTAGTATTGGGGATTTTATATTTTGCATATAAAAAAAATAAATTTGACAAGGATAATGATATTACCAATGATTTAGATTTTCAAGAGGTAATTAAAAAAATAGATAACGCTAAAAAATAGTATTATGAATAGCGATAAAAAATTGTATTTGTATTCTGGATTAGCAATTGCCCTTTCGGTAGTTGCTTATGTCGTTATTACAAGAAGGAAAAAATTAGATACCGACCCTTCAGCAATTGAAGTTAAACCAGATATTGTTACACCTACTGGAGATGAAATAAGCAACGAACAAGCAGTATTAGACCCTACAATAGCAGAAATAATAAAACTTCCTTTAGCAGAAGCAAAAGCAAAAATGTTAGGAAAAAATATTTACACTAAACTTGATAATGTAAATCCAAGACAAACGCCTTATGTAAATAATGGTTTATTTGTAAATAATGGTGTTGGTGGTAGAATAACACAAAAAAATAGTTTGATTGGGATTGTAACTGATGTTGTAAATGACAAAGGGTTGTTAAAAAACAATAGTGGTTCTGTTTACAAATGGATTAAAGTAAAACCTTCCCTTGAAGCAATCAAGCAAATTAAAGATGATTCTTCTTTTTTAATAGGTACAAAAACAGATGCTTTTTATGTTAGAGAAGATGTAATTAAATTAAATAAAAATTAAAAAAAAATATTATGATAGTAGATAAAAGTTCACCTTTCCTTGCTTCTGATTCACCTTCTTATGGTACTTCTGAAACAAATCCAACTTATGGCGGAGTTACCGCTTCTACAAGTTTGCCTTCTTATAACATTCCAACTGAAACTACACCATTGTTAGTTACACCAGTTATTGAACCTTCTCCGATTCCCCCAAAAGGAAGTGGTGCAAGTGTTGTAGCAGAACCATTATTAGGTACGCCTATTGTAAAAAATGATACACCAAGTTCAGTGGGTACTGGTGGTGGTATTGAGGGTGGTACAAGTGTTAGTATGGGAACTGGAAGTGGTGCTGGTGCTGGTAGTGGAGTTGCAAGTAATACTGGAGCAATTACAAATACAAAGAAAAAACCAAATTACGTTTTGTATTTAGGAATTTTATTAGCAGTTATTGTTGCTTACAAAGTTTTATCAAAAAATAAAGAATAATATTTTATGACACCTAATGAAAAATATCCATACCTCAATCAAGATTGTTATAAAGTTGATTTAAACTTAAAAAACATTTTAGAAGAAATAACTGAACTTAATAAAAAAGGCGATTTAAGTTCTGATTATTTAAAAAGTTTGTATGGACAAAAAACTGCAAATCAAATGTATTTTGATGGTAAAAATTGTCAAAATGTAATTGAGTATAAAAGATTAAATGAAACTGCTGAATTAATTACTAACGCTTCAATTGACCAAGAAAAAAGCGTTTTAGGAAAATACCAAAAAGAACAAAATATTTATATAGGAGTAGGTGCATTAGTATTATTAGTAGGGTTATTTATAGTTATAAGAAAATAATATGTGTGATAAGATAAAATCTTTTGATGAAATAGGCAAATTTAATTGTAATACTAAATTTGAATACATACAATTTTTAGAAAATGAACTTGCAAAATCTATTGCAGAACCAATAATCCAAAATGCAATTTTAAAAAAGAAAAAAGAAGAAAAGGAAAAGTGTTTACAAGAAAAAATTAATAGTTATAATTCAGAATATAAATTAAGTGGATGTGGGGTAAAACCAGCAGTAGAAAATTGTGTAACTCTTAAACAAAATATTACCTCTTTACAAGATATAAATGTAAACGTAAATAGTTTATTGTCGCCAAACCTTTTAAATTCTTTAAAACAACAATATAAAAATGAATATTTAAAAAATAATTGTGATAAAGTATTTAGTGATAATGCTTTAGGACAAGTAAAAGAAGTTTCTGAAAAATATAAAAGTATAGATAAAGAAAGAATTGAAACTGCAAGTAAAAAGATTAGAAACCAAAGGATATATTTTGGAGCATCAATTTTGCTGGTAGGTTTAGTAGCAATAATAATGTTTGGTAAAAGAAAATAAAATGGTAAATAACACTTCTGGAAAAACATACGATGTAGCAGAGTATGGTAGATTACAAAATTTTATTAAAGAGCAACAAGGAGAGATGGATAAAATTGATTCAGAAAAATCAGTTCAAGATAAAACCATTTTAAGATACGCAATACTATTAGGTGGAGTAGCAATAACATTAGTATTGTTTAAATATTTAGTAGATAAAAGAAAATAATATGAAAAAATTATTATTATTTGGAGGTATAGGATTAGCTGGTTTTGGATTATTTAGATATTTCAAATATCAAATTGATTTAGCTTTAAATTACGATTATAAAATTAAAAAATTTAAAGTAGAATCTTATGATAGCGAGAAGATTAACGCATCGTTGGAAATTGAGGTTGTAAACAAATCTAACTTTCAAATATTAGTTAATGAATACGATTTAAAAATATCTTACAAAGGTAAAAACTTTGCAAATGCTAAAAAAACAACACCATTTTTAGTATTGCCAAATAATTCATTTACTTTAAAAACGGAGGGAGTTATCAATGTTAAAGAATCCCAAGTAACCATATTACCTTTTTTACAAGATGTACTGGCAAAAAAACCAATTAATTTTGAAGTAAGTGGATTTATTAAGGTTAAGTTTATTGGAATCAATTATACTTTGAATTTTACAAACGATACTTTCCAATATTCATCTGATTTATTAAGGGATTTAGGATTGAGTAAAAAAGTTGGTGGGTTCAAGGAAAAAAATCCAGCATTAGCAAAATTTTTAGGAATAAAATAGTTAATTTTACACGAGAAACTTATAAAATAACAACAAAATGGTAGAAGCAATAGTTAAAAAAATTATGACTACTGGAATTACAAAATATGCAAAAGCATATAACGTACCAGCAGAGCAAGTTCAAATTAAAGTAACAAACGACCCAAATGGTACTGTTTTTTACACAATGTGTAATAACTTTAAAGCAGTTGAGAATGTTAGTTTCTTGCAAATAATGGATAAGAAAATGGATATTTTCCAATACGAAGCATTGGCAAATCCTTTTCTAAAAAAGTCATTAGAGTTGTATGCAAATGATACAAACGATGATGTGTTAAATGTTTGTTCGTTTATTATGTTAGTAAATACTAAAAATATTGGATTATCATTTTACAACGGATATAAAAATGGTAAAAATATCTCACTTGGCAAACACTTGGGAGAATTAGGATTATAAATTTAGAATATGGCAGTACAAAGAAAATCAGCGGTTAAAATTGAAGTAAGTGCATCTGATATAGCTTGGATTAAAGAAAACATATCTTCTATGAGTTTAAAAATTCAAGAAGTTAATTTGTCTTTAGTAAAATTAAATCAAACAGTAATTGGCGATAAAACGTATGGTCAAACTGGATTAATTGAAAAGGTTGAGGAGCATAATGCCTATATAGAAAAAGATAAGCAATTCAAATCAAAATTAGTTGGTGGTGGAGTAGTAATAACTTTTATTTGGGGGTTTATTCTCAAATTATTAAAATTTTAAATAATGGGAAATGTAACAAGGTCGCAACAAAATAATATCACAAGTCCAAACGGAAATAGTTTGGCAGTTTTTGTTGAAGGTACTACTGGAGTAATGAAAGTAAAAGATATAATGGGGAATATACAACCATTATCTGATTTTGTAGGTGGTGGTAGTAACCCATTTGAATATAATGCTAATGCAACTGGTATTCAACCAGTTTTAGGAAATAATACTGCAAGTGGAAGTTATAGCACAATAGGTGGTGGTAAATCCAATACTATTATAGGTGCAATTATTTGTGGTAATAATGTAAGTTGTTCAGTAATTGGTGGTGGTAATTTGAATTGCTCTACTGCACCATATACTGTTATAGGTGGTGGGCTACAAAATACTTCATCTGATTATTTTACATTTATAGGTGGTGGAAGATATAATGTTTCAACATCTTCTTTTTCTTCTGTTAGTGGTGGTTTTTCAAATCAAGCAACTGGTTATGGTTCAACAATAAGTGGTGGTAGAGGTAATATTTCTTCTGGAAATCAAAGTTTTGTTGGCTCTGGTGAAAGCAATACTGCTTCTGGTAGTAAATCAACAATTGGAGGAGGTTATTGTAATATTGCTAATAATGATTATTCATTTATTGGAGGAGGTCAATCTAATACCGCTTCTTGTTATTTTTCAACAATTGGTGGTGGTTTTACTAATACTGCTTCTGGTTCTCGTTCAACAATTGGTGGTGGTTCTAATAATACTGCTTTAGGTTGTTGTTCATTTGTTGGGGGTGGATTTTCCAACATAGCTAATAACTCTCAATCAACAATTAGTGGTGGTAGATGTAATACTACTTGTGGAGATTGTGCTACAATAGGTGGTGGACAACAAAATACTGCATCTGGTTTGCGTTCTGCAATTGGTGGAGGTTATTGCAATACAATAAACCCATCACAAAACTATAATAACGCCTATCCAAAAATAGGAGATGTAATTGGTGGTGGTACTCAAAATATAATTAATACCAATACTTATTTAGTTTATGGTGGTTCTGGTGGAAATACAATTTCTGGTGGTTATTGTAATATTGTAAATCCTTATGTGGGTTTTAATGCAATTGGGGGAGGTTTTTGTAATTTAATACAATGTAGTTATTCAACAATTAGTGGTGGTGCAAATAATACTGCTTCTGGTTGTAAATCAACAATTAGTGGTGGTGCAAATAATACTGCTTCTGGTAGTTTTTCAAGTATTAGTGGTGGTTCATGTAATGTTACTTCAACTTGTTACTCTGCAATTTTAGGAGGTAAATCAAATGTTACTTGTGCTTTTACTTACGCAATGATTGTAGGAACTAACATAACTGCAAATAGAAATTGTGCTACATTTGTAAATCAACTTTCAATTATGAATATACCAACTGCTTCTGCTGGTTTACCAAGTGGTGCAGTTTGGAGAAATGGTACTGTTTTAGAAATAATACCTTAATAAATTAATTAAGAAAAAATGAATAAATTAGAAATTATTATAGGGAGTTTAAGAATATCAGTTGGTGGTACAGTAGTTTTGGTAATACCAAAAGATGCTTGTGCTATTGATACATTAGCATTAACAAATGCAACGCCTACTGTATCTATATTCAATAAATATTTAGCTAATTTCACACCAGTTTTTAATCAACCATTATCAAATTGTGTAGATTTTACAAATACACCTTTTACTGAAAGTTCGTTTATTGCTTTTGCAGAAGCTAATTTAGGTTTTTAAAAAAATAAAATTATGATAAAATTACAAATAGTAAATGGAAGTTTACAAGTATCAAGTAATGGAAATGTAATACTGGTTGCACCTAAAAATTCGTGTGCTATTGATGTTTTATCATTATACGATGATATTCCTTTAGCAGTTATTTACAATAAATATTTAGGAACTTCAACTAATATATTTACTCAACCTTTAGCTAATTGTGTTGATTCATTAGATGTACCTTTTAGTGTGAATACATTTATTGACTTTGCAGAATTAAATCTTGGATTTGATACTTTTGGTGGAGGTTGTGGTGGTGGAGGTTGTAATACAAGTCCATTTCAATATAACACTAACTTAACTGGTATTGAGCCAATTTTAGGTAGTAACAATGCAAGTGGTGGTTTATCAACTATCGGTGGTGGTTCTGATAACACTACAAGTGGTTATCATTCTACAATAGGTGGTGGAGATTGCTCAACTGCTTTTGGCGACCATTCAACTATTGGTGGTGGTTTAAATAATTGTGCAAGTGGTAATTGTGCAACAATTGGAGGTGGGCAAGAAAATACTGCTTCTAATTATTATTCAATAGTTGGTGGTGGTAGGTTAAATACTGCTTCTGGTAGTTTTTCAACAATTAGTGGTGGTAGATGTAATACTGCTTCTTCTAATTATACAACAGTAGGAGGGGGTTTTCAAAATACTGCTTCAAGTCTATACGCAACAATTGGTGGTGGTTATCTAAATTATGCTTCTGGTAATTGTTCAACAATAGGTGGTGGTTATATTAATATTGCTTCTGGTAATTGTTCAACAATAGGTGGTGGTAATATTAATACTGCTTCTAATACTTATGCCACAATTGGAGGTGGTAGTTGTAATACTGCATCAGCAACTAATTCATCCGTTGGTGGAGGTCGTTGTAATATTACAAATTCAAGACACTCTGTAATATCTGGAGGTCAAAGAAATATAGTTCAATCGCCTACTAACGAGTGTTGCTCTTTAGGAGTAACAATTGGTGGTGGTATTGGACATAATACAACTGGTGGTACATTTAATGCAACTACTGGTGATTTAACTGGTGCAATTACTTGTTGTAATGTTGGTAAATTATCTACTATTGGAGGTGGTTTAAGGAATTGTGCTATTGGAGGTTATTCAACAATAAGTGGAGGAAGTTGTAATATTGCTTGTGGAGTAAATTCTTTTATCGGAGGTGGTGGAGGATTTTTTTGTTATGGAAATAGTGGTAGTCCAGATTACTATGCTTGTTATAAAATAGGTGGAAATTGTACTATTGGTGAGAGTTCAGTAATTGTTGGTGGAAATTGTAATATTGCATTTGGTTGTCAATCATTTGTTGGAGGAGGTCTATATAATAGTGCTTCTAATACACGTTCATTTGTAGGTAATGGTAGGTCGAATACTTCAGCTGGTATCTATGCTACAATTGGTGGCGGTCAAAATAATTGTGCTTTTGGTGGTCATTCATTTATTGGTAGTGGAATATGTAATAGAGCTACCAGTTATGCTTCAATTGGTGGAGGTAGATATAACTTTGCTTGTGGTGGTTTTTCTTTTATTGGTGGCGGATGTTTTAATATTGTTAGTAATACTGCTTGTCTTTCTGTAATAAGCGGTGGTTGTTGTAATTGCGTTTTTCAAAATTTTGGATTTATTGGTGGTGGTGTTTTTAATAGAATTACTAATACAGTTAGTAGTATTTCATCAATTAGTGGAGGTTGTTGTAATAGCATATCTTCTACCTTTGGAACTATTGGAGGTGGTCAATGTAATAGTGTTTCTAATAGTTGTTCTGTAATTGGAGGCGGTGCAAGTAATACTGCTTCTGGTTTACAGTCAGCGATAGTAGGAGGTATTTGTAATGTTGCTTCTGGTAATAATTCTTTTATAGGTGGTGGTGTATGCCATACTACTTCTGCAACAAATTCTTCTGTTGGCGGTGGTTGTTGTAATATAACAAATTCAAGATTTTCAACAATAGCTGGAGGTCAAAGAAACATAATTCAATCGCCTACTAACGAATGTTGCTCTTTAGGAGTAACAATTGGTGGTGGTATTGGTCATAATAGTAGTGGTGGTACATTAAGTACAACTACTGGTGATTTAACTGGTACAATTACTTGTGTTAATGCTGGTAAACTATCTACTATTGGTGGTGGAGCAAGAAACCAAAGTGTTGGTGCTTGTTCTTTTATTGGTGGTGGTTTATCAAATTGTGCTTGTGGACTATTTTCTGCAATTCTTGGTGGTTGTAGCAATAGCACTGGTACTTGTGCTTGTGCAATGATTATAGGAAATAACATAACTGCAAACAGAGTGTGTACAACATTTGTAAATGATTTAACAATAGTTTCTGCATCTTCTTGTAGTGGTTGTTGCGTAGGAATAAGTACAAATGGTCTTTTAGTTCCTACTACGGTTATTATGGCATCAAGTGGTGGTGCTGGTTCAACTATAAGAAGTGGAGCAAGTAATAGTGCTGGAGGTTCTTTTGCAACTGCTTCTGGGGGTTGTCAAAATAATGCTTCTGGACAAACTTCAACAATTGTTGGAGGTGCTTGTAATATTTCTTCTAATGTTCACTCATCTGCACTTGCTGGGGTAGTAAATACTGCTTCTGGCTATTTAGGATTTGTTGGTGGTGGTCGTAATAATATTGCATCTGGTTTTAGAGCAATGATTAGTGCTGGTACTTACAATACTTCTTCTGGCGATAGTTCAGCAATTTTAGGTGGTAATGGAAATAACACAAACACTTGTGCTTTTGCAATGATTGTAGGAGATAGTATAACTGCCGATAGAGTGTGTACCACATTCGTAAATAACTTATCAATAAAAAATATACCAACTTCAAGTGCTGGTTTACCGAGTGGTTCGGTATGGAATAATTTAGGAGTATTATCAATAGTAACATAATACTAAAAAAATATAATTATGATTAAATTACAGATAGTCGATGGAAGTTTACAAGTATCAAATAATGGTACTATAATATTAGTAGCACCGAAAAATTCGTGTGCAATTGATGTTTTGTCTTTATACGATGCTATACCATTAATAGTTATTTATAATAAATATTTAGGAACTTCAACCAATATATTTACTCAACCTTTAGCTAATTGCGTTGATTCATTAGATGTACCTTTTAGTGTGAATACATTTATTGATTTTGCAGAATTAAATTTAGGGTTTGATACCTTTGGTGGAGGTTGTGGCGGTGGAGGTTGTAGTACAAGTCCATTTCAATACAACGCTAACCTAACTGGTATTGAGCCAATTTTAGGAAGTAATAATGCAAGTGGTGGTTTATCAACAATAGGTGGTGGTTCTGATAACACTACAAGTGGTTATCATTCTACAATAGGCGGTGGAGATTGCTCAACTGCTTTTGGCGACCATTCAACAATAGGTGGAGGTTTAAATAATTGTGCAAGTGGTACTTGTTCAACAATTGGTGGAGGGCAATCTAATACTGCTTCTTGTAATTTTGCAACAATAGGAGGAGGAAAAACAAATTTTGCTTCTGGAGATACATCTTTTGTTGGGGGTGGTTCTACAAATACTGCTTCTTTCAATTTTTCAACAATTGGTGGTGGTTTTACTAATACTGCTTCTTCACTATACGCAACAATTGGTGGTGGTTATCTAAATACTGCTTCTGGTCAAACTTCAACAATTAGTGGTGGTTTTTGTAATACTGCTTCTGGTACTTATGCTACAATTAGTGGAGGTAGATATAGTACTGCTTCTGGTGGTTATTCAACAGTTGGTGGGGGTTATCAAAATACTGCTTCTGGTTATCTTTCAACAATTGGTGGAGGTTGTCTAAATACTGCATCAGCAACTAATTCATCCATTAGTGGTGGTTGTTGTAATATAACAAATTCAAGACATTCTGTAATATCTGGTGGTCAAAGAAACATAATTCAATCGCCTACTAACGAGTGTTGCTCTTTAGGAGTAACAATTGGTGGTGGTATTGGACATAATACAACTGGTGGTACATTTAATGCAACTACTGGTGATTTAACTGGAGCAATTACTTGTTGTAATGCTGGTAAATTTTCAACAATAGGTGGAGGATTTAGAAATTGTGCTACTGGTAATATTTCTACAATTGGTGGTGGTGAATGTAATACTGCTTCTGGTGGCATTTCAACAATTGATGGGGGATTATGTAATACTGCTTCTGGTGTCCTTTCAACAATTGGTGGGGGTTCATTTAATGTTAATTCTGCAACAAATTCTTTTATAGGTGGAGGATGTGGTAATATTGCAAGTGGTTGCAATTCATTTATAGGAAATGGTGGAGGATATTTTTGTTACTCTAATAGTGGCGAACCAGATTATACTCCTTTATATAAAAATGGTAATAATTTTGCGACTGGATGTAGTTCAGTAATTGTTGGCGGTCAATGTAATCTTAATACTGGTTGTCGTTCATTTATTGGAGGTGGTTTTTATAATTGTGTTTGTGGTGCATTATCTACAATTAGTGGTGGTGGATTTAATAGTGGTCAAGGTAATTGTTCTACTATTAGTGGAGGTAGTGGTAATAATGCTTGTGGAAATCTCTCTACTATTAGTGGAGGTATTGGTAATAATGCTTGTGGAAATCTCTCTACTATTGGTGGTGGTGGAGGAAATACTGCTTGTAATTGTTATACAACAATTGGTGGTGGTAGATGTAATATTATTGGAAGTTGTTTTTCATTTATTGGAGGAGGAAATTGTAATTTAATTAATATTTGTTCTTGTTTTTCAACAATAAGTGGTGGAAGCTGTAATTTAATTAATACATATACTCCTTTTTCAACAATTGGGGGTGGATGTAATAATACTACTTCTAATAGTTCTCCAACAATAGGTGGTGGTGTTCGTAATATTGCTTGTGGTAATTTTTCATCAATCGGAGGAGGTTGTTGCAATACTGCTTCTGGTTTATATTCAACAGTTAGTGGTGGTTTAAGTAATAATGCTTCTGGTAATCGTTCTTCAATATCTGGAGGTGCTACTAATACTGCTTCTGGTGTTTGTTCAACAATATCTGGAGGTGCTACTAATACTGCTTCTGGTAATTGTTCTTCAATAGGTGGAGGATTATGCAATACTTCATCTGCGACTGTTTCAAGAGTAGGTGGTGGATGGTGTAATATAACTAATTCAAGGCACTCTGTAATTGATGGAGGTCAAAGAAATATAATTCAATCTTCTACTAATGAGTGTTGTTCTTTAGGAGTAACAATATCTGGTGGTATTGGACATAATAGTAGTGGTGGT
>Ga0181357_1001069_pt1 | contig 10789 bp, 11 predicted proteins | sample Fa13VDMM110DN_FD_130094 | JGI IMG/M metagenome (GOLD analysis project Ga0181357, IMG submission 130094) | Freshwater viral communities from Lake Michigan, USA - Fa13.VD.MM110.D.N | ecosystem: Environmental > Aquatic > Freshwater > Lake | place: USA: Michigan | collected 2013-09-24 | reverse complement strand
GCCATTATACCATTCTTCTAGTGCAGGAAATGTTGATGTAAAGTCTTTGCCCCTGCGTTGATCGTACTGTGTGTAGAATTTCTTGAAGTCATTCAATAAGCTAGGCATATTAAATGTTTCGCTGTGCGGAGTTTTTACTACATCTAAATAATCAATTAATCTTTGCAAGTGATTAACTTCATGTTCATGCATTAGGGGATGAGCTCGATGTGTGTCTAACCATGCTTGCAAATTATTCTTGAACTGTGTACGCAGATCATCCGGTAGTACCAACGGGCTTTGGAAACTGGGAAAACGTAAGATATTAAGTGTAAAGCTAACACGCCCCTTGCCATACTTTTGTTTTAGTCCCATTAGCTGCGACAAGAAATTAGGTAATGTTGTTAGGCACAGGGCGTTGATGGTACACATAAAATGCATGGCTTTAATACTATCCTGCTCCAGCAACTGTTGTACGTTGTGCATCCATTGGTCGTAGTCTAACCCGTCTCGAATGTATTCAGCTGCGCTATTTACAGCTTCGTTGCTGGTGTAGATTTCCAAGTGTGGGATGTCTTTAACACGCTCAACAAAGTCTGATAGCTTTTCTTTTGTCATGCCCAGATTGCTGTTAATTGCTAACTTGGTTTGACTGCGTCCTTGATTGGTCTTAAACCAGTCAATTAGTTTCCATGTATAGCCCGACATCAAGGGCTCACCGCCTGTTATTCTAAGCTCTTGAAGTGTTCTGTGTAAGTCAGTATCCCACCATTTAAAGAAGGCTTCAATGTAGGGATTAACTTCGTTGATGGTGTACAGTTGACTACTGTCGTGAGAGTGAGTAAAATGATTTCTACCATCTGAAATTAACTCAGTATAGGGTCCATTGCGCTTAATATCATTGACCCAAGTGCTGCTAAAAGCAGGGTTGCAATAACTACATGCAAAATTGCAAGTACGATCAAACGAGATTTCAAGCGTTCTAAGATTGACATCGTTGTCTGGTGGAGTGCCAGCAGCCTCATACAGAGCCTCTATGGGATAAATTTTACTTTTATACACACGATCGCTTACAGCATCACGTCCCATATCTTCAATCTTCCAACAGTATTCACAGCCGGCGGGACGTAAACCACGTCGCATTTGACTGCGGTCTAATTTCTTTTGGGTAGTATTGTGTAAAGCTTTGGGATTTGTTTTGATTGCTTCTACATCAATTGCATGTGCCGGCGGATGATGACAGCTGGTAGTCTGCCCAGAGCCCAGCCAAATTGTGGCATTATACCATTTGGCTGCACAAAAACTTGGACTAATGGTATCAAGTACCTGCTGTTTGTATGTTAAATCATTCACTGAGTATTATCTCTAAGGAAGTTGCAGAACTGTTCGGGGAAAGTAGACACATACCGTTTTTGGTAGTCAAGTACTACCTGCTGATTATATATGCAGGTATCTTTACATTGTAACATAAATTCTGATAAATTACTAGCACACAAGTCGCCTATTAGACTGCCGATGCGTTCAATTCGATCCTGAGGATTATCTATTAGATCAAATCTTTCGTCTATAACATTGTTAAAAGTTTTGAATCCCATGTTATGCATGTCATGATAGAATCCGGCGTTAGCTACAGCTATCCACGGATGCCCCATTATGATAGGTTTCCAAATTTTTTCTGTTCTAAAACTATTGCTGCCCGAAAATACAGTTTCAGTTACTAAACTAAAGTAAGTATCAATGTAGGGTTCAGGTTTGATGTATGCTTCGCCCCATTCGTTATTGAACAAATGAAACTTAACATTGGTTTCGTTGCTGGTCTTCTCAATTTGATCTTTGTATAAGTCTACTTCGTATTCTGGAGGCAAATAGTGCAATGGTTCATCGAAAATCATACGGTTGACACCATCGTTTATGTAAAATAATTCTCTATCTGCTGCACCCTTGTTATCTAAATTAGTATACAGACTTTGCGACAACAAGCCCAGGTCGGCCAATTTAAGTAGCAACCACTTGCGATGTGGACGCATGCGACCGTTTAGAAATAAGAATTTATAAGGTTTATCAACCTTGTGGTATATCTCGTTGGTTCGATCCATGCACATAATATTTTCTTCGAAGTTCATCATACGCTGACAAAAGTTTTCGAACTGAAAGTATCGATAGTTATCAGGAAGATCACCACCAGTCAATACCATAATCTGGCCAGACTCTATTAGATCGCGTGTACCAAATCGTCGAAATTGCCCTAGCATGGTAGTGGCACCCTCAGCAGGATTTGAAAATACTATGTGCGCCAATTTTGACTCGACAATGTTACGTATCTTATTATTAGACCGTACCATTGTGTCTCTGCCTAGTACATATACTGCTCCAGGGCAAATATCTACAGACTCAAAATCTGTAAAATCTCCCGAGGCTCTAGCAGATAAAAGATCGTGTACTTCACATTTTTCATCAATATGAATCTTAAGATCTGGCACAGCGTTGACACTCCTCCCAAAATGCTTTCATCTCCGGAAATGCAAATAAAAAGTCAGTGCCGCGACGGCGATCGTGTTCGCTAAAGAAACGATAGAAGTCTGCCTTCTTTTGTTCTACATTGTCAGTACCTTCTCTCATCCAGGCAATGTCACGTCGCATACGCTGCACTTCGTAGTCTTTGAATCCACGAAATGGTTTATCGGAAGTTTCCATGTGCTGTTTCATCCAGTCTGCAACTGCTTCTAGTTTATCGGCATAAGCTTCAGGTAGTATCTGTAGGCTTTGCCAGGATGGAGTACGCAACAATGGAGTATCAAACCATACACGTTGGTATGTTGAGCTGTGATGCTCACGTAGGTTTAATATGTAAGTTAATAGAGTTTGTATTCCCGATACACTCAGATTATTCATTGTAATAATAAACGTTAGGCTGTTGCGGTTGGGTACTTCTTCCAAGTAACGGTGTACGTAGTTTTGTAACCGTGTTCCACAAAGGCCAGATCGAATATATTCAGCCTGTGTAGTGTTCCCGGTATCCAAACTAACGTACTGCATGAAGTGTTCAATATTGGTGTTGCATAACTGCTTTACATAGCCCAGGTATTTTTCAAACAATTCTTCTTCTACACTAAAATTACTGGTCACATTCAAGTGCAAATCAGGATTGGGTAAAGCCAGCACATAGTCAAATACCTTGTATGTGTTCTTATCCATCAATGGCTCGCCACCGGTCATGCGGAAATGTTTTAAACGGGGATAAAGTGTGGGCCACCAGGCCCAGAAGGCGTCAACGTATGGATTATCTGCTCTAGCAGGAATTGGTCTATTACGGCCAACAAAGTGGCTAGGATCATTATGAATAGTGCTAGTAGGATAACCACCCCAACGGTCAACTTCTTGTTGCCATGAGCTGCTGAATTGTGGACTACAATAACTACATTTAAGATTACAAGCGTTATTAAAATTAACTTCAACATAGCTAGGTACAACATCTTCATCACCTTTACTGTGTTTTATTACATCGTAGTATTCTGCAGCCCAGGGTTCTCCAGAACGATAATGTCTGTCACTTAACTGATCGTGCTTTTCTATGTTCCAGCAATAACTACACTCTGTAGGCTTCTTGCCATTGAGCATCATAATCCGTTGTTGCTTCTTATGCTCTGTGTTATGTAACGCACCGGGATTATCTCTAAGAGGTGCAGGATCAATTGCATGCAGCGGTGGATGATAACAACTGTTGTTCAAACCTGTGGGCAAGTGTAGGCTAACTTGTTGCCATTTGGCCAAGCAGAGAGCAGGACCTAATTTGTCCTTCATCTCTTCGGCACTGTTCATAAACTCGCTTTTCATAATTTTAACATTTTCAAATAGTGTGTGACATACTTGGTAGCAGTTAGTATGTCATAGTGGTGCCCATCTCTGGCTAAATCTAATTGTATATTGTCGTATAACATGTTGGGTATATTTTCCAACTTAAATCTTTTAAGATTTATTCCTTGATTATCAAATTCTTTAACAGGATTAGGTATAACACTATGCAATATTTGTGTTTGATTATTACCAGCAGTTGATTTGACACAGTTTATAAAGTTATCCATATCTTCATCTACTGTTGCCCATACATTCCAAATCCGGCGATCTTCATCTCTTTCATTGCTATTCTTTTCTCGTCTATGTGCGTATGACCATTGATGTATAATTGCTGCTGGCTTTACTGCGGTTTGAATTGTATTAGACATTCTGGCAATCCAATCATTGCTGGCACCATCCATACTAATATTAATTACAGGGCATGGAACACGATGTTTTAATAAATGTACCCAAGTATGTTCTATTGGAGATCCAAGTCCTACAGTAAAGCTATCACCTATACACCAAATAGCGTCTGACAAATTATCAGGCCATTCAACATCTCTGAATCCTCGGCTATTATAAACGTATTCAATGCTGTATGGAAAATTTCGAAAGTGATCTTTGTTACGACACTTTTCGTAACTATCTATTCCAGACTCCAAAAATCTTTGTCCTGCAGTATTTTGTAATTTTAGATTTACCAACCTTCTTGACTCCGTATCACAGACATCTCTGAGACCATAGCACCGCGGTTGTGCCAATTGCTACAATAGTGGTGCTTGAAGAAGCGGCTTTGTTGTTCTGTAAAAAGATTCATGGGTAAGTCTAGTTGTGTTCTTAACGGTGCTTCAAGCTCGTCTGCTCGCCATGTAGGACCTGTATCACCATGTTCCTCCCACAGTTCTGCTAGCTTGTCAAAGTCCTGTACTTGTGTATAATCCCAATCAGTTAGCATAGTCTTGTATGTTCCTAATCTAGAACCAAATACCGCCCACATGCCATTGTCTACATCAGCACCTACATTGTGCCATATGGTCAAGTGATCCAAGTTACGTGCGTGTACACGATCTTTGAACTCGCTTACACTAGGCCGGCGCCCCTGATTCAAACACATCTTAACGCCTTCTCTAAAGCCTGCTCGCCAGGCCTGAAAAGGGGATCCGTTGGGGTATGTTGTACTATAGCAATCGTGCATGGCAACGTACTTGGGATCAAAACAAAACTCTACCGTGGTTTCATCTCTGCCGTCTGTGTTCTCATGTGTACGCATACAGTTGGCAAAGTCTCTTGTCCACGAACTCATACCACCATTGCCGTACATGAGTCCATTGATGTGGTTACGAGCACGCCAGCGAAAAACACAATCCTGATTGTGATCAGTTAATTCAAGTTGTAGATTAAAGAAATTGGCATCAGGAAGATTATCACCATCAATAAGTACAAACCTCTCTGTTTCACTGGCCGCAGCAGCAGCCTTGTGTGCGGCGTCAGAACCTTTGACGCTGTCTACCCTCTTGGCCCATGGTACCATGTTTTTGATCTTGACCCAGAATTCTTCTTTTTGTGGTTCATCGTAACTCAAATAGATAGTATCTAGGTCTGCTATATCAATTGTTGTCATAAGTGTGATTCTTCCAATGTAAGGCTGGCATTTTATCTGTAATAATAGTTATATCTTTTGGATGGCAAGGGGTTCCATCGATGTTAGGACGTAATTTTCCAACTTTGTGTTTCATTGCTATTATTTTTTTATCTTGAATTCTGATGTCAAATCTATGACAATAAAATGTATCTTTGTCAACTATTATGTATGTGCCTGGCAAGTTGTCGGTGGTATAATCAAGAACTGTTCCCGATGCCGGGTTGTAATATATTTTGTATTCAATTACCGGTTTTGACCAATCTATCTGGTTCCAGGCTTTAAGAAATTCGTCCATATTCTTCCTGTACAGTCTTTGCAAATGATTTTACATGATAGTGGAATGGCCACATTTGTTCAATTGTATTGATACGGAATGATCCTATATCTAATTCCCATACTAATTCTTTTGTCCAATCGTCAGATTCGATACCATTGATAGAGGATTTCATATGTATTAAACTGGGCACTGATCCCGGTAATGTGAATTGTTCTTCGCCCAACAAACGCAAAGCAATAGCATAAGCTAAATCAGTGTTTAATACCTGGCAGCTGCCGTATTTTAACGCTGACATTGCAGCTTCCCAATTTTCAAACACATTGCGAACTGTGTCAAAAAACTTTTGTGCACCAGCACTTAGTTTCCAGTAAGTGATGGCATTATATACGTCTGGCAAATTGTTGTCGTCAAAGATTTTTCTATAGACTCTTGAATGAGACTTGCGGTTGTGAAAATCTCGCGCACCAATTGTGCAAACAACGTCTTTGATGCTGCAAATATCAAACCAATGTTTAATACTGTGTGGCACAATCATATCTGCTTCTAACTTAATAGTTTCTCTAAAAGGACTAGCGTAGAAACATTGCCAATCATTTTGTAATTTCCATTCTGAATCAATGGCCTGATCACCAAACGGAAATATTTTTACATAATCAAAAATGTTATCTTTGATTGCAATATCTGTCAATAAACAAATTTTTGCATCCGGCTCAACTAATCTTATGCTGTGTGCCAAAGTTTCAGCACATGCAACATAATCAGTACCATTGTTGTTTTGGGCTACTATGAGATAGCCGCGTTCGTCTTTAACTTTCATATATCTTGGCCAAATCAAATTTGTTCATAAAATGGAAATCTTGACCTTTAACAGTAATCTTACGCATTGTTTTTTCTGGTCCTACTGCGTATGTTAATTCAAATGTTTCTTGATCTTGAGTTCTGATACCGACATCATTGAACACGTTGGCCATTTTCCAAGGTATAACAGGTACAGCATCTGGTATATGACCATAAATTGTGTTTAATGCAATACTAGCCGCAAAGTCGTTGCGAAATGGTGATGATCTAAATTTGTATATATTTGAATAATGTGTATAATTCTTTTTAATCATATCCATCAGATTAAAGAAATCTTTTGCTCTTTGCCCGCGATCAAAGTACAGTACTGTTGCCCAGTAGTGGTGCAATCCATTGGCGTTTGATATACTTTGATACGGACGAAATCCATCCCGGCCAGTGATATCATACACATGCTTCATGGCAGTAACTTGCAAGTTGACATCAAATAAAGTACACAATTGATCACTGCATACTACATAATCGCTATCGAGCACAATAGTTTGCTCGTAAGGAGACAGGTCAAAGCTCTGAAATCTATTGCCGTTATACCACACATCTGCTTGATTAGTTACACTGGGATTATATACTCTGTGGCCACCAGATTCTGCTATAGAGAATACAACCGAATGTGTGGTTGTTCTATCTGCAATGCTGGCCAAATCAGTTACTATAGTTACTGGCAAATCCAAATAACAATTAACGCGATCAGCGCACCATACTGCTTGTTGAAAGTAATCTATGCTGTCATTGTTAAATGCATAAATCAAAACGCCTTTGGTCATCTTTGCTTCTGCAGTTCGGACCATTCTACTAGCCAGGCATTCATTTGTTCGTACCATTTTTTCTGCATCTCGTTTTTAAGATTGGCAGCATTTACCTTTATAGGAGTATTGTATACATCTGCTAATACAATTTCTTCATTGTTGTACAGACTGAGAAAGGTTATGATCTCGGGGGTTGATTTAAACATACCACCTGCGTGAGCAAACAACATCCTAGATTCATATTTTTCTTGCAAAGTTTTCTTTGCAACGGCATGATCAAACCGTGTGCGGATTTGTGTGACTATATCTGACATAGTAACTATTATAACAGATTTTACGGAAAGGGCAAAGAATTCTGGCAAGATATCTTGCCAGAATATTGATTTTAAGTGCCAGTGATGCTGCTAGAGATTGTGGGTGTTCCCCAAGTACTAGTCAGATAGGTAGTTGATGGTTGCACCAGTGTTACAGTGCTGGTCAGTGTACCATCTACATCTTCGTCTGTGCTTAACACATGAGAATCATCAAACCGTACTGTTATGGTAATTGTGGTTGCTGATCCTGCTGCTGCGTTGGCCAAGATATTGATGCTGACAAAGTTTGTGGTGTACAAATATGTGGAGCCAAATTGTTTAAAAACTTCTTGGTTACTTGTGGTAAGGTCGTAAAATCCGGTTGTTGTCAACAAGGTTGTTGGTGTGCCAGATCCACCTGTTTTTGTAGTTCCGGTAAAATTAGCAGCTGCAATGACTTGTGTACTGGTGCCTGTGGTTATGTTTATGGTACCACATGCTGTAAGCAAATCCGTCCATGATGTATTTTTAGAGTTGACAGTGCCACCAGATCTGGCACCAGCTATGGTAATACGACCGCCAGCATTAAAGAAATACCGTGCTGAGTTGGCGTCAGCAAAGGTAATGGTATGTGTTGCTGTACATGATACCTTCCACGCGGTTGATCGAGTAGCCACACCGTTAAGGGTAATGGTAGATCCTACGCCTGCCGCGTTGTTGCGATTGGTAAAACATGAGGACAAGTTGGCAGAAAAGTTGGCTTTGGCATCAATGGTTTGACCCACAGTGGGGTTGGTCACAGCTGTGACCGTGGTATTAGTCTGATTTGCAATACTGGTAAACCGTGTAAACAAGTTGGAAAATTGTGTTGCTGTCACAGTACCTGCTGCTGCCACAGTTGACAGTGTAGTAGACTGACCCCATCCTTTGTCCAAAATACCTGTACCCCAAACAGTGTTGATGTTGGCAACGTTATTGTCAGGAGCAGCTCCACCCTGTGCAAATGTGTTGTAGTCTATGGCCTGTATCAATCCGCCTGCTGTATAAGTCATGTCGCTATTCCAATTAGTTGATGGTCACAATTGCTTCAATAATGCCAACTGTTTCTGATTCTTTGGCTTCCAAGGAACGACCAATTGTGTTGAATGCTGTGGCTTCGCCTGCGCGAGCTGCGCGAGCCAGTCCGTCGCCTGCTGCAACCAATCGATCACCTTTGCAGATTGAACCTGTTACTCTAACTGGCACACGACCTGTCATTGCGATAGGAGGATGGGTTGAATCTGTTCCTGCACCAGCGTTCATCAGATAAGCAGCTCTGGTACTTATGACTCCAAAAACATTTTCACTCAATTCATCAACACTTTTGGTAATTTCAGCTGTGCCACCCAGTTCGACCACTGTGCCTGGTAACATTTCTACATCTGCTGCAAAACGTTCTGCAACGTCTGCATACAAGGCTGTAGTGGCTGTGGCAAATATTGTATTAAAAAACGTGGCAGAACTGCCAATGTTGCCGGCGCCATTGGAACCAAGATTTGTAATGCCCTTGACACCAACCAACGCTGTTGAACCGTCCACAAACAAGGCTGTTGTTGTTACGCCGCCGTCGTTGACCTGAACATTGATGTTGGCATCCTGTGTTTGATTTTGAATATTTACAGCTGACGTGGCCAGAGTAACACTGATTTTTGCATCTTGGTCTAAGCCAACTGTGAGTCCTGAATCGTTAATGATACCCAGGGTACCCGAGGTAGTGTCGCTAGCGTCACTACGCAAGAATGAAGTGCTGTCCAGTCCATCCAACAAAGAAGCATTGGCAGCTGTGCCCACGAACTGAGCGTTGGTCACTGCAGTGCTCATCTGTATGCCTGGATCAATTGTGGCAAATCCTGCTATGCCAACTGCAGGTGTAAATGAAGAATCCTTAGACACCATGCTGACAATGGTATTGGCCACAAACATCTGAATTACAACATGATCATTGCCAACGTTATCTTCAATGGTATTGACGATGGCACCACTTGTGCCTTGACCTGAGGAACTGGCAGGTCCTACCAAAATAAATGCAGTGCCATTCCACACTTTCAACTGTTGGTTGGTGGTGTCAAACCAGATATCGCCTGTGACGTTGCCTGTTGGTGCAGAGGCACTGGCGGTAGCAGCACTAATAGTTTTAAAGGCTGTGCCTGTGTACACCTTCATTAGGCTGTTGGTTTTATCCCACCATAGCTGTCCTGTTAGAGGTGCACCAGGAGCAGAAGTGTTGGCGCCGTTTTCCAGGAGATGGATGAAGTTTTCATCAAGAAATTCGCCGTAGCCAGCATAGTTCTTGCCTACCAAGATCATGCTTGAACTGGTGTTGATAGTTCCGTCTGATACAGTAGCAAATATGCTGCCATCAGTTAAATTTATTGTGTACGCCATTTTTAGACTCCGTCCTTAGTATTTATGTAAGTATTTTGTACCCATATTTATGCTGCACTCAAATTGGTAAGTGTCTGTATGCGTACAGTATAATCTATTTGAATCTGTCTGTTTAGACTCTTTTGAACAGGATGGAAAATTACATGTGTAATCAGCATGAGATCATCTGCAGATCCTTCCCAGGTTTTTAATCCCAATTCGTCAAACACAAATTCACCGTTGAAATTGGTGCTGTTGTCAAAGGCCTGTTGTCCTGCAGGTTCGCCGTAGTCCAACAGACAGGTAACTAAAACATCGGTATAAACCTTACCGGAGGTGTGCAACACAGTGAGATTATTGCGAGTAGGATCTGTATTGGCAGGACTATTTCCGTCCACCACCTTGATATAGGTTTGATTATACAAGTCAGCATTTTGACCTGTCACATTAGGTGGAAGATATGTGATAACACCTGTGGGATCTACACTGCTGCCGCCATTGCCAAAGGCCATGGCATAGATGTATCCAATGTTCTTGTTGGCTATGCTTTCTGCCAAGGCAATACTGATATTCTCATAGTGTATGGCATTGTGTTTGTCAACAAACACTTCTTTTGAATTTGGGTCGTGGATTTTTAAAAATCCCTCAACCATTACAGTCCCCAACGACATCATGCTCGCTTCTCCACATACACTTGTTTGGTGTTTGGATCAAAAATTTTCACATGAGATTCCACAGAAAATGACCCAGATTC
>Ga0181357_1001068_pt1 | contig 10792 bp, 16 predicted proteins | sample Fa13VDMM110DN_FD_130094 | JGI IMG/M metagenome (GOLD analysis project Ga0181357, IMG submission 130094) | Freshwater viral communities from Lake Michigan, USA - Fa13.VD.MM110.D.N | ecosystem: Environmental > Aquatic > Freshwater > Lake | place: USA: Michigan | collected 2013-09-24 | reverse complement strand
TGCTAATTCTTATGCTGCTACAGTAGGAACTAGTGCTAATGCATTTACTTCAGCCACTATAGCTGGTGCTAATACTGCTGTAGGCACTGGTGCTAATTCTTATGCTGCTACAGTAGGAACTAGTGCTAATGCATTTACTTCAGCAACAATAGCTGGTGCTAACACAGCAGTTGGTACTGGTGCTAATTCTTATGCTGCTACAGTGGGAACTAGTGCTAATTCATTCACCTCAGCAACAATAGCAGGTGCTAACACAGCAGTTGGTGTTGGTGCTAATTCTTATTCAGCAATTGTAGGAACAAGTGCTAATGCATTTACTTCTGCGACTATAGCAGGTGCTAATACTGCTGTAGGTGCTGGTGCTAATGCCTTTACTTCAGCGACAATAGCAGGTGCTAATTCTGCTGTAGGTTCTGGTGCTAATTCATATGCTGATATGGTAGGAACTAGTGCTAATGCCTTTACTTCAGCAACAATAGCAGGTGCCAATACAGCAGTTGGCACAGGTGCTAATTCATTCACTTCAGCAACAATAGCTGGTGCTAATTCTGCTGTAGGTACTGGTGCTAATTCTTATGCTGCATCTATTGCTAATACTATAGCCATTCTAGCATTTGATAAAGCTAACTCTGCTAACTATTATACATATCTCGTTGATGCTAATACTGCGGCGGCATTTAATAAAGCTAATACATCTTCAGCCGTTACAGGTGGATATTATGCTGGTAATGGTGGCGTCAAAACTCCAGATAATTATGGAGATATTTTTAGAATTCATTCTAATACATTATCACAGAATGTTACAATACTATCAGGAAATAATGCCATGGCAGTTGGTCCAATTACTGTCACTGGTAATAATACATTAACAATCCAAACGGGATCAAGGGTAGTAATAATATAAAATGTCAACAATCATTGTATCAGCAGTAAGTTCAACAGATAATACCACACCATTACTCATAAATAGTGGAAATACATATGCGGGTTCCATAAAAATAGAGACAGCTAATAATGATATCAATTTTGGTAATGGAGATATCAAGGCCAATACAGTTTCTGCAAAACCGGCAGGAAACTTACTACTAAATATCATAACATATAGTCTTGCATTTTAATAATTAATGAGTCTTAACGACTGAAGGAGTCTTAGGAAATAGAATGACAAAAACACTATTAGACTTCAAACCATCATTTGATCCTGTCTTAAGAACATTAGATTTCAGATTATTTCCTGATTTTACTGTCTCTAAACTTTTTGCTGTTATTAATGTAACACAAAATACACCTATCTATATTCCCGGTGCTTCTGGTTATGGAATAAGTTCTATAAATGGTCAAATCATAACACTATCCTATGATACTTCTTTACATTCAGCATCAGATATTCTAAATGTTTACTATTCAGAGAAAGAAAATATATCTCTTTCTGGTGATGATACACTTAAATCAATATTGACAGAATTGAGAGTACATAGTATTATTTTGATAGAACATTTGCATCGACCTAGCCTTTCAATGAATGATTTAATAAAAATAAGAAATGATATAAATAACTTATCAATAACTGATATCACAAACGAATAAGGATAACTAAATGTTAATTCAAGGACAAGTTGGACAACCAGGAGTAAGATCAATTACACCAGGAGCTAATCCTGTAATAAGACAGGGTCAGCAAAGTGATATTATTGTTTCGGAACTTCATGGTCGTTATTATGAAACAACATATAACAGAAACATGTATACTGCAACACTTATATCTGGCACCACTACTTCAGCTGCACTTGCTACAGCCCATACTGGTTTGCTTTTGTTAAATCCAAATAACAGCCAAGTAAACTTTGTAATCAATAAAGTAGGAATGACATTTCTAGTAGCTTTTGCGGCTGCTTCTGCTATTGGCATTCAAGTAGGTAATCAATCTACAGCAGTGCTTTCTGGTCTAACTACTACTAACACACAGACAAGAAACAACTTTTTAGGTGCGCCAAACTCAACAGTGGGTCTTACATATTCAGCTGCAACAACAACTTCGCCATCACTTCTAGAGCTATTTGGTGCTGGTCTAACTGGTGCTATTACTACGGCTCCACAGATTCCAGGATTCTTTGTCGATCTTGAAGGTTCAGTAATTGTTCCTCCTGGTTCATGGATTGCAACATATACATCTACTGCATCTGGTGCTTCAAGCACATTTGCATCATTCACATACGAAGAAGTTCCTGTATAATAGATGTCAGTATTAAAAGTAGCTAATGTTCATTTAGAAACAACTGGTACAAACCGCATTGATTATAATCCAACCGGTTTTACCAGGATTATATCTGGAGGAACGGGTGGTATAGTAATTAATACGGGTGGAACAGACAAGATCAATGTTGGTTCCGATATAGCTATTACAGGCAATCTGTTATTGAATAGTAAGAATGTAGATGCTTTAATAAGTGCAACATCACCGGCATTTGATAAAGCCAACAGTGCTAATATTGTTGCTGTATCTGCATTTAATAAAGCTAATTCTGCTAATCTTTTGGCGGCGGCGGCTCTTGCTAATACAAACGGGGCAACTTTTACAGGTAACTTGATAATAACAGGAACTCTAACTGGACCTAACACTTCTACAAAACTTGACGAATTTTTGATTGATTGTGGAACATGGACATAAAATAAGGTGATTTATTATGTTTACATTATATAAAGTTTGGCCTAAATTACTAAGTTCAGATATGTGTGATGAAATAGTTGAATGTGCAAAAAAAATTAAACTATCTGAATCTAAAGTAAGCAGAAATAATGATTATAATCCTAATCATAGAAGATCAAATATATGTTTTATTCCTAGAAATAATGAAGATTTTTCTGAAATATATCCTTATATAGAAAAATTAATGCATGATGCTAATGCTGAATGTTTTGGTGTTAATTTAATCCGTATGCAAAATATACAATTTTCGGAGTATAATAGTGAAATTGAAGGTCATTTTGATTTTCATATGGACACTTTTTTTGATAATAACTCACTATATCAAAGAAAACTTACATTATGTTTACAATTAAGCGACTCAAATAATTATGAAGGCGGAAATTTTGAATTTTCTAATTTATATTTGAATCAAGATGAATTGAGGAAAAAAGGGACAGTTTTGGTTTTTCCTTCGTTTCTATTTCATAGAGTAACTCCTGTAACTAAAGGAATAAGACATTCACTGGTAACATGGTATGAGGGTATAGTATGGCAATAAAAATAAAATTTGCAGCAAACACTACTCTTGGTGCAGTACCTTCTGCAACATATATAAGTTCGATGCAGACTGGCGAAATTACTATAAATACTGCTAATGGAAGAATGTTTGTTAAGCATAGTAATGGTGCACTTACCATTGTAAGAGGCTCTATAGGACCTACAGGACCTACAGGACCTACAGGACCTCCAGGACCTCCAGACTTTTTCTGTGCTGCTGAAGAATATTAAAAGAGGGTAAAACATTGGCTATTAAAGTTAAATTGGCATCAAACTCCACATTTGGAATTACACCATCTAATGCATATAGGGACCAAATGCTAACTGGTGAAATGATTATTAATACTGCCGACGGTAAAGCTTGGACTAAACATAGTAATGGTGCACTTGTATTTATGACATTAACTGGAAATACAGGACCCACAGGACCTACAGGACCTACAGGACCTACAGGCGGGCCCGCTCCCGTAGGTGTAGGTGGATGTTTTCTTGGATCCGAATACGTTTTAATGGCCAATGGCACAGAAAAAAGACTGGATCAAGTACAAGCCGGCGAACATGTTTCTTGTGCATTTAATGGGATCACGCCTGTATTTGCTGTGAGAAAAACGCATGTTCGTGACAACAATATGTTTAAATTAAATAATGACCTGATAACTACAGGTGAACACGGATTTTGGTCGCCATCTACTCGTGAATGGCTAGTATGTGATAAAAAAGATGATTTTAGAGAAACTCAACCTTTTAGAGAAGTTATAATAAATGACAAAAAACATTTATGGAAAATACCTCCAGGCTTAAAACCTAGACAAATGAAAATTGGAGATAAAGTACAAGTCGGTGATAAATCTGTCACTATATTCAAAATTGAACCTATAGTAATTCCTGATAATTCTCCACCTCTTATTACACTTATTACTACATCTTCCATGATTATTAGAAATGGTTGGGTGGTTTCAGGGTGGTCAGGTAAAGATTTTGAAAAACCTATTCGTGATGATATACAAAGACGACTTAAAATGCTCAGAGGCGAATTAGTAAATATAACTATTCCATAAAAAAGGAAAAAAGTATGTTTTGGTTAAGAACTAAAAGTTATTCTGATTCTAGTATAAATCTGCATGTTGAAGAAGATAAAATTGTTTTGAACCAAAAAGAGTTCTCATATCAAACTTTATTGAATAGAAAAGATATAAGATGCTTTTCAAGAGTTATATTTCCTCTTCTACCTGGATCAACTAAGTTTGTAGATGATGATGTCAAGTATCCGGAAACTAAAGATTTTCTGGACATCTTTAACGACACTTATGTCTCGAAAATGTTACTACTAGACTATGTAAAAAATTGGAATCCAGGCATTTTTTGGAATCTAAGTGTTCCTATATCTTTTATAAAATATCCCGAGACAACAAATTTCAAGAATGGTTTGATGATTGTAACGAAACCAGTAGTAACAGATTATAGTCCAAAGGTAAATTGCATCATTACTACAAAAGATGAAAGCAACACTATAGTCAATTGTGTTCCTGACAGAAGCATAGATGAATACCCCGATCAATACGATTTGACTGATGATTTTTTACCGAAGTGCACATTGACAGGCGATAACACAATTTCGGCTAGTTCTTTTTCAGGAATCGAACTTACATTTACTTATAAAAACGTAAACGGTCTCGCTCAAAGTGTTGCATGTTCAGGTGAAATAAAGGCAGACAAAGGTTATATTACACATAGGAAATTTTCAACAAATAATGGAATATTTTCTTTCAAATTTATTCCTCTAGGACTAAATGTTGGTGAGATCACAAAAGTGCAAGTTGGTTTAGGCAAGTATACAGATGTGGTATCTAAAACAATAACAGTTATATAGATTTGAGCGAGAGAGGTTGTTATGAAGATTATACCAATTTTTGCAGAACATATTATTGAATTTGACTATCCAGATCACGAGAAATACTATGAACAGTGGACACAAAGTATTCTCGAAAAAAAATATGTCAATAAAAAAATGAAAACTACTAAGTTAACATTCTCTGATCCTAACTTACATAAGAAAGATGAATTTAATCCACTCACAGAATTTATGAAAGATTGTATTGCAAAAGGTATGGATGAATTTGGATTTATTCCAGATTTTTCGGTCACATCGATGTGGTATACGGTGCAGAACCGAGGCAATTATCATCAATTACACACGCATCAAAACTGTTTTCTTGCTGGACTATACTACATGACTAGCAAAAATAAAAAAACAAAAGGTACCCAATTTATTAGTCCCAATACATCGAAATACTCGTGTATCTATCCAAAAAGAAATGACAAATCATCTAATCTTATGCAAACATCGTATTCTCTAGATTTTATTCCAGGTAAAGTTTACGTTTTTCCTGCTTCTATCATGCATTATACTAACCCTTGTGAAGATGATGGAAGGATTATTATTGGTATGAATACCATGCCTTACGGTTTTGCCAACACTGATCCATTTGACAGGTACTTCTATAATAAAATAGACATTGACTAACAATAATTGAGAAAACTATATCATGAAAATAACACCTAGAGATATATAAATAAGAATAAAGAAAAAAGGTAACTATAACAAATGGTAGCATTAGCAAACGTAGCTCTAACAGATACATTCGACACTTGGCGAATTCGTACCAATCAGATTATTGTCAAAGGTAATGAAGATGAGTTATCTACACCAGCATCTTTTGCCAAAGCCAATACTGCTAATATAACAGCAGATTTGGCATTTAATAAAGCAAATACTGCTAATGTTCTAGCATTTAATACCGGTACAGGTGCTAACGCCTTTACTTCAGCAACAATAGCTGGAGCTAATACTGCAGTTGGTACTGGCGCTAATTCTTATGCTACTACAGTGGGAACATCAGCCAATTCATTCACTTCAGCTACTATTGCAGGTGCTAACACTGCAGTTGGTACAGGTGCTAATGCCTTTACTTCAGCCACTATAGCTGGTGCTAATACTGCTGTTGGTACAGGTGCTAATTCATTTACTTCAGCAACAATAGCTGGCGCTAATACAGCAGTTGGCACAGGTGCTAATTCTTATGCTACTACAGTAGGAACTAGTGCCAATTCATTCACTTCAGCTACTATTGCTGGTGCCAATACAATCTCAATTGCCGCTTTTGCTAAAGCAAACTCTGCTCTTGCTAATACCACTGGAGCTACATTTGAAGGTAATTTAACTGTTACTGGTAGCGTAAATGTGAGATCCGGTATTATATCAACGGCTAATAATACTGTAGGTTCAGCAGGTCAGGCATTACTATCAACCGGTTCAGGAACATTTTGGAGTGCATTTTCTTCATTACTTAATGTTCAATCATTAACTTCAGGCACGACATATACAAAAACGACAAATACTAACAAAATTATTGCTATCGGTACTGGAGGAGGATCAAAATCAGCAGGAGGAACATTTATAACGTATGTGGATGTTTCAGCAAATACAACAATTCCTTATACTATAGGATCCCGCAGTGACAGCGGATTAGCTGGAAGCACTACATTTGGAACATCAGCAATGTATGGAAATGCAAGAGGCGGTAATGATTCCAGTAGCGGTGGTGCATCATCAAACGGCACTATGAATATAACTGGAGGCACTGCACAAAGTATTTACTCTGCCACTTGTGTTCCCGCATTTGCATACGCTTCGTCGTTTTTTGGTAGCGGTGCAATTGGCGCGCCGGGCGCATATGGTGCGTTCGGCAGCGCCGGCGCTCTTCTTATTTTTGAATTTGCATAAGGAAAAATAAAAATGCCAACGAATATACCTTTAATTAAAAATGGAATTGTTGAGAATGTGATTGTTGCAGATTATACGGATATATGTCCAGAAGGTTATGAATTTGGTTTGCAGTTAGATGGTAATTTTGAAATAGGATATATATTTGATGGTAAAAAATATATAAATTCTAATCCTAGTATTATAGTGGAAACATCTGATTCATCTTCAAGAAAAATAGCATGATAGTTGAACCAAAAATTGTCAAAGCTAAAAATTTGGAAATGACAATTTATGATTTTCCTAAAATAGATGATATACTTCCTAAACATATACATGATGAACAAAGTACACATATAACTATAATAGCTAGAGGCAAATTTCTGGTAAAATATAACAACAAAGAAGAAATAGCAGAAGCGGGCAATATTTATGATTGGAATGCCGGCGATCCTCATGAATTCATTTCTTTGAAGTCAAACTCAAGAATAATAAACATTTTAAAGAAATAAAAGGACCATAAATGTCAATACCCTCAAGTAGAGAACAATTAAAAGATTGGTGCCTTCGTCAACTTGGTCATCCTGTTCTAGAAATAAACGTCGATGATGACCAAGTTGATGATGCTATCGATTCATCTCTACAATATTACCAGGATTATCATTTTGATGCCGTAGAACGATGGTATTATAGCCACCAAATCACAGATACAGATAGAACAAACAAATATATACAACTTCAAGATTCAGATAAAATTATAGGTATTACCAGAATCTTTCCACTAGGTTCAACAAATGCATCAGTGAATATGTTCGATCTCCGTTACCAATTGCGACTTCACGATCTATATGATTTCACATCAGCATCATATGTAAATTATGCTATGACACAACAACATATTAGAACATTGGATCTTCTATTCACAGGCGAAACCCCAATCAGATTTAATAGACACTCAAGCAAACTCTACATTGATTGGGACTGGAATACCAAAATTGATGTATTAGAATATATTATTATGGAAGGATTTATGATAATAGATCCAAATAATTATACAAAAGTTTATAATGATAGAATGCTTAAGAAATTAGCTACTGCATATATTAAAAAACAGTGGGGCACCAATATGAAGAAATTTCAAGGCATGCAATTACCAGGTGGCATCATGATGAATGGCCAGCAAATATACAATGAAGCCATGCAAGAAATAACTGATATTGAACAGCTAATCAGAAGTTCTGCTGAGGAGCCTCCACAATTTATTATGGGATAATTTGTATAGATTACTAAATAAGAAAAAAAGGACAGTATATATTGGCAACTTCTCACTATTTCAACAATTATTCTGGCACCAAAATAAACGAAGTGCACCTATATGAGGATGTCTTAGTTGAATCCATAAAAATTATGGGACAAGATTGTTGGTATATGCCTAGAGAAATTTGGGATGACAATGATACTATTTTTGGTGAAAATGTTCAATCTAGATTTAGCCGTGCATATCAAATGGAAATGTATCTAGCCAATGTTCAAGGTTGGGAAGGTGATGGTGAACTTTTCACTAAGTTTGGACTCGAATTAAGACAAGGCACAAATCTCATCGTTGCTAAAAAAACATTTGATAAATATATGCCAACTGTCATAACGCCTAGGCCTCGTGAAGGCGATCTTATCTATATTCCGGTTATGCAACAGATTTTTGAAATAAAATTCGTTGAAGAAGAACTATTATTCTTTACTAGAGGCAATAGATATCCATATATCTATGAATTACGATTAGAAGTTTTCCGTTATTCATCAGAACAATTAAATACAGGAGTAGAAGAAATCGATCAAGTAGATACAAATTCTACATATACTGTTATTCTCAACGTAAATGGAACGGGCAATTTCAATATTGGTGAAATGGTATATCAAGGAAATACTTTTGTCACATCTACTGCATCCGCTAAGATTAGTAATTGGGATCCAAATAATAAGAAACTAAGTATATATCATGTAAAAGGAGATTTCTCTACTTCGAGTAACGTAAAGAGCATCGACACGAATTTATCCTTCTCTATTACAACTACAGACACTATGGGCGACAATGTATATTATGATTTGTTTGATAATAAGCAACTTCAAGAAGAAGCAAATACGATCATGGTTATTCAGCAAAATCCATTTGGAAATCCTTAATGCTAAATCAATCTACATTTTACTATAAATTACTTAGAAAATATGTAACTATCTTCGGATCTATGTTCAATGATATCACTCTCATACGATATAATAAAAATGATGATGAGGAATATCAAAGAATACGGGTGCCGATTATCTATGCTCCAAAAGAAAAATATGTAACAAGATGGGAATCTGATCCTGACCTACTCCGTGACACACAAACTATTCTTCCAAGATTATCATTTGAAATAACTGGAATTACATATGATGCAAGTAGAAAACAAAATTCACTTCTGCGAGTAGCAAAAGGAGATACTGCCTCCAGAGTCAATTCAGCATATATGGGTGTGCCTTATGATATCAATTTTCAACTTAACCTGTATGCAAGAAATATAGATGATGCCGCTCAAATTGCCGAACAAATATTACCATACTTTAATCCTGATTATACAGTAACAATTACTCCTATACCTGAACTATCTTTTCTTAAAGACATACCCATTATACAAAATAGTGTAGTACAAAATGTCCAATATGAAGTTAATTATGATAGTGTGAGATATGTATATTGGACATTTACTTATACTCTAAAAGCATACTTCTTTGGACCTTACACAAAGCCCAAGATTATTCGTAAAGCAATTTCTAATATCTTCAATGATCCTTCACTTGTATTAGGGTATACTGTTAAAATCAATACTGGCACTGGTAATGGCAATTTCAAAATTAGTGACACAATATATCAAGGAGAAAATTATCAATCCGCCACTGCATTTGGTACAGTTATAGAGTGGAGACCTAATAATGATAAACTAATTATCTCGGGTGTTCAAGGAAACTTTAAGGTTAATAATACTATTCATGCAACATCAACAAATGCAGTATATAACATAGCTAGTTTTGATAGTTCACCAATTAAGTTAGCTCAAATTACTGTTGAACCTGATCCGATAAATGCTGAACCTGAAGATGACTATGGATTTACTACAACAATTGTAGAATGGCCAGATACGGAAAATTAAAATGAGTAAATCAAATGATACATTAAGTGAAGCTTTAGGCGTTGAATATATTACTAACGACAATAGGAGTCTTAACGACAACAGGAGTCTTGAAGAAAAAACCACTATTCAAGAAATATTAGTTCCAGATCAAAAATGTGTAGGATCCCTTGAGATCCCTTGTAGTAATGATGCAAACGAGGACTATCAATTGTCCAGAATCACATTTAGAAATCTCATTCAGCAAGGTAATTTGGCCCTCGAAGATATGAAAGAGTTAGCTAGACAAAGTGAAAGCCCACGAGCTTATGAAGTTTTTGCAACAATGATGAAAACTATAGCTGATACTACCAATAATCTTTATGATCTACAGAAAAAAACTAAAGAATTAAAAAATGAATCCAAAAAACCTTATGATGGTGGTAATGTAACAGTTGAGCGTGCTGTTTTTGTCGGGACTACCTCCGATCTACTTAAGAAAATTAAAGAGGGTAAAAACAATGAGATCCTTTAAACAATTTCTTAATAATCCAGTATCTGAATTGAAAACTGAAATGCTTAAGAAAAGCAATCATACTTACGATACCATAGATAAAATGATGAAGAAAATATCTAAAT
>Ga0181357_1001067_pt1 | contig 10800 bp, 7 predicted proteins | sample Fa13VDMM110DN_FD_130094 | JGI IMG/M metagenome (GOLD analysis project Ga0181357, IMG submission 130094) | Freshwater viral communities from Lake Michigan, USA - Fa13.VD.MM110.D.N | ecosystem: Environmental > Aquatic > Freshwater > Lake | place: USA: Michigan | collected 2013-09-24 | reverse complement strand
GTCGTGCTTGGTGATGAGGTTGCATCCTCCGGTGGGCTGGTCACGTTTGATCGCTCCTCTGTTACATCATATCAGGTAGGTCAGGACTATACGGTCACGATAGCGACCATGCCTATTGAGCCTCGGTTGCAAGTTGGCAATATGCGTGGGTTTAAGAAGCGTATCATTGAGGTTGAGGCCGAGTTCTATGAGACCCAGAATGCGGCAATCAATACGATTGAAGTTCCGTTTAGGGCTTTTGATTCGGCAGTGCTAGATACAGCGGTAGCAGAGTTTACCGGACTGAAGCGTGTTGGACCGTTACTCGGATATGACTATGAGGGTTCTGTTACAGTGACACAAACGCAACCGTTGAAGATGACATTGTTGTTTTTAGATTATCGACTCAGCGTGAACATGGGGCAGTGATATGGCTTTTATAGCTCCAATCTTAGGTGCAGTAGGTGCGGTGGGTGCATCTGGAACATTTGCGGCCTTGGCTGGTTTGTCATCGGTCGTCAGTGCTGTCGGGTCTATTGCAGGTGGCCTAGCTCAACAAGCAACACTGAATGCTCAAGCCAAGCAAGAGCAAATGAAGGCTAAGGCACAGGAGCTGCAATACCGTCAGCAGGGTGTGCAGGTGCTTGAAAAAACATTGGCTGTAGCTGCAACAGTTCGCGCCCGTGCAAGTGCAGGTAGCATTGATCCGTTCGGTGGGTCAGCAGCTGCTATTACTAACTTTGCATTTGGTCAGGGCATTGAAGAGAAGCAGATGACCGAGATGAATGCACAGCTTGCATTCCTTGGTGGAGAGACCACAGCAGCCTCACTAAGGGCGCAGGGAAGTGCATACGCAACCGCAGGGTTTATCAGTGCAGGAACAACGCTACTCAGCACTGGGGCTAACATTATGAAGGTTGGTGGGGTTCCATCATTAACGACACCAGTAGCACAACCTTATGGGTCTACCGGATTTGTTAGCGGATATTATAAGGATTAAGACATGGCTGAGTTACCTCGTTACAAATCATCTGGCTTGCAGGTTGCTTCCCCAGAAGGGCAGTTTAGAGACGTGTCCGCACCTATGGACGCCTTGTCCAAGGGCATGAACCAGATGACTAGCTTCTTCATGCAGAGCGCACAGGAGCAGGCTGTTGTCGAGGGTGAGAAGTACGGAGCAGAGAACGCCCCGTCACTTGAGCAAATTGCTAACGCCCGTAAACTGAATGAGCCATTGAAGCCTGTTGCAGAGCAGTTCACCTACTTTGGCAGAGCGGCAACCGAAACATCTAACAGGGTATTGGCAAAGAACATCAGTGCTGATGCTGACATGGCATTGGAGAAACTTAGTGCAAGAATTTCTCGTGGCGAGATCCCAATTAACCAGATCACGTCTCAGACAAATGCCCTGATCCAAGGGTACTCAACAGTCCTGAAAGACATCAACCCTGCGCTCGGTCGCAGTGTCGAAGCTGATTTGGCTCTGTCCGGTAACAGAATGTTTCTAGCTGCATCCAAGGCAGCGGCAGCAGAGGCTTTAGCAGCGCAACAAGAAAAAGTAGCAGACACAATTACAAAAACATTGCCATCAACAGTCGCCCAAATATTTAAAACAGGGTCAGTTGCAATGGGAATGGGTGTGCTGTCGGTTGAAGACCAACTTGGCATGGCAAAATCAAAAGCACAAAATATGATTAATTCATTGCCTCCTAAACAGGCCAAGGAGATGAGCAAGAAATTAGACGGACTTATTAAAGAAGCCGCCAGTAACAGCATTGACGAGAGGATTTTGACTGGTGAAAATCCAGAACAAGTAATTTCAATTAAAGAAGAACTTCAACAAGGTGTTTATAACACTACAATTCCCAATGCTGGAGACAGGCTTGTCCTGTTTAATAAGGCAAACTCTCGTCTTTCTGCATTAGAGCAGGAAGAAAACAATCAAAACGAATCGCGGAGAATATTAGTTTTAAACAATGTTAATGCTGTGCAGCAAGCTATACAAAATGGCGTAAGTCTTAACGGTTTAGATACTCAATTTCCAGACGTAGAAGACTTATCAGATTTAGGTTTTACAGGGCAAGCTCTTGATGGGGTGCTTAAAAAAATTAATTCTATTAAATTAGTAGGATTATATGGAAATCAAATATCTAATATGTCTGCTACAGACACAGCTAAATTTATTTCTGATTTAGAAGAAAAAGCAAGAACAGGTGATATTCAAGATGCTCCTATGATGGCAGATGCTCTTCTACTATTAAAACAAAATGTTGCTGTAGATTATGCGTCAGATGCTGAAAAGCGAAATGCAATACGCCAAGAACTAACGGATGTTGCAGCAATAGTTAGCGGAGGGGGAACGCTGCCAAAAGATGCTTTGTCTAAGTTTTCAAAAGATATATTAGAAAAAAGTTTTGCGGGGGATGATTTAAAATTAGTGCTACAATCAAAAGAAAAAATTGAAGCCATATATTCAGCAGTGTCTGGCATTTCAAGTATGTCTAAAGAAGAACAAAGCCAGTTCATAAATGATATGAAAGATGTGTTAAAGCCTGAAAATGTTGAAGATGTTGCAGGTGCAGATCTTCGCTTAGCTGTGCTTGAGGCTGCATCAGCCGCTGTACAAAATAAAGAATTAGCCATTCAGCAAGACCCTGCTTTATACGTATTCACAAATTTTCCTGAAGTAAAAAAAGCACTAGATCGTACTTTAAAGCCGGATGCTACACCTGAAGATATGGGGCAGTTTGTTACTTTAATGAACTTAACTCAAACAAAATTAGGTGTTCGACCTGAAAATGTAAAATTGCTTACAAAGGTACAAGCAGACGAGTTTGTTGCTGATTTTAATAGTCAAACAGACAATGGAATTAATATGGCTGACCAACTTGCGGGTCAGGCTGCAAGGTGGGGAACAGCATTCCCTCAAGTTTTAAATCAACTTGACAACGATTTGCCTGAGCAAATAAGCATTATTGCAGACTTAGCTTTAGTTGATCCCAGCACTGCTCAAATCTTATCTAATGCTTTTGCAAAGGGAGCTAAGGCTGATATTGAAGCTACTGTAAAAGAATCTAATAAAGACATTACTGATTCTGTAGAGCTTTTAATGGGAACATTTAGAAACGCTACAATTAACATAACGACAAATGGAGCCGCCAATTACAGAAAATATTATGGAGCAGTAGAGTTGCTAACAAAAGTGTATGTTAGCCAAAATCTATCTCCAGAAAATGCGGCACAAAAAGCCTATGATAAAGTTATTGGTAATTTTTATGCTTTTGAGGATACGTTTAGTATGCCTAGAGCAATAGTAAAAGATCCAGATCTGGTATCAAGAAACGCTCTTTTGGTTCTTGAAAACATAAATCAGATTCCTTTAAAAATTCCAGATAATTTTAGAGGTGTTTCTCCAGAACAAGCAAAAACAGAATATGTCTCTCATTTAAAAAACTTTGGCATGATTGTAAACACTGAAGATGAGTCCAAGGGATTAATGATTGCCGATGAATTTGGAAATATTGTTATGATAAGAGATGTATTTGGAGAAAGGAAATTAATTTTACCTTGGTCTTATCTGTCTCAAATAAAAACTAATGCGCCATCTTTTGGGACATTAATGGGCATGGGTGGCGGTATGCGCAGAGACTTTGTTGTTCCTCCAATACCTATTCAATAGAGTAACTTAAATGCCAATTTATAAAAAATATAGCACAGGACAGCCACTTCTTGAAGAGCTTTCGACTGGCCTTGACATCACTCTTGGTGCGGTAGCAGAAGAAACATTTGTTAGGAACCCGATAGCATCTATGCTTCGGGCCACTGATGTAGAATATGAACCCGGAACCCGTGGCAGGGTAATTAAACAATCTCCGTTAATTCCGGCAGAAGACGCACGTCAAAAAATTAAAGATTTAAATCTTGACTTAACAGTGTCTGATGACGGTATCCAAGAAAACACTTTAAACTCTCTTATTGAATTAAAACAAGATGAGGTTACCAGACAAAGTATTATAGCCCGTGGGCCAACAGATTTAGTGTCAACGATTGCCAAGTTTGGTGTGGGCCTTGGCGTGTCGGCTATGGACCCATTGAACGTAGCATCTGCCTTTATTCCAGTAATTGGCCCAGCCAGATATACGGCATTGATTGCTAATGCAACGGGTGGGGCTGCAAGGGCTGGCATCAGAACAGTTGTAGGTGCGGCTGAAGGTGCGGTCGGTGCGGCACTTATTGAGCCTTTTGTTCTTGTCGGAGCATACCGTGAACAGGCAGACTACACATTAGCAGACAGCTTAGGAAACATATTCTTTGGCACTGTCCTTGGTGGCGGTCTTCATGTCGGTGTCGGTGCTTTTTCGGATGCACTGGCTAAGGGGCGGTCAATTCATACTGCTAAAGCCGAGGGCAAAATTGCTGAGATCGTGTCTAATGTCTCACCTACTACACGAAACTCTGTTGCTAGAGTTGCGTTAGCTCAGTTTTTAGATGGCAGAAAGATCGACGTTGAGTCTATTCTTGAACTTGATCCCCGCTACGAAACGCTAAATAGCAGATTGCTTGGATCATCTTCTCTTGTCCCAACCCGTGTTTCAAACATCCCATTTGCCGCTCCTGAAGTAGTAATCTACCGCCCTGGCATGGAGCCAATATCTATTGCTACACCCGGCTCTGCAATCTCAGAGAGCGCAAGAACTACAGTCGGAGCGCAAACTGGAACTGGGGAACTAAGAACATTTAAAACAATTGAAGAAGCTCAAGAGATTGTTGATAGGGTAAAAAACAGAAGCGGTGAAGTGCTCTCTGTCGAAAAGCTACAAGATGGTTCGTTTGCCCTTAAAAGAGAATTTGCTGACCAGCCGATTAGAAATAGCGATGGAAACGTAATAGCGTTTAAAACAGAACGACTTGCCATAAAAGAGTCAAAGCGTATTGATCTTTTAAAAGATAAAAATCTTACTCCGATTCCATTTTTGGACAAAGGTAAAATTATATTTGCATTGGTTGAGAACGCTAATCCTAAGTTTGTCGAGGCTGCCAAGTCTAACCCAGAACTAGTATCGTTTAATGTTGAAAAAGAAACGATTGCCAAGACTGGATACAGGTCTATCCAGCCTACAGCAGAGCAGATTGCTAAAATTCAACAAGCATACTTGGTTAGCTTCTCTGCCGAAAATTCACGGTTGGCTGACACCGAATCGTCTCTTTATGCTGATGAGTTGTTAAGAAGAACATCTGAAGTTGCAGAAGATGTTAATATGGCAGAGCAGCAAATAGATTACCACATGGGTATAGCACAGGCTCATGCTATCCAAAGAGGCACACCAGAGATAATGGACGAGTTAAAAGAATTTGATGATCTAGTTGCTGAGGCTGATAACTTTAACAAAGCTGTTTTTGCTGCCTTTAATTGCCAAGTTAGAAGGGGTTAATAATGGAACCGAATAAGTGCATATCAGAAGCATCTGCTGCTCTTGGTCGAGAGCTGACTGATGATGAAGCAATTTCGCTGTTTACTGAGGTTCAAAAAAGAATAAAAGCAGCAAAGGCAACTTCTGGCCCGTTTGATGAAGCTATCCAAAGAGCGGGTGAAGATTACGCTAAAGAACGTAGCAAGGCCGCCCGTATTGAAAAGCGTAATGCTGCAATCTCCGTAAAGCTAAGAATGGAAGTAACTGATTTTATTATAACACAATTTCCTAATGACTACGCCGCTGGGTTGGATGCCTTTCTTGTCGGGTCAAATAAAGTTGGTGACGGAACCCGTGATAGTGTTGCAGCCAGACAGGTCTCAGCCACAAAAAATTATTTGCGTGGGTTTATAACAGATTTAGAAAAAGCGCAGGTTTTGAAATTACTGACTAACAAACAGTCAGACCGTGAAATAGCAAATGCGTTATGGTCGATTGAAAACCCTGCTGTCTCTGCATACACTGGCCCAGCACAAATAAAGAAAGTGGCTGACATAATTCATAAATGGCAAGAAGTCATTAGGATTCATTACAACAATGCTGGCGCAAACATAAACAAATTGGTTGGGTACATAGTTAGGCAGTCGCATGATACTGTTAAAATTCGCGCTGCTGGCAAAGACAAATGGATTGCGGATATTGAGCCAAGGCTTGATTTTACAAAAACATTTGAACCTGGAGACGACGCAAAAGAAATTTTAGGTAAAATTTATGAAAGTTTTTTAAGTGGCATTCATTTAAAAGCATCCGAAAATATCACAGGGTTTAAGGGCGGCACGGCAAATTTAGCTAAAAAAGCTAGTGCAGAGCGCGTATTGCATTTTAAAGATGCAAACTCTTGGTATGACTATCACTCTGATTATGGGGTCGGAAGTATCTCTGATGCTATTATCAGGCAAATGCATGTTGCTGGTCAAAACATTGAAATGATGCGTTCTATGGGGCCAAACCCAAGAGACAATTATAATCGGATTGTTGAATATCTGCGGAAAAGTGTGCCTACCGAACAGGCTGCTGCGTTTAACAAAGCAACTGGGAAAAAAGGATATTTAGAAAACAGGCTTGCTGAGATTGATGGTTCTACCAGAATACCTGGTGACAATATTCTTGCCCAAATTAGTTTGTGGGCAAGGTTTATCCAAACCATATCAAAGATGGGTGGCTCTGTATTGGCTTCGTTTACAGATATTCCGTCGATAGCAACTGAGTTGCGCTATCAAGGGTTTGATATGACAGAATCTTTTGGTCAAGTTTTTTCTGGTCTTTTGCAGGGCCAAAGACGAGAAGATTATGCAGACATATATGAAGGACTAGGAATTACAGCAGACTCTTTAATTGGGGCACTATCTAGTAAAACAGAATCGCCAGATAATATGCCAGGAATGATGTCTTCAATTTTGCAGGCATATTTTAAATTAAACGGACTTACATGGTGGACTGACACATTAAGGGCTACAGCAGTAAGAACTATGTCTTTTTTTGCGGCAAGAAATAAAAATTTGTCGTTTGACCAACTGAATCCAGATACTAGTCGTGTGTATAGGACGTTTGGGATTGACGCAGAAAAATGGGATATGTTCCGGCAAACTGCAACAAAAGCCGTTGATGGCAAAGAGTACCTTTTGCCTAACGAAATTAAAAATTTGCCTGATGATGTGTTTGTCGCTTATTTGGAAAAAAGAAACATCAAAGCAACTAAGACCTCTATTGAAGAACTTAAATATGAAGTTACATCTCAATGGTTAACTTATTTTGATGACCGTGCAAGTTACGCAGTTCTTGAGCCGGATGCAAAAACAAAAGCCTTTATGAACCAAGGACACGCAGAAGATACTCCTGTAGGAGCATCTCTTAGAGTGTTATTGCAATTTAAAGCATTCCCGATTGCATTTGTTCAAAAAACTTTAGGTCGAGAAATATATGGTCGAGGAGCAGATCCGAGTGCTGGGCTGTTTGCCGCATTAAAGAATGGCAATGGCGAGGCTATGGGTCTGGCTCAAGTACTTATTTGGTCAACTTTATTTGGCTATCTTTCGTTAACGGCAAAAGATTTAGCTAAAGGAAAGACTCCAAAAAAGCCTGAAACAGCAGAAGAATACAAAGATCTTATATTAGCATCAATGGCTCAAGGTGGTGGGGCTGGTATCTTTGGTGACTTTATATTTGGTGACATGAGAAACCGTTATGGGTCTGGGCCTGTAAGTTCTATTTTGTTTGGCCCGACTGGGGGATCTTTAGATAGTATTGCTGATTTATATGGGCGGTTTAAAAAAGGTGACGAAACGGCTGCTGCCGCTGCAAAATTTATCATTAACCATACGCCTGGAGCAAACATTTTTTATACAAGGGCAATGCTGGATTATCTTGTAACCTATCGAATCCAAGAAGGGCTAAATCCGGGTTATTTAAAAAGAATGGAGAAGAAGGCAAAAGAACAGAATCAAACATTCTTCATACCGCCATCTCAAGTTATTCAATGAGATTGAGCAACGAGACCGTGTAGTGTATAAGGTGCAAATCGAACGAGGTGATCTATGGCTGACTACTCAATTACCGCAGTAACCCGTAGGGTTGTGTACACCGGATCTGCTGGTGTTGGCCCCTATGCCTTCACGTTTCCAGTGATTAGCCAGACAGACATCGCTGTCTATAAGAACTCAACCAAGCTGACGCTCACGACGAACTACACTGTCACTATCGACGGGGCTACAGGAACAGGGTCTGTTACCCTAGTGGTTGCCGCTACAGGTTCTGACCAGATTGTTATCATCGGTGCAAGGGCTATTGAGCGTACGACAGACTTCGTGACCGCTGGTGACTTGAAAGCCTCGTCCCTCAATGAACAGTTGGATGCCTCTATTATCTTGATCCAGCAACTTGCTGAAGAGAACAAGCGTACTCTAAAGGCTCCTCAGTTTGATGCGGCAGCGGTAGAGGATGGCGGCACAGTCAACATGGTGCTTCCTGCGTCTACTACCCGTGCAAACAAAGTGCTGGCATTTGACGCAAGTGGCAATCCATCAACTACTATAACAGCAACTGAAGTTTCTAATGCTCAGACTTATGCCACTAATGCAGCGGCTTCTGCTACATCTGCGACTGCATCTGCAACCTCAGCTACTGCATCTGCAACTTCTGCCACATCTTCTGCTTCTAGTGCTACATCGTCTGCATCATCTGCTACATCATCTGCTTCGGCTGCTTCAACGTCTGCATCAAACGCTTCTACATCTGCATCCAACGCTTCTACATCTGCGTCTAATGCTTCTACATCAGAAACCAATGCGGCTACATCAGCCAGTGGTGCATCAACATCTGCTACAAATGCCGCTGCATCTGCTAGTGCTGCATCAACTTCGGCATCTAATGCCTCGTCTGCACAGACAGCCGCTGAGTCAGCTAGAGATGCTACGCTTGCAGCTTATGATAATTTTGATGACCGCTACCTTGGTTCAAAGACTTCTGATCCTACACTAGATAATGACGGTAATGCTCTTGTTGGTGGAGCGTTGTATTTTAATAGTGTTGCAGGAGAGATGAGGATTTGGACTGGTAGTGCATGGGTTGCGGCCTATGTCAGTGGCACTGGTTTTGTTGCCAAGTCTGGCGACACAATGACTGGTGTCTTAGGACTTACTGCCGGAACAGTATCTTTGCCAGCACTTACTACAACGGGCGACACCAACACGGGCATCTTCTTCCCTGCGGCTGATACCATTGCCTTTACCGAGGGCGGTGCGGAGGCTATGCGGATTAACTCGTCTGGCAATGTCTTGATTGGAACGACGGTTGGCTCTACTAAAATTTCTTTCCCCATTGGAACAAACCCGACGATAGGTCAAACTGCTGTTACCGGACACCTTGCTGGAAATGTTGGGTCGGTTGGAATAGGTATTGATGACGGTGGTGGATATGGGGGGGTCTATGTTCATAATACGCACAATGGCACATACTCTTCAACTGACCTGCGTTTTTTAACGGGCCAAGGTGGTGTTTCTGTTGCTACAGAGCGTATGCGTATTGCTAGTTCCGGCAATGTCGGGATCGGAACAACGTCGCCAAGCACTAAACTTCACGTAGCTGGGGAACTCACTCTTGGCCCTGTGTCTACAGAGGGTGGACAGGTTACATTTCAAAATCCAGACGCATCAACTGGGTTGGTTATTGATGTAAGCACCGCGAATAATGCTCGTATATTTAACACAACAAATAATTTTAACTTACAAATTGGTCAAATTGTCGGCACTGGCGGGAGTATTGACTTTTATACTGGTGCCACTTCACGGGCGACTATTAATTCAAGCGGAGATTTCTCCTTCAACTCCGGCTACGGCTCCGCAGCGGTGGCATACGGCTGCCGTGCGTGGGTGAACTTTAATGGCACAGGTACAGTGGCTATCCGTGCGAGTGGGAATGTGTCGAGTATTACGGATAACGGCACGGGTGACTATACGGTTAACTTCACGACAGCGTTGGTGGATGCTAACTATGCGGTTACAAGTGGCCAATCGGCAGGTTCTGGGGCTAATATTTATCCTCCATATTTTGGTCGTGAAGTTACCGCCACATCTGCGCCAACAACCTCCTCATTTAGGGCTTGGATTAAAAATAGTTCTAACGCTGCAATAGATATTCAATATCTATGCTTTGCCATCTTCCGCTAAAAGGATCATCCGATGAACCGCATCATATACCCAAACGACGACGGTGGAGTATCCATCATTGTCCCCACAGAATCTGCTCTTGCGACGATGACCATTGAGGATATCGCCCTCAAGGATACCCCTGCTGGTAAGCCGTTCAAGATTGTCGCCACCGAGGATATCCCATCCGACCGCACGTTCCGCAATGCGTGGGAGGCAGATATGTCATCGCCTGACGGGACGGGTATGGGACACGAGGCTTGGTTCGCCGCCAAAGCTGCCGCAGAAGCCGCCGCAGAAGCCTCCGCCGCGGAAGCCGCACAGAATACCGGAGATGCAGCATGATCACGATCAACATCGCCAAGGCCAAGGACATCACGAAGGATCGGCTACGGGCAGAGCGTGAGCCACTACTCGCCGCGCAGGACGTAGCCTTCCAGCGTGCGCTTGAGAGCAGTGCGGACACCGCAGCCATCGTTGCCGAGAAGCAGCGGCTCCGCGACATCACGAACTTAGTCGATGCGTGTGCGACAGTGGACGAGTTAAAAGCACTTGAGGTGTAAGTCTAATGGCCATCAACGAAGCCAAACTTGCGATTGATTCAACCATAGCGACGGGTGCTATTACGATGCCGCTATGGATGACGGAGTTGCAGGGTTGGATCGGGTTTGCCATTGCCGTCGGTGGCTTAGTCCTTGTCGTGATCC
>Ga0181357_1001065_pt1 | contig 10811 bp, 7 predicted proteins | sample Fa13VDMM110DN_FD_130094 | JGI IMG/M metagenome (GOLD analysis project Ga0181357, IMG submission 130094) | Freshwater viral communities from Lake Michigan, USA - Fa13.VD.MM110.D.N | ecosystem: Environmental > Aquatic > Freshwater > Lake | place: USA: Michigan | collected 2013-09-24 | reverse complement strand
TATCCCTCCGCGCCCTATTGAATTCGGCCTCGGAATAAGAAATGCCGACCAATAAACAGATTTCACCAAAATTTGTCTGGGTTACACCATTGTCAGAGACTGTGAATTTTTCCCCGGTTTGCCGCAGGGCTTCCCTAGAATTTCGTTGGCAAACTGTACACACCTGTGAAGTTCCTGCCGGGTGGACAGACGTTCCGGGAAATAGATTCAATGGCTTAGCCTTGCCCGTACGTTTTAGCGTCACCTCGTCAAAGCTCTTGGCCATCAAGTAAGGGTGCACCCATTGCTCAGCGCCCATCCAGTGCTCTTTTCTTGCGGATTTATGTGCATCCACTCCTGAGTATGCAAAGTGGCGAACAACATCGCCATAAACCAAGTCCAGTTGCCTTGAACCGGTTTGAAAATTAACTACAGAGCTTTCCAGTAAAGGGAAGCCGTTAAATCGAGCACATAAAGCCTCAATGCGCTGAACAATTTCTGAACCCACACTGTCTCGCATCATCTCAAGCCCACGGTCATAGTTTTGCTTGAGTTTTGAATTCGAGGCTTGGCCGTCTCGGTGAACTCGGACAGCGTTGATAAGGTTGTTGACACCCGATATGCGAATCGCTCCGTTCGCAGGGAGTTTGGTACGAGGGTCAACAAGTGGGTTGATTCTTGTGGCTGTTAGTGCGTCTCTTACGGAGAACACCGCATAACCAACCTGCCTTTCGCCTAAATCTATTGCTACTACATTTTCAAATAATTCAACAGATTCATTTGGGATGGTTTTGTGCTCAATGGGTATCGCCACTCTTGATAGGCAGCCATCTTGCTCGGCTAATATTTTGGGCGCACCTTCAACAAAAGCCAAAGACGAGCGGTACGTCCAGTCAAGAATTAGCATCCATTCCTTTGCCTCCGTCTTTCCGGTAAGCATGTGGGATATTTGCATTAGGTAACTTGACGGACCTATAAGTCGGGCGCCCTTGCACGCAACAATGCGCCTAATTTTGTGCTGTTGACGTACAGATTCTTTGCCGACAGGTAGGCCAGAAATATCAGTTCCAATCTCACCTTTCAAGTCAAGGGGTAAGTACCAATCATGAGGGATTTGCTCAAGCAAATGACTGCTGCCGCTGCTGAGAGGGATGCTCGCAACTTTGCTAAAAAGCTGGACCGCATTGATGGTTGCACCTTCCTCAATGATGGGGTGCTTACGAAGCAGGGGCCCGATACCACCTTTTGCAGCAACATATTTTCTGGGCATCTCCCAAACTTTGTTCTTGGGTACAAGAATTAGGTCATCCTGCCCCACCCGTGAAAACTTGTGTCTAACAACGAACTGTTCTCTACGCGCAAAGAAACGCATTTTTGATAGTTGAGCACTCAGCCATGCCAGTAAGGACGATAAATCGGCAGCTTCAACACTTGGCTTGGCAAAGGCAACTTTAAGCTTGAAGTGCAAATCAAACTTTGAAAGATCAACCGACCCTGCAAAATCGGCAACTCGGATCGGCCCATTAAGGGTTTGAATATCAATGTCGGAGTTAAACCTTAGCACCTCTAGGTAGTCTTGCAAAGCTGATGGGTTGGGAGAGGTTGTTAACTCCTTGCGCAGTGTTGACTGAAGTTCCTGCAACCTTTGGCGCCAAGGTGCTGCGTCGAAGGTCTGCAAGCAGGCCGGCAGTGGTTGATGCCGACCCGGGCTCCAAGGGCTTTTGTACAAGCGACCCTGATCGTTGAACTTCAAACGGTTAAATATTTTTGAGCCATCTTTAGCACCAGAATTCACGATCACGGGCTTCAGCCATTCAAGAACAAATGCTTGCCGTACTTGGGAAAGTCTTTTTGAAAGTCTGTGAATGCCATGCATCAGACGGCGTTTGGCAAGCACCATGGCCTCGTCTTCGCTCAGCTTTCGAGATGCAACTGAGGCTGCGCGTTGAAGCTCTTGATTACGGATGCTCTCAAGGTAGGTGTTTATTTTTCCAGTTGAATTGACTTTGATGAAATCTGCAAACGACTCTGCGTTTGTGAAGAGAAACGCTAACTTCTCATTTATCTCGTCCAGCCCTTCTTCTACATCGGATGTGCCACCTGAAATCATTGGCAGTACAAACACGTCACTTTCAGAAATAGCAAGCGAGGCTTTCCAATCCATCAGCGTTGGATCAGGAGCATCCTCGAGCTTCTGATTGATTTGGTTAAGAACGGAGCGAAAAGTGCCGTGTATGTCACTGATAGATTTAAGCTCGGCTTCTAGGGTTTGGGCGCAGCTAATTGGCCGCGCCGACGCATCCCTGCCTAGTAGAACCTGCAGGGTATTTGCTGCGCCTTCTACAGCCCTTTGTCGCTCGGCAAGCATAAGCAGCATGTCCTCCATGGAGAGGCCAAGCCCGTCTAGTATTTGAATGAGTTGCTCGGGTTGTGTGGGAGGCAGTTCTGCACCTTGAAGTGCGTTAATTTGAGTATTGAGTGTTCCCAAGCGCGAGATGTAGTTACTCACCCAAGATCGAAGCTTACCCGCTACAGCGGGACGATAGCTGCTGTACCCACCTTCATTGAAAAACTGCGGATGTGAGATGGCTTTAGCGGCTGAGAGGAAACGTTCTGCATCGCTGGAGCGACTTGCTTGAATGCCAAGGTCCGAGATGAATTGCACTGGTTCCACGCTCCTCAAATATCCATCCTTGCCTTTGGATGAAAACAGTAGGGAGCCAAAAAGCTGGCTCAAAGCGTTATTGCTAAAACTCAAAAGTGAATCTTGAATTTGGGCTGCGCTTGCAGTTGGGTCGCGTCGTAGCAGGCAGGCGATGATGTGATGAAGCCAGTATGTTTGTGACTCGTCATCCCCCACTGAATCTACAACGCCTTCAAAGGCAAGGCTGATGTCCCTTGTGTTTGCTGCTAGTGTGACGGCCAGAGATGGGAATAACGGCGACTCTTTTCGCAGAGCCTCACCACAGGCTTGCAATGCTTGTAAGGAGTTTTCTTTTAATTCAGAATAATCTTTTGCGACGCCTAAAGCAGCTTGAGCAATCAGTCGAAATACTTCGCAAATGTGGTCGTCTGACTTCTCGGAAATCCTCTTACTAAAAACACTGGAATGAATGCGATTGGCAACTTCCTCAGCGGTGAATGGTGGACTTTTCCGTGGGGCTGATTGGAATAGATTGAGCAAAGTCTGTGGCGTGAAGTCCGGCAATACGATACCCAAACCATCTTCCATAGCTTTGACGAACTGCTCATTAGGGAACTGTGCTTTTTGCCTTGCAGATGCGGCTTGGGCTGCATTTTGAAAAAGTGATAAACCACTCAGATGGGCGCATAGCAACAGGTGATTCAGACTTCCTAAATCAAAGCCCTCAACAGTGTTGTAAAGGTTATTAGATGAGGGAAAAGTAGATTTATCCAGACTAAGTTCTAGTGGAAAACTCAGAGTTTTTATTAGTGAGGCGGGTGGACGTTTGGCCGAGTTTGCAACTCTGCGACGCCAGTTTTTTGCCTGAACACCGCCGTGCCTATCTAGTTCGTACGATATGTCTGACTCGTATCTAGTTTGTTTGTGAATCACTATTTTGACCTTAGATATTGCTGAGTCTGTGAACCTTTGCTCATCTAGGTGGCAATTGTTCTGCGAGGTTGTTGACCTATTTATCGCAGAATATGTTGATAAAGGTAACTAGCACTTACTCTATAAAGGAGGGCTTCAACTTCCCTTCAAAACTGGTCAACAATCAATTTATTTGACCTCCAACTTCCCTTCAAAACTGACCTGTACACAGCCCAATTGCCTCTAACTTCCCTTCAAAACTGGCCTACCGGTTTACCGGTTCCTCCAACTTCCCTTCAAAACTGGCAATCCCGCTTCACACGATGCCTCCAACTTCCCTTCAGAACTGGCTCGGGGTTTATCCAATTGCCCCATCTTCCCTTCAAAACTGAAATTGACACTATATACATCGCCTCCAACTTCCCTTCAATACTGGCCTCTTTTTGTTGTTCAGGACCTCCAACTTCCCTTCAAAACTGGCAGCAAGGTACTCTTGCTTGCCTCAAACTTCCCTTCAAAACTGGCATAGAGCAAAAACTACAACCCCAAAGTCCCTTCAAAACTGGCTAAACAGAAATTGCACTTCCTCTAACTTCCCTTCAAAACTGGCATAGGGTTAGTAACTAACCCCTCCAACTTCCCTTCAAACTGGCTATGAAATTGAGTTAAAGCCCCCAACTTCCCTTCAAAAACTAGCTTTGACATTTTAGTTAAACCTCCAACTTCCCTTCAAAACTGGCTCCTTGACGGACTCGTTACCTCCAACTTCCCTTCAAAACTGGCCGTGACAGTCGTCTACGAACCTCCAACTTCCCTTCAAAACTGGCCGAGGAATGGTGGTTGACTCCTCCAACTTCCCTTCAAAACGGGCTGATGCCAAAATAAGTGTACGTTGGCTATAGATTCATCACAAGGGGTCGATTGATTTGGAGGTCTAAATGGACGACTTTCAGCATCCAGATTCAGTTTGGCCATGGTCGAAATCGGTGCGCAGAGGACGAGCAAGCCTTTGAATGACTTACCAGCAAAACTTAAAAAACTAAAGGTGGATTTTTGGTGACTCGCCTTGTGTTTTCAACAGAGGGAGTGAAGATTGGGTGCAAACCACCGGCCATTGAATGTGCCTAACCGGGGTCTATAAAGGAATTAGTGATCCCCGATTGAAGGGCGTCGGGGGATCAGCGACGCCTACTTGGTGAGGTGCGGAGTATGAGTCCAAAGCCAAGCAGGAAGAAATGCAATGTTGGCATGGTGTAAATAGTTTGTCAATAGTATAAAGAACACGATGAATCACTTCGCCTAGAACTCACTATTTAAAGTAAAGCCGACGCACTATTGCTTGTAGTTCTGGATAAGCCTCTGCCATGCGATCTGGTCTGCGACCGCGGGTGCGGCCTCCTGACATTAAGCCGATTGAAAAGCCAACGGCTTCCAAAACTGCCAGCCTTGCCGAACCTAGGCTGCGTTCGGTTCGCACCTCGCGGGTCTCGCGTCCATGAATGGTCTTCGCTTCTGAACAACGTTGTCGGCCAGCTTCGGTTTTAGGGCCGGTACTTCCTCCGCCATGCGTCTTGCAAACCCGTTTGCCTCTCATGGCCGGAGCTTTGCATCTTTGTCGACTGCGTTTTGACATCGCTTGACACTGGTTACAAGCTATATGGCCGCCAGCTATGACATAAGTAAAGTTGTTTGACACCAAAATACACCTTGTGGGAGGCCTGCTTGAGGACACGGAAGATAATTGCCTCCGTACCTCATGGACCGGAGATTGCTACCTTTTGTACTTTCGTAGGTTTTGTAGGTACCCCCCAATACATTTATCTACTTCTTTTTAATCTACCAAGTAAAAATAAGGCGTGGGGGTAACCTTCAAAACCTACAAAAGATCTGCCGTCACGTTTGGGTTGACTGCATATTTAACTGTCGGTCGTCCCCCGCTTCGGATTTCTGTTTCTATCAGCCAGTCGTATTCAACCAAAGCATCAATAGCATTGTGGGCTTGCTCCTTAGTTGAAAGTCCGGCCCAGCCTTTCAGCATTAATGTTCGACAAGTGAATCCGTCTAGTAGTTGACCTTTAAGTAGCCGCTCAGCTAAACCACGAATCGCTGCATGGTCTTGTCCAGATGCAGAATCATAGATTCGATCAGCGTGCTTCTTTAAATATTTCGCAAATGAAATAGCTCGATAAAGGCAGTCTTCACAGACCGGCCCGGTGTGTGCTTCCAGCAAATGAAAAAGTAAGGCTAAAGCTGGAACAAGGCTACGGTACTTGGCGAAGTGACTTTGTCGGGCTGAGTCTAGCCCGCCGCTTGTAAGCATCTTCTCGTTTTGGACGTACCAAGAATTGAATACTTGCTGAGCCGTTGCTGTGAAGTGTAAAAGTTGCGAACCATTGGGTAATCTATTAGAACTTGGGATTAGTTGTTCAGTCAATTTAGGTAAAGCTAACATTGCTTTGTGGTATTCGTCGATCGCAGTTTTATTTGGCGGTCTATCAACAAGTTGGAAGTTACCCATGGGGTCCGGCCAAACAAGTAATTGAAAGCGCTGAAGCAATCCGTCGTTCTTCGTGCTACCTCTTTGCGAGAATTGAACGTAAGCTTTAACTCGGTCTGGTTGGAATCCGCCAAATACACTTAAACAGTAACGATCCAAAGTAATCGAGCCACGACCTATTCGGTCGAATGAATAGCCACCAGTTCCACTCCACCCCGTTAAATAAAACCCACGTGCGGCTTCTTGACCTGTTGTGTCTAACGATTGAAGTAGGCCAGACAGTTCGTCAGCAAGCGCAAGAATTCCCCGGGGGTTATCTGCCAATATGACGCCAAGAGCTTGATAAGTTGAATCGTGTACAACGTACCGCTCTCTTTTTGGCTCAACTGGTGGTGTCGGCATCTGGCCAATACTTTTATTTCTATTCCAAATAGACATTGCTTTCTCATGTTGGATCATTGCTTGCTTGTACGTTTGCATGTCTTGCGCGTACTTCTGTGATGCCATGCTCTCTAAATGTTGTAGCGGCCTATGTGCGTGCTGAAGTGATGGAGTTTTCTTACTTCCCGGGTCACCCACTACACCGCCCCAAAGCGCAGGGTAGACCTCCCAGCTTTCATCATTGGCATACGGGAAAATTCCTACTCTGTTGCCAACGACAGCACCCGCGGCTGAAAGCATGGCAACAGCCAAATAGTCTGGCGGGCATTGCAAACGATCGGCTAAATCAATTACTGCATCTCTGAGTGCTTTGGGAAGGAAGTTTTCATCAAGAGAAGGTACTGGCCGAAGTGCCGGAGGAAGTTTTTGAGGTTGCCCAAGTGGATTGACTTCACCCTCCTCAGTACCAATACCCAGAAATTCTTTCAGATTACGGATGTGAAACAGCGCCCCATGAGAATGGTGGCACTTGAAACCACCAGTGGGATATTTCTGATTAGGTTCGAAATAAGCCGCACCATTGTCTGTTGCGCCGGTATGTGCATTCACCCACGGGCAAGTAATGTCGTGCTTGCCTGAGCCAAGTGCAGTTTTGTAGAGTCCCTTGGCCTGAAGAGCCTCGATCACCAAAGCTGCATCGTCATTCAGCTTCTTTTGTACGATCGGTCCATTGAGGTTTGGTGCTGCTGAATTATTGGGGGGTGCGGCCTTTTGTTGATGCAAACTTAATGCTGAATATAAATCTTCAACCGTGTACTTCAACGCTGGACGCCACTGCACAAGTCGACATTCGGGTGAATGATCCCCATACTTTGGGCGACCGTTAATCGCAACAGGTAAGCGCATCCAGCGTGCCGTGCCTCCGTTTGCACCGCTGTCGCAGAGTCCTGCCTCAATTAGCTTTTCTTTTAACTTGTCAGCAATATCAAGATTCTTGATTGGCTCGATGAAGATGTAGCCGAACTGAAAGTTCCCCGGACTGGTCTCGATAGCCCAAGATGGTGGGCAGCTTACGAATTTTTTTGCTGAGACCTTTGTACCAACGTCATCAACCATCACTGCGTGCACAGAAACTGCCAAATTCTTTTTGGCACGAAAACGCCCAGTTTCATCAGGTTGATAAAGGCTAGGTAGGGTGTACCAGTTCAAATTAGCCGCATTTGTGTTGCAGGGCCATTTAATTGGCATCCAACCATCAAGGTCGGGGTCGCCAGATTTTTTGCACACAAGCGGATATGCTGCTGTGAACGAACCCCCAAAGATTGCTGTTAGGAATTCATCGTTTGATACCGGTCCAACTACTGCTGCGGCCGCATCAGTTTTAACTAGAGCTAAATCCTCAGATAAACGTTTGGCCTGAGCAAGGGCGTCCCAAGCTTCTTCAGGGTAGTACTCGTCGAAGTCAAAATCGTCGGGGTCAAATTCGGTATTGATGTCGAAATCTTGGCTCATTTAATTTCCCCAAAAAATTCGTACGAGAAGTCAGCAGGTTTGACTCCTTCGATTACGGCCTTAGCTGCATGAAACATACTGCCCGGATCAGTGAGTACCGTAACGTAAATAGCCATCGTGTGAAAGTGTTCGCATTCGCGCTGAATGTTCAACAGCAGACTCGCATATTCAGACTGGATGCTTGCTTCAACTGTGTCTTTAACAAGTTGAAGTTGCCCGCGCAGGTCTGCTTGGTCATACTGTGCAAAGAATTCCGACCCCGATGTCGTTGGCCCATTCTGCGGTTTGGGCTCAGTAAAGTAGTTTCCACCTACCAAACGCAGTTGCTGATCCTTGTCATGACCCATGACCAAGTAAATCGCGTTTCCAAGACCCGAGGGTGGTGGCGATATCCAAACTGCAACTTGTCTGTGGTAAGCGTACAGTGAAAACATTGGTGCAAGCCGAGCCAACCCTTTGAAGAATAGGTTCTCGCCATTGTTTTTGTAAATCCATTGATACGGCTCAATTGGGGTGAAGTAAGCCCCCATGTCCTTAAGCCACGTGTCGATCATCAAGTCCTTGATTAGCCTAAACTGATCGCGAAAACAATTCGATTTTGTGTCGTCAAGCCATGGTGATGGGATCACGCTTTTTGAGTGCTTTGGTGTATTCATATCAGGCTCCCACTTTTGTTGATGGAGTGCCGACACTATTTAGGTAGTCGCGGATGTCGCCTACTCTCCAAGCTGTAATGCCGGGCGATACTTTGATGGGCAGGGGGAATTCACCACTTCGGCACTTGCGCCAGATGGTGGTGGCTGAATATGGGAGGACCTTGAAGTTAATCAACGGGCGAATTTGTATCAGTGCCACGTCGGGTAGTGCGTCGAAGGCGACGGTTGGTTTCGTGTAGTTCATGAGGCTGCTCCTTGGCAGTAAAAAAACATGAACGGACGATATCTCTATATGGAGGCGAAGGTAACTGTTGCGACGGTGCGCTGCCGCTAGCGCACCATTGAATTGGCTAATATTGTTTTAGAGCCCCTAGGTAAGTTGTCCAAGAGAGCGGGGGGAAGCGGCGCTCCAAATCAACTGCAGCAGCTTTTTTTGTGGAGTATTGGTCACGGTTTTGAAGGTAGTAGGCAATTGCATTTTCCTTGACTTGATTATTGTTTGCATGTTTTGCATTGGCGCCACTTTGCCCCATTTCTTTTACACGACCAGCAGCAGCATTTTTTTCAACTTCGCTTTTGTGCTGAATGGCTTTTTCTAAATACTCGGTTGCAGAATTTAATTTACCAGCCAGAATCCGGTTCACATATTTTTGTATTTGCGCCAACGCAGGATCGTCGGTGTCCCATTGTTTACCTTTGGCAATAATTTCTTGCTGTGCTTTGTAAATGCCGATAGGGCCTGATGCACATTTGTAAATTCCGTAAAGTTCAAGAATTAAAGTGTGTACTGCTTGTGCATCGTCACCTGCTGAGGCTGAGTAGTCTTCATCAAGATATTTTTGTATCCTGTTGTTTAGCAGTGCCTCGGTGGCTGCATCAAGCCCGGTTGTGTTGTTCCAGTTCATGCTTGTCTCCGAAGTTTTGCTACTTTGCTTGTGTTCTGCGAGCTTTGCATACTAAGAAACTTCGCCCACTCGTTCATCAAGTTACGGCGTTTTTCCAACAAGTCGGTGCGCTGGTATGCCTCTTTTACAGAGTCACCTACAGTATGGCCAGACGCAGCTTTGCGTATTTCATCTGGATATGCAGTTTGCTCTGCTGCCCAATCTCTGAACGTGCTGCGAAAACCATGCGGTACAGCCTCCACTGTTAACTCGCCTCGTTCACGCATGCCCCGCATAAGCTGGCTGAATGCCATGTCACTTAGAGCCTTGCCTGTACGGCTTGGAAAAATTAAGTTTGACCCTGCCAACTTTGGTAATGATTTCAGTAGCTTGATCGCCTGAGGCTGCAAAGGTACGCGGTGCTCTTGGCGGGCCTTGGTGTGCTCGGCGGGAATGATCCAAAGGGCTTTTTCTAAGTCAACTTCTTCCCACTCAGCTTGCCTTACTGACCCAGAGCGAACGGCTGTCAAGATTAAAAACTCTAGTGCCTTTGCGCTAAGGCTTGGGTTAGTCCGTAGCTTTAACATGAAGTCACCCATTTGCTGGTATGGCACAGCAGGGTGGTGTTCTTTCTTTTGAAGATTTTTTGGCGATGGTAATTGCGTTGATAAATAACCAGTCCACTGCGCTGGGTTAGTACCTGAGCGATAGTCATTAACTGTTGCGTAGTCAAGGACTGTCTTGATGCGTCCAAGTAGGCGCTTGGCTGTTTCAGTTTTGACGTACCAGAGCTTACCTTTGGTGTTTATGTCGACCACAGTTTCTTGCTCAAGTACATTCCGGACGTCGCGCATCACGATGTCTGAAACCAGCATGTTGCCGATTACCGGATATGCATAAGTTTCAAGAGTCGCAGGCCACTGTTTTCGGTGCTTGTCACTGGTGTAGTCACTGCTGTGCGCGTCCATGTAAGCTTCAGCACACTCTTTGAAGGTTTTATTCTTAGCTGCCGCTGACAAGAGTGAACTGCGCAGTGCGCGTTTCTTTGCTTTTAAGTTCACCCCTTGCTTGGCCTCCACGACTAGCTTGGCAGCCTGCTCACGCGCAGCAGCTAAAGACACTTGAGGATATGACCCTAGACCAATGGGCTGTCGTTGTTCGCCGACCTTAACGCGCAGTATCCAAGATCGAGGTATTTGCGTCCCTTCGTTCGTTGGTTTACGTACTTGAAGTAGGAGTCCAGCGACACCGCCAACGGCGTGCCATCCGACTCGCGTGATGCGTCTAACTTGAAGATCGCTTAGTGGTTTAGCAATTTTGGGCATTCCAACCTACATACCATAAAT
>Ga0181357_1001063_pt1 | contig 10818 bp, 10 predicted proteins | sample Fa13VDMM110DN_FD_130094 | JGI IMG/M metagenome (GOLD analysis project Ga0181357, IMG submission 130094) | Freshwater viral communities from Lake Michigan, USA - Fa13.VD.MM110.D.N | ecosystem: Environmental > Aquatic > Freshwater > Lake | place: USA: Michigan | collected 2013-09-24 | reverse complement strand
CGTCTTCGTAATCCCAAGCTGCCGCGCTAGGTCGGTCTTCGCCCCGCGGTGCTTGTCAGAAAAATACTGTTCGAGTGTCATCACTCCCCCTTGCTTGTGAAACTTCATCTTACACGAATTTTCACTGTGAATTAGTTCTTGTAACTTTTTCTTGATGGTGTTAGAGTGCGTTCACTCTTGGGAGGTTCACATGATTGATCCGTTTGAAGCCTTGATGGCTCATCACCGGGCCGAAAATAACCGAGCCTCCAAGGAGGATTGGAGCCTGCTCGCCGCTTCTGGCGTCAGGAGAACAGTGATACTTGAAACCGTTGGAGTTACATATGAGTTTAATTGTGACAGCAGGAAGCGAATCGACATTCAGGCCAGTGCCAGAGGGAACCCATCTCGCAAGGTGCTATCGGATCGTTGATCTCGGTACACAAGAGTCCACCTACCTCGGACAAGTAAAGACCCAGCGCAAGGTGATGATTCATTTTGAAGTTCACGGTGACGATGAGAACGGGTTTGCCCTCATCACTCGTGCCGGCGAGCCGATGTCTATCTCAAAAAACTACACCCTATCTATCGGTGAACAGTCTCGCCTGCGTGAGGATTTAGTGTCGTGGCGCGGCAAAGCCTTCACGCCCCAAGAACTCAAGGGGTTTGAACTTAAAAATCTTTTGGGAGCGTGGGGAATGATCAGCGTGATCAAGACAATTAGCGAGAATGGCAAAGAATACTTCAACATTAAGGCAATCACTCCGGTGCCTGCGGTAATGAAGAAGAACGGTATGCCTCAACACTTCAACGAGGCAAAAATCTTCTCAATCGACTCGCCCGATATGGAGTTGTTTGCGACGTTCTCTGACTATCTACGGGCCAAGATCGAAGGGTCACCGGAGTGGCGCAGACGTAACAAGTCTGTCGCTTACACCGGCGGTGGCGTAGAAGACCTCGATGAAGATCTGCCCTTCTGATGAGACCTCTGTATGAGAGTTCTAAGGATCTCTCTAACGAACTTCGCGTCTCGAGATATCTTAAAGATAGCTGGAACGCGGAGTTTGTGAAGCTATCAATGGCCTACCACGTTGACTGGGCCGTCGTTAGGGGAACAGAGATCAAGGCTTTCGCAGAGTTCAAGCGCCGTCACAACCCCAAGGATCGATACCCTACCTTCATGATTTCATTGAACAAATGGATGAACGGAAGGAACATGGGCAGAGAACTTGGGGTGCCATTCCTGATCATCGTGGAGTGGGATGACGGCCTCTATTACTGCGACACGGAAGCAGTAGGCCCTACTTACGGGTTCGGGGGTAGATCCGATCGAGGAGATTCGCAAGATCAGGAACCCGTTGTTTTCATCAACACAAAAGCGTTTTATAAAGTGAGAAAAAATGCCAGAGAGTCTTAGAGATTGGGCCGTACTATCGGCATTCGTTATTACTGTCGCCGCAGCGCTAGCTGATGAACGAGAAATCATGGCGGTTAGTTGCGTGTCAACAATAATCTTAGTCATCACAGGGAAAGGAAAATGATTGTTTCCGAGAAAAAAACAAGTGAACACTGGTACACCAGATCCGGTGAGCCGATGTACACCGTTGTAGGAAAGACCGGAGTACGGCCTACCACGCTGCGTGACGCAAGAACGAAGGACTTAGTACCCTCGGTCACCACCATCCTTAACGTGGCCGCCAAACCCGCTCTAATCGCTTGGATGCAGAAGCAGGTACTCATGAGTGCCCTGACCATGCAGCGGATCGGTGACGAGCCTGACGCTGCTTATATGGACCGCATCCTCGTTGACTCGCGGGAGCTTGCCAAGGCCGCCGCGGATGCCGGAACGGACATCCACAACTCAATCGAAGCGTTCTACTCCGGCAACAAACCATCGCGCCACTTCGAGCACGTCAAGGCAGTTTCTGACGCCCTGCAGGAGGAGTTCGGAGATCAGGATTGGGTAGCGGAGAAGTCCTTTGGCCACGAGCTTGGCTTTGGCGGCAAGTGTGATCTCCATTCTTTGGAGGTCGTCGTTGACGTTAAGACAAAGGAGTTCGGCCCCGGCGATGACGTTGACGGGTATGACGAGCACCTGATGCAACTCGCGGCTTACCGAATAGGTCTGGGGATACCAGAGGCCAAGTGCGCGAATATCTTTGTATCTCGCACCCACCCCGGTCTAGTGGTCATAAAGAACTGGACCGAGGACGAGCTAGTCCGCGGCTGGGAACAGTTCAAGTGCCTTCTCCGTTTCTGGCAACTTAAGCACAACTACAAATGAAACCAATATCCGCATTTCAAACCTCTGACGGCAACATCTTTCCCGATCAAGAGAGCGCTAGTCGTCATGAATTCTTCCTCGAGAATAAGGACCTAGTCGAAGACTACTTGTCGTCAGACGAGAACCCGTACAAGGGATCAGCCCACCGCAGCATCGTGCAGGGAAGCATCCTGCGCTGGGAATTATGGAGAGCCAAAAATGTTAAGTAAGTCCTACCTTACCGATGCCACAATCAAACAGCTTTACTTTTACACCGACAAGTCCCGTAACCCTAACGGCGTGTACGGTTACGTTGATGTGCTCGAGTTCGCTCGGATCGTTGAGCAGTACGTCATTGCTCAGAGCGAAAAAAAGCCAGTGATCGCACTGGCTAAACCCGCTCCTGCGGGGTCCGGGGGAGGAGAGATCCCCAAACTCTTTCAGTCGAAGTAGCCCTTATCCTTCAGGTACTCGAGCCCCGCTGCACCAAGTCCCAGCCCGGAACCAATTGCAATGGTTGCCGGGTGAGGGATCAACGACAGAGCGCCACCAGCGACACCCGCGCCCTTTAGCGCCATCTTTAGGTAGTCACGCTGCGCCGCTTCCTTGCGCAACTCGTGTTCAATCTCGGCCAAATCTAACCCAGCACCGGCGGCAGCAACCGGTGGAGCCACCCGGCGCAGAACTCGGCCTGCCATTTCTGCAGTCGGTGAACTCAACAGTTTTCTGTAGTAATCGGAGATCAAATCCAAACCAGTTCGTTTGGGCTCCACTAATCTTTCTGAAACTTGAGTTGCTTGCAACCCACCCGCAGGCACATTAGCCGGCCCCGCCATTTCTGGAGGAGGCGTGTCTATTGGAACTTGGCGAAATGTTTGCCTTGGACCGCCGCCCTCGCTTTGGTTCGTTAAAAGACCACCATACCGGGGGTTCTCGCGGAATCCGGGCGCGATTTCGTTAACCTTCTGTGTTCCCGCTGTTCGTTGAGCGACCAAATCATGAACCCCGCCGGGGTTCTTTGTCATATCAAGGGCTCGGCCAGCCTCAATGTCAGTTAACCCAGCAGCCTTTCCATAGTTGTACGGCATCACCCCGGTTGATCCGGCAGCCATACGGCCAGCGTCAGGACCTCCAAAAGGAATTGGGGTTCTCGCTTGAGCGGGATTCATGACAATTGATGGCGGCTGAGGAGCGGCCCCGCCAGCCTGCGCAGCGGCCCTCGCCTGCGCGGCCAACCTCGCCTCTTCCTGCATCCCTGCGACCCGCGCAGAGCGGTTTGCAAGGGCGTTTGACGCTATCCCTGCGGTAGACGCCACCGTGCCTGTTGCCGCACCAGCGCCGCCCATCAGGAAACGAGAAGCAGGGTCAGCGCCCGATCTATCCATGGCAGGTGCTGCAGGTGCAGGCGGTGCAGGAACCTCTACAAACTCACCTTCTCCCGGCGTTTGCGTAACCAACGGCGCTTGAGTCAACTCCGGGGTTCCGCCGGCGTTGCTTATTTCAGTGCGCAGGCGGTCGAGGATCATAGCCTTCCGATCGCCGTCCGGGAGTTGCGATGCCTCTTGATACTTCTGCTGAAACCTCAACAGGCGGTACTCAGAAACCTTGTCTTGAAACTCAGGAGAGTCTTTCTTAGATTGGTTGGCAAGGAGCCACTGGCCCAACTCTTCAAGTTTGTCCATTACTTGATCCCCGCTAAAGCGTCAGCACGAGGAATTATAGAGCCTTGCGCCGGAGTTCTCGGTTGTGACGGAGGTCTTGATTCCAGTCTTGTCTCACCACCAATCAATCGAGTCAAGCGATCATGATAGGCTGGAATCATCTCATTGAGATATGCATCAGACGACAAAAATGCAGCAGCGTCTTGTTTTGAGTCTTTGAATCTTTTTGCAACTTGACGATCAAACTGAGCACGAGCGGCCATAATATCCGCTTTCATGCGGATTGATTCAGGAGTGTCTTGGGGACCAATTACGGCATCAGCAACAATTGTGCGCTCGTAGTTACTAACCGAACCTTTCATGTATTTGGCCTGCTGCAACTGCAGTTGAGTGGTGAGTTGCAAAAAACTTCTGTATTGTGCTTGTTCAGACGGCGTCAAGTTTGCACTGCGCATGACATTTTCAATTGCAGGTATGCCAATTGTATATCCTGTAACACCAACGCCGGTTCTAACAAGTTCAGCAATCCCAGAAGAAATTTTTTCATTACTCAAAATGCCAAACATTTTACTTGCGCCGGGCAAATTGGCATACTTTCTAAACTGGTTGGCAAACGCAATTGTGTCATTTGCCTCTTTACTGTTGTCGGAAATTTCTTGGCGTGCTTTAATTTCCTGTTCGGTGGCTTGTTTCTCTAACGCAGCCGGACGGATCTCGCCTCTTTCCAACGCCGCCTTCTGCTCTGCCTTCTTACGATCCTCTTCAACGCGAAGATTCATCTCACGCCGCGCTTTTGCAGCCTCGGCCTGTTCAATCGTTTGACGGACGGTTGTTTCGGGAAGGGGAGAGGCGGGAGGCGGAGGAGCGGGAGGGGGAGGAGCGGAAGGAACCGGAATCGGGTTCTTAACCCCCGGCATAGAAGGAAGAGTTTCAGCCTGAAGACTTGTAACTCTTACCGGTGGAATTGCCCCAGTCTGAACGCCGTTCCCAACTGGTTGAAGTGCTTGTCCCGGCGGAGGAGCCTTGGAAGGGCCGTTAACAGCCAGTTTGGCCAGATCCCAATACGCCGGGCTGCCAGACTGCGCAGCGTAATCCATAGCGCTTTTTAGGCCTTTTGAGACCTTCAAGTTTCCACCGCCAAATCCCTCAAATGCAGGGATGTAAGTCTGAACGTCTTCTTCGCCAAACTTTGGAATTAACCGGATCTTGCCCGTGTTTCGGTCAAGAATAAAACCTTCCTTCATGTCAATGTTGTCGCGCTCGGCCTTCTGAATTTCCAGTCTGGTAATCGCAGGGTTGACAACCCCGGCGGCTTTATTCTTGGCAATGATTGCAGCCCGATCCACCGGCGCTGGTGTCGCAAACGGAATCTCCATGTTGAACATGGAAGCCGTTGCTGGTTGAGCCGAGGGTTCCCCTTCAGTAGCAGCGCGTGCAACAGGAGGTTGGCCACCTTCCACCGGCTTGGCGCCCAAACCGTACTCTGTTTCAAGGGCCTTGTAACCTTCGCCAGCACGCTTCTGCTGCGCAATCGCAGCCTTCTGCTGAACTAACCCAAGTTGGGCCTGAGCATTCTCAATATCCTGCTTGCCTTGCGACTCTTGCGCAACACGCAAACGATTGGCTGCGTTACCTAACGACTCGCCAAACGAACCGCTGCGGGTGGGCGCAAGGAACCCCTCAGCCATAGCCAACATTTGCGGGTCGAAGAACCGATTGCCTCGAGCCTCAAGAGCTTCTGAGAGCCGTTGCAAGGCAGCCTCAGCGCTCTCAATGGCCTTTGGGTCGTCCCCGATATAACCAAGACCACCTTTAGGTTCTGCCATTGTTTTCACTTGAAAAACTTACCGATTTCAGTTCCGACTTTAGCAAGCAACTGATCCATGCTGTTGCCGGTTTTAATTCCACCAAGCATCGAACCGATGCCCAAAATTTGCGAGAGGTCAGACGAGCCATACGAACCAGCGTCAGGGCCAACAAACTTGACCGTCTGATCCGTTGGCAAAGTGTAACCACGCAGCAGATCAGAAGCGTTCTTAGCGTTAAGCGCAGGCGCATCAAGAATGCTCTGTTGGTACTTCTGCAACTCCCCGCCGGCTTTCGTTAGAGCGCCAGCGCCGGTGAGGCCAAGTTCCTGCTCCTGACCAGCGAGCTTGCCTTGTGTGAGGGCCGCTTGGTTCTGCAACTCAGACTGGGCCTTGGCGGCGTTCACAGCGTCCTTGTAGGCCGCGGACAGAGCGCCGTACTGCTTACCTATCAAGTCCGATTGAAAGTCCGCAGCGCTCTGTCCCATCGCGTTTGCGTAGCGCTGGCCACCCATCGCCCCAGTTCCGACAAATTGCCCAGTAAGACCGGGCATGATGTTTCGCTGAAAGTTCTGGTTACCAAGCCGAGCCATCTCGTTGACTACATTCATCCGATACGGATCCATGTAATCTTGAATCTGTCCGTAATTGATGCCTTGGGCTGCCTGATTGGCAGTGGCCGTGGCATTATCCAACCCCGGAATGTAGGAGCCGGCGGCCGTCTCGATCTGGCCGTACCCCTTGGTCTGCAGTGGATCTAGCCCGGCAACCGACTGAGCCCCAGTCCGGGCCATGTTGGTCGTTGCTGCAGTCCCTAATGCTTTGGCCGTATCGGTGTACCAAGACGGCGCGTTCTGGACCGTCGTCGTGGTCTTAGTTACATCCGGTAACGGATCACCTTGCGTGAAGGCCATGATTACTTCCTTTTGCTAATGTAGTCCAACGGCGACTTGGCCGGTGGCGGCAATGACTTGGGATGACCCTTGCGAGCCCGTGCCCGGATCGAGTGCATCATTTCGTAAAGGGCATCAGACCCGGCCTTCGTTGAACCGTTACCCAGAGCCGCTACAACGTCCGCAGGGATCACAAACTCTCCGTCAGCAAGCATCGCTGGGATGTCGTCAGACTGTCCGTCCCCGGCCCCGGTAACGGCGTCACCGCGGCGGAAGTCAACTCTCATTTTGCCTGCGTGGTGTACCACATTCAAGCCACCCCCGGCGAACTTTCCGTACCGGGTATTACCCCCGGCTGCCATCAGAGGAGTCATCAGACCACCCGTCTTGGCGTTCTGTTCAAGTTGTTCTGTCTCGTCATCCGGAGCATAGTCATCTAGCCCGAGAATTTCGTTCAGGTCAGTTTGTTTGCCGTAGGCGTATGGAGAAGCCTGCATGAGTGCCCCCTCGGGCTGTTGTTGCTGGGGAGTGTAGTCGTTGCCTTGGACCATCTGCGAAAACGCCTCGAGAGGGCTTACAAAAGCAGAAGTTCCACCAATTATAGCCGCCGTCACAGGATCAGGCTCGTATTTTGTTGCTGGCCTTGAGGGCAGTGCAAGGAACCCTTCCGCCCTCTTCATGTTTGCAGACCGATCGGCCTCTTCCTCGGCGGCTTTCTTTTCAGCAGCCTGATCAGCAAGAAACTTTTGCTGTGCTGCCAATTGAACTTTAAGCGCTTCAAGCTCGGGGTTGACGGCAGGGGCTTGAACAGCAGGAGCAACTGCAGTAGATGCTCCAACTGCCGATGCGTTTACAACCGGGTTTGCACCTACATTTATGTTTGGATTTAAATTTAAATCGGTATTTATATTTGGGTTTGTGTTTACATTAACATTAGAATTGAGGTTTGTATTCGGATTGACGTTAGGATTGGCCGCGGTTGCAACATTGGTGTTTACATTTGGGTTTGCAGCCGTAACCGTGTTTGCCGTTACATTTGGGTTTGCAGCAGTGGGAAGAGTGTTTGCTTCCGTACCCCCACCCTGTTGCCAAACGGTTTTGACCGCTTGATATCCACCGTATTGGGCCAACTCAGCGTTCGATATGCCAGTCGTCAACGACCGACGCATCATGTCTTTTGCTTGTTCAAAAGTCGGGGCAGTTGCGCCAGAGGTATTCGTTGCCGCAGTCGTTGCGGCATTGAGGTTGTTCGCCGCGTTCGTTGCTGCTGTGGTATCCGTTACCGCGGTTACGTTTTGATTGCCGCTCGGTGTTAAGTTGGCGCCGGTGTTGGTAAGTGTTTGATTTGTACCAGTGTTCCTCAACACTTGGCCTGTTCCGGCGGCCGCATCCGTTGCAGCCGTATCAGTTGTGCCGGTGTTCCTTAATACCTGACCCGTCCCGGCAGCCGCATTGGTTGCCGCATCAGTTGCAACAACGGCCGCAGTGTTTGTATCTGCCCCAACGGTCGTTGCTCCGGTCACCGCACCGTTCACGGCCGCGTTAGTATTTCCGCCAGCATTGACCGCACCGGTCACCGCCCCGTTAACAGCAGCGTTAGTGCTGGCCCCGTTGTTGACGGCCGTGGTTACTGCCGCAGTGGTGGCCGTTGAAGTGTCTACCCCGTTGTTTATTGCAGTAGCCGCATCGGTCGCGGCATTTGTCACGGCAGTGTTATTTGTTGCAGTATTATTTACTGCAGTGTTATTTGCATTCGTGTCCACCGCAAGATTGTTCGTGCCCACCGTAAGATTGCCCGTGGCCGCCGTATTAGCATTCGTGCCCACCGTATTGGCACCCGTGGCCGCCGTAGTATTGGTGGCTGGAGCAGTAACGGCAGCAACCGCATTACTCTGGCCACCGAGCGTCTGACTAAGCGCAGTGAGGTTTACCCCGCTGGCAGGTATCCCCATCGACGCCAAGACCGATTTGGTAGCGTCCAGTGGGCTTGCGCCTGCTTGAATCTTGGCAGCCACCGAGTTGTCAAAGAACGTCTGAGTCGCGAACTGGCTTTCCGTTGCCGAGGCGGCCGGGCTAACATAAGTATTGGCAAACGCCACCGGATTGGCGGTGGACAGGCTCTCCATGAACGTCTGCGGCGATCCACCGGTCTGCTCAAACCGAGTCATGTCCGCCATGGTCACCGGCGTGCCACCCGGCAACGTGGCAATCACGAGATCGTTAGAGAGCATTGACTGGGGAAGGAACTCCGAAACAACCGGAGACGCCATTCCAAGATCACGAGAGACCGCCGTCAATGATCCAAGCGTCTGTTTTGTTCCGTTTGCCGCAGTGCTGATTACGGCGTTAGATTTGAGCGTGCTGGCATCGATCAGTTTGGAACCTGAGATTGCCTCGCCGAGGGTCACATCATTGCCGTCCTTGGTCTTTCCAATGACTGCGTTGACATCACTAGCCCCAATAATTCCTGCCGTTGTTCCGCCAGCAACCATTGCAGCGGTCCACCCCTGCACAAGGCAAGAGTTCAACGGGAACGGGTCTTTGGTATCCGACGCCGCCCAAGATGTGGCGCAGTTGCCAACCGTCTCAATAAACTCTCCAGCACCTTGAGCGCTGATCGCCCCGGTGTATTTTGCTACTACCCCTTTGAGGCCGCCAGTCACGCCGTCCATCATTGCTTTGAACGTCGCCTTGTCACCAAGGTACTCTGACGGCAGCGTTAGCATTGCATCGGCTAACCCCTTGTATATACCAATACTTCTTGCTTGTTCAGGCGTTTTTCCTTCTCTAATTGCTTGAACTTCTGCTTCCCTGCCGTTAGCCCCGAACGTCTCCAAACCATCAACAATGGCGGACCCTAAAGCCCTTGCCGCCACAACTGTTGTAGTTGCAGCACCAAAAAAAGTACGAGCAGCAATTCCAGACACAATCCCCGCAGCAGTCGGTGCGCCTTCTTGCGTAACCTCTCCAACAACCTCAGACATATATCCTAAAGGGTTGTTGTAAGCCGCTTTCAACAAATATGGAACAGCATCTCTAATGTCCATTTTTAACGCTGCGGCTTGAGCGTCTTTATAATTTTGATTCTGTCTGGTCAACTCGGAAGAGGTTATATTTTTTTGTCCCCAAGCCTCCATCTGCTTACCGAAGTTTGCATAGGTCTTGTCCAATGGCTTGCCAGTTGCCATTGCGTAAGCGTTAGAGAAATATTGAATCTGCTCGCCTATCTTAGACGCGCCAGTTGCAAACAATGATTTTACAAAATCAACCGCTTTGTCAAAAAAACCTTTCTCACTTTCCGGCAAGTCTCGGCTGCCGTAAATGACTACGGTTTCAAGAGATCGGCGAATAGGTTCTGGAGTTGATCTCCACAGAGAATCGTCAAGCAGCCAGTCCTTTACGTCAGACGCAACTTGAGATAACGAACGAGCCTCAGCAACTTGAGGAAGGTTTTTAATATCAAACCGGGCAGGCGTGTAGGTTAACGCTCCATCTTCATCAACACCAACTGTGCTCTGGTCCGTATTAAGAACTTGGCTTTGGATATCTAAAGTATTCTGTATGCCCTCTAATCTTGTGTTATAACCATTGACCTCAGTCCTTAATTCGTTCCATCTTTGCAAGGCGGGTTGGTAAGTTTTATCAAGAGTTGCTAACTCTGCATTCAACGCATTGATTTCTGGATCAATGGCTCTAATTGAATCTCCCCAGCGATTTGCGTTAGGGTCGTTTATGTCGTAATACTTTGCAAGGTAACCCCTGCGCTCTTCAATGCCGGCGTTAATTTGGTCAATTAAAGTAGCGCGCCTGTCTTGTATTGGCTTGAATTCTTTGTTATAAAACTCAGTGGCTTCATTAAATTTTCCTCGAGCCTCACTCTCTAAGGCGTTGAATTCACCAAGAGTTTTATTGTATGCCTCAGCACTAGCCGCCCCAATTGGGGTAGTGGTAGATATATTAGGGGTAGTTACAGGCGCAGTGGTGGTAGAAGTGGTAGAAGTGGTAGAAGTGGTAGGCGGTATATCTGCTTGAGCCTTCACCAGAGTCTGAAAATCTGCTTCGCCAAATGGCTGTACTTTGCCATTGTCGTCTACATAGTATCTAACGCCTTGCGCGTCGGTATAAAAATCCGTACCGAACATTGTGGTCTTGTCCAGCGACGAAAGTTGATCTGCAGTTGGCGGTCTGTACGTCGCAGGAACGGTCCTGTTTGGGTT
>Ga0181357_1001062_pt1 | contig 10822 bp, 15 predicted proteins | sample Fa13VDMM110DN_FD_130094 | JGI IMG/M metagenome (GOLD analysis project Ga0181357, IMG submission 130094) | Freshwater viral communities from Lake Michigan, USA - Fa13.VD.MM110.D.N | ecosystem: Environmental > Aquatic > Freshwater > Lake | place: USA: Michigan | collected 2013-09-24 | reverse complement strand
TCCCATCACTTGATTAATTTTCAGTTGAGCAAAATATTGAAATTCCTTTTTTCTAAAGTTATTCTTTAAAGCCAGAAACAAGGGGTCTTTATTAGCGGTACTAGCAAGCACAAATACGTGAGTATCCTTATCGGCACATTCTTTGACTATGTTTACCACTACGTTAGTTTTACCACTCTTTTTCTTAGCAATAATTCCAATATTAGGAAAGGGTTCTTGAAACATTTTATACCCTTTAGGTAGTCTAGTATCTTTTTCTTTACTAGTTTTAATAGGCTTCACCACAGTATCACTTATTTTAGTGAGGGTTATATTATGCGCTCTTGTTTTAGAGGCGCCACTAGGTTCTTTTTTAACATCTTCTTTTATTGGAATAACTTTTTCTTCGAGCTTCGCGTCTTTTTTCTTTCCATGTTTAGACATTTATTATAATAAATATTATAAGTACTAAAACTTATCGGTTATCAGCCATTTTAACATAATCATTATCGTATTTTTTGAGCCTAATAAGGGTCATTGTAAGTGAAATAAACACACCAGTATTAGTACCACCGCCAACGCCAATTGGAAAAACTGGGTCAACCAGTTGATTTGCCGTATCTAACATTTGAAGTTGGAAATACATTTGTGAGATGGGCTTTTTAATAGCAATTGTAGTACTAATATTTACAGTAGTATTTTTAGCACCAGTAAAACTGATAATAGGGTCAGTTTCAGTTAGACTTGATTGAAGCACATATAAATTAGTATTTGATTCAGCAGAACTAGCAACACTAAATAGGTCTAGACGGATAAAATCGGGGCTTTGAAACTGTAAGTTATTCAGAAGCACGTTATGAGGGGGTCTAATAGCAATAGTACCACCGGCACCGGCACCAGTTGCCAAACACCAACTAATAGTAATAGTTCTAGTGTCTTGGATTTCTCTTTCACACATTTATCTTAAGGTAGATTATTATCTTTATTTCTTAAAATTACTTCGTCTAAATATATATCACTCCAATTTTCTTCATCTTCTCCTCCGGCGCCACGAAGTTCAGAGGATTGAATTATAAAAGATAAAACCCCCTTCTTAGCACATACTTTTTCAATCGCGGGTTTCTTCATTCTAACAAACATATTTAGGGCAATATCAGAACAGTCCCATAAATTAACTTTAGAGAAGTCTTCAGTTTGAGAAATAAAGTCGATAATTTCAGTGTCCGAGAAATCAATTGTTTCAACTGCTTCTATACTACGAAAAACACACTTCAAGCGGAACTTAGGGAACGGCGGTAAGCGCTTAATGACTACCTCAAATAGACTTGGTTCTAAATTCTTTTTAAGGTAATAATAACATTTACTAGCAACAATAGGATTTGGCGGTACAAGACTCATTTATTCTAAAGAAATATTTTCTTTTTCTGCGGAATTTTTATCACCTATAAATATATTTAAACCCTTTTCTGTTGTCAGTGATAATTGGCAGAGTTCATCTATTTTACTTTGAGATGCTTTATCGTAAATATCATAGTGAAGGCATAGTGATAAGAGAAGTTTATCATTAGGGCTTGATTTCAGCGTTAAAAACATATCTTCGGTTATTGTTATTTTAGTCATACAAGAACCCATTTATAATATAACAATATTTACTCAAATAAACTTAAATAAATTTAAACTGATATCAGAACACTTCCAAGCACAATTACAATTTAACCCATTTCGCTTACCTCCGGATTGTCTGACACAGAAACCTCCGGCACATTTTTCCTTGCCGAAATAGTCGGTAAAGAGAGCCTTGAGTTTCTGCGTTCAAGAAAGAGGGGTACTAATATATCCTTTTTTTCACCTGAGTATCCCGAACGAACACTTGGCCGTTTAAATTGAGATGCCTCTAGTTCAGATTCAAATTTCTTTCTTTCAGACTCATTAAAAATAGTGTTTGACTCAAGGGAATTAACTTCAACTGGGTTTTCTACCATGAGTTGTTTTGGTCTAGGGTCACCATGGCATACTAATTGGTTATGCTTTACTATTATAACAAAATTACCATCGCTTATTTGTAAATCGTGGTTAAAGAGGTTATGATATTGTTTTTTAAGTTCATCTAAGTATAACTTATCATTGTTTTGGATAACTCTTGGAATTTTTAAATATATGTTAAAGGGGTTTAAAATTATTTTTTCAATGTCCTTTTGAAGTTCTTGTTGAAACTTCTGGGAAAGACTAGTAATTTCATCCCTAACTTCAGTTTTAATTTTCATTAAAACATTATCTTGAGCTTCTTTTATCTTCAAAAAAATTTCTGATGGAATGATATTATTCATTTATTATAAGTAAGAACTTATTATACAAAAGATAATTTATTTAAGACATTTTCAACCTTTTCTTTATCGACTCTAATATAAGCAGAGGTAGAAGAGACTGATTTATGCGATAAAGCATGTTGTAAGGCAATAAGGTCATGGTCTAGCGCCTTATATACTCTATCAGCAAAAGTTTTCCTGTAAGTATGAGTTGATAAATTACTTGGGTCTAAACCAGCCTGTTCAAAATGCTTATGACAAATACGTAAAGCCTGTCTATATCCTAAATGGCCACCTTGCGGTGACTCAAAAAGATATGTGACGGGCTTATCACGCCCTAGCGTGACATAATGTAATATATAGTGTTCTATTATATTTTTAATATCGGGTGTAAGTATGGCAGACTTACCACTGGTCTTACACTTAACGGCATTCTTAGCGACATTCACACGGTCAAGTACTCTTTTACGTATAGGGTCATAGACATCAGAAACCTTAATCTGAATAATTTCTGAACAACGCCAACCAGTCTGTAGGCTTAAATAAACAAAGACTTTATCCCTTTCCAAATGCTTATGGAAAGGGGCAGAGGTAAAGTATTCCCTTAGAGTATCAACCTCTAAGGGGGTAAGCGGGCGACATCCAGCAGATGCCATTTGTTGTTTATTTACCGCGATATTTAAATATTAATGTCTGAAAATACCAATTTACGCCTTAGTAATACCTTCAAAAACCTTTGAAAAACTAAGCATGTCTTACTACCTTAAAACTATGACATTTCAAAATTGCGGAATGTATCCTTTGAGAATAGGTATGACTTGGCTCTACCACCATCTCCGCCATTTACTATTCTTTTATATGCTTTCTTGTTAATCATATCAAAGATATACTCCTTAGGTATCAAATATAACTTGTTATATATGCCGGAACGGCTCCGCTTCGCGTCGCCTCCACCAACTTCAAAATAAGCATATATATCCGCTTTACTTACACTTATACCACTAGGCTTATTATTACATTCAAACTCAATAAAAAAGTTACCAGTTCTAGCCATCATCCTATCAGCCTTTACTTCATATCTTTTTACTACTCCATTAAAAACCATTTGGACATCATATTCATTATCGTCATTATATGCGTAAAGACTTGGCTTCAGATACTTAACTAACTTCTTTTCATAAGAATTACCAAATTCTAACTCTTTAGCAAAATTTGCCTTCTCTAACTCAGACTTGGTTGGTTTCTTATGAAACACATTGTTCATTTTATTTAATAAATTAAATAAAATTTTTTTATCTTTAAATTACTTTGGGTCACGACTAGCAAGAAGTGTTTTCATCTCATTAACAGCGGCAGTGAGTTCATCAATTTGTTTTGCGTAAGGTTGGTTCATAGCCACCTCACGGCATTCACCAAGACACAAATTAACTTTCAAACGTGTCTCTTCGACTCTTTTAAAAACATCTTCCATTTTTTCCTTAAGTATAACCATGTGTTCATCCATACCTTCAAGGATACCTAAAATCTCCTCTTCAAATTCATCTTCACCGTCTTCACCGTCTTCAGCGTCTTCATAGTCATCTACGTCAGCGACATCAGTCTCTTGGGCATCAGCAAAATTAACTCCGCGTTTGCGGGTCTGTTGAGTAGAGCCACCAACCACCGCCAAATGCTTCTTCGTTTTAACGTGAGATGCGTAGTTCTTCTTAAGCACAACACTTCCACATTCACAATTCACTTTAACTTCCTGTTTTTCTTCAGACATTTCTTTTTATTAATAAGAAGAAATTATTTTTATATTATTTTTTTCTGCGGATTATTGTTCTTCATGATGAATTTGAGGTTCTACATCAGAAATTTTCTTATATGGGTTAGTATGAGAAGAAAGCCAGCTTCCAGATACTCCTAAAGCTCTATAAGTATGGACTATATACTCACCAGTATATACTTGGAACATACAGTCGTTACTAACATCACAATTTTCACAATGAGTATTTTCACAAAAATTATGTTCAGTCTGTTCGTCAGAAAAAAATGAAGAACGATAAGGGGTAAATTTAGACTCATTATTTCTCTCTAACAATACTCTATTTTGGTGAGGGGAAAGGGGAATAACTTCATACCGGAACTTAGGAACCATAACATGTTTTTCTTGAATTCTAGACGTTGCGAAAAACATGATTTTAACCTTAACAAACAACTTCTCAGTCTTCTTTTCATCAAATGATTTTTTACAAGCAAGGCTTAACTTATTATATAAGTCAGAGGATAGGGTCTCCTTGCTCTCATCAATAATACTTTGGATTTCGAATAACTTGTCTTCTGCCATTTTTCTTTTTTATAAAACTTAAAATTTTTTTTCAATTTATAAAACGGATATTGAATCTTTTAGTGATGTCTCTCTTACTACCTAATAGACTTGGTTTATTCCATAGTAACCAACGACTCCAAAACCCTGCTTTTAAAACCCCTGTTATTCCCCATTGCTCTTTGGCGCGGTGTCTTAGTAGATATCTTCGTTTTCTTTCTAAGTCTTTATTCTTAGTATAGTCTGACATACCTCTGGCTCCAAAATGAATTGTTTTATTGCCTATCTTAACCTTAAACTTTTTTGCGGGCTTATTACTTCTTGATAACTTAACATATATCACGCTTTGGCGTGAAGTCATTTTTATGATAAGTAACATTATTTTTGCCCTTTACCAATAGTTTGGTAAAGGGCTTTATTATTTATTAATTTAACTTATACTTTCTTATTACTTACTCCTTCTTGGCTCGGCCGTGATTACCACAGTACTCCTTGTCTCCCCTTGGTTTTGTTTGACATCTTGTACCGTCTTGTTTGACATGTCGGCATGTCTGCTTTACTTGGGGTACTGGTTCTTCTTCTTCTTCTACTTCTGGTTCTGGTTCTGGTTCTACCTTCTTAACCTTCTTGACTTTCTTGACTTCTGGCTTAACTTCCTCAACTACAACCTCTTGAGCCTCTGCTTGGTACTTAGCAAGTTTGGCCTTGTACTTGGTGATTTTTGCCTTAAGTACTTGGACTTCTAAAGCATGAACCTCATCATTGAGCTTGACTTCTACTTTGAGATTCTCGTAGGCTTCAGTAACTAAAGCATGCTTTGCCTTGAGCTTGTTGTACTTGTCTTGTAGTTCAGTATCAACTACCTTGGTGATAATAGGCGCCTCTTCCTTACTAGGCTTCTGTCTGATTGCGCCACTACCTTGTGCCTTGTTAAGAACCTCTGCCACTCGAAGGGGCCTCTTCTCGTTATATACCTCACTCACATATTGATTGACTTCTGGGTACTTGCTCTTTGAGATAATCCATCCGGCCCCACACTTAAGGTTAGGATTGTACTTACATCCCATTGCCTTAAGTTGTTCCTTGTGAGTCTTGGTGTCAGTACCCTGAACCACATAGGACCTCTCGGTATATTGATTAATAGTCATTTTGGTATTGCTTGCCATTTTTGTACTTTCTTAGGAAGTTTCCAAAAAATTTCAATTTTATTTTGCCTTTGTCTCTTCTAGTGTATGTTAGGCATGGGTTTGTAGGTAGGGAAACGAAAAAAACGCTAAGTCTTTTTCCTTACATTTTAGACTGAGACATAAGGCTAAGCGCATTTAACCTTGAACCCATGCCACCAAAACATGCTTTACCCTCAACAAAAATAAAAATGAAATTTTTTTTTTACTTCCTAAGAAAGTACAAAAATGGCATCTATCAGTAAATCAAAATATATGGCTGGGGTTCTAGTTGAACTATACAAAGGCTTATCTACGATGGAAGATAGAACTGAGTTTCAAGATGAACAATATGGTACTATTTATAATTGCTTAAAAGATGTTGGTGTTATTGAACCATGCTCTGCTTGTGAGAATGAGTTCTTTTCTAAGGACTTAACTACAAGAACAAAGTGTTGTGACCTTATTTCCCGCTTTTGTAAGAAATGCCTTAAGAGACACGATAGAGAATGCGATAAGTTCCATGAGAACTTAGAGAAATTCCAAAAAGAAAAACTTGAAAATTATTTAAGTAAAGATAAGACTGATAAACGTACTTCACGAAAACAAGCTGAAAATATGGGTTTAATTCAGTGTAGTTGTAAGCGTCATTTCAAGCCTGAGTTAAAGAAAAATGGAACAGAATATTACAAGTCTTGTGACGTATGCCGTGCTAAGCGTAAGGCTACTAAGAATGAAGTAGAAGAGGCTGGTAATGACCCCGAAGCAAAGGCTGACATTAAGGAACTTCAAAAAGAACTACAAGTACAAGTCTTAAAAGATAAGAAGAAAAAGCTTAAGGAAGAAGCCCCTGAACCCTTACCTAAAGCAAAGAAAGCGCCAGAGGTGAAAACCCCTGAACCCAAGCTTGAAATAAAAGAGATAAAATCATATACTAGAACATTCACAAGTAAAGGTAAGGAACTTAATCCCGACCTCTCAAAACTTGACCCTAAGAGAGATGTGGGCCCTTTGAAGATATTAAAACTAGACTTGTTAAAATAAATTGAAAAAAAATTAAAAAAAATAGAGAAGTAATAAGAAATGGAATCTGTTGATGAATATTTACTTACAATTACTCATGAAGAATATAAACAACATTTAGAATTTATGGTTAAGAGAAGCGATAAACTTTTTAATAACTTATTAACAAAATATAATGATGATATAGATATTGAACTAAGGCCTAAAAAAAATCTAAGTGATAATGAGGGGCGTGTTACTATAAAAATTTCATTAAACTCAAGAACAGGAACAGTTGCGTTACAAATAACACTAAAAGTGATATACAAGCATAACACTTCCTTATCTCAATGGATTGATGAAAAGAAACTTATTATTAACATGAAAAAAAACTTGAACTTGAAGAATACAAATGCCGATAACGCCTAAGGTAATTAATATCACCTAAACCCCTTACCAATACGTTGGTAAGGGGTAAAAAATATTTTATACTATTATAAGTATAAAATAACTTGAAGAAATTAACTTAGGTTGCGGTAACGGCTCCATTTGTTCCACAGACTGCTTTAAAATAATAAAGAACCCCATCACAAGTGACATCAACCTGAATTCCAATACCCCCGGCTGCTGCTACTAAATTAATACGACCGTTTGCTTGAGTTGCGGGTACAATATAGTTTGTAATGGCGGCGGCGTTAACTTGACCTACAAGTGCTGCGGCGACTGTGTTAATTACAACAGTATTTGTGGCTGGTGTGGCATTACACAAAAACTTCCAAGTACAACCTGCTGCTTGATTTAGAAGTGTTGGTAAATTAATTGTAAGTACTCCAGTTGGTTGTGGTGGAACAACGATAGTTGAACCTGATTGTGCTGGTGTTAAAGTTACAGTTGTACCTGCTGCCACCGCTACCGGCATTATAATTACAGATGAACCATAGTTAGTTGTTTGGCCTAAAGGATTTGTTGCTAAAGACATTTATTATATAATAATATTTTAATTTGTTTTTACTAATTCACCTTCTTCATTTTTAAACTTCTCTTGTAGTTTCTGAAGTTTTTTCAACTTATAGTATTTTTTCCCGTTCTCATTAAGTACATCCCTGTTCTCTTGGTAACGTTCCTTAAATTTATCTTTGTTCTTTTTATAGTACTCACGGCCATATTCCCGCTTTTCTTCCATTGTTCTACCCTTAGGCCCTCTACTCTCTTTTACCCTTCGATAACCACGTTCTTTTTTGGCGGGGATAGATACCGGTACTATAGTATTAACCACTGCCTTTATTATCTTATTCAGTTGAACTTTACCTTCAACTATTAATTTTCTAATTTCTTCAACTTTCAATTCTTCTTCAGACATTTTATATAATATAACTTTCTATTTTTTTAAATTACTTTTTTTAATTATTAAAAAAAATCTTTTAGAAATTTTTTTTATTTATTATTTAAAATCTTGTAAGTAATTAGAAATGTCAATTAAAACCCTTAATCCTTACCAAACTTTTCTTTCTGAGAGAAAAGTTGGCCTTTCCGAGTCTAACATACAAAGCGTATGTCGTTCTGATTTTCATCTCATTAAACACAGTGATGAAATCAAAAAATTTTCTAAGTTTTTAAATTTTAAAAGAAAAGAAGAACAAGCCTATAACTGGGCTTTTAATCTTCATTGTAAAAATAAGTCTATACCAACTCAATTTAGATTTGATGTTGATATTAAAATTAGTGGTGATGAACTATGCTCTCTTTACACTGAAAGACAAGTTAGAAGTACTGTCTTAATATGTCATGATGAGATACGTAAAAAAATTACTAATATAAGTGATGAACATCTAGTTTGTGCCGTTCTAGTTAAGGAACCTTATATAGATAAAAAAGAAACCCGCGATTCTGAAGGTGATATCAGAACTACATACTATGTTAAAAATGGCTTTCATTTAGAATTCCCCTACCTCTACTTACCAAACAATGAAATTGGCAGTATATGTAGGGGTATAAATGATAGACTGGTTAATATATTTAAACAAGGATTCAAGCCTGATTATGGGTTCCAATCTAACGCTTGGCTATTGTATGGGGCATCTAAGAAGGGTTCAAACCTTTATTATAAGGTAGATTATTTTTTAGATTCGAAATTGGAAAAGATTGAACCACCAGTTTGTGAAAAAAATTATATAAGTCTTTTTTGGTTATATCCCAATGTTGAAGATAATATTTACCATATCAATTATTATGAGAAAGAAGAACCTGAAGACGAACCTGAAGAAGAACCTGAAGAAGGCGACGACGTCGAAAAAGAAGAAAATGATATGAACGAGACTGACCGCATTGAATATATGCTTTCTACTTTATCTCAAAATAGAGTTGAAGAATCATCATCTTGGTTTTCTATTGTTTCTGGGTGTAAAAATTATTCTGAAGAAATGAAACTAGACTTACGCCCAATTCTTTATGAATGGAGTAAAACTACTACTATTGGTAATTTCAGTGAAGAAGGGTTTGCCCGTGTTTGGGAAAAAGAAACTAAGTATAAACTTAATTCACTTCTTAAATATTGGAATCGAGATAATAAGAACTTTATGCTTATCTTAAGGGGAACTGATGACTCATTGGCCCGTCTCATTAAAGATGAATATAAGGGTAAAATGTTCTTAGTTTCTGAAGATATTGGTTATATATATAATGAAAAGACTGCCTTATGGTGTGAATCACAACCATTTGAAATATATAATAAGGCATTACCCTTTCTAAAAGACCAAGTTAGAAAAACATGGGCTTTCCTTAAAAAGAAAGAAACATGGGTTAGTGATGATAAAGAGAAGAAGAAAAAACATAAAGATACCATCGCTCAACTTAGTAAAACTTCTATCAAAATTGAAAACTCACCCGCTAGAAAATCAGTTGTTAATGCCTTAACTACTTATATTTATAATTGTAAGTTTGAAGAACAACTTAATAAACATAAATTTCTTTTTCCTATACAAGGGAACCTTGTTGTTAATCTCAAAACTGGTGAATCTTCTGAAAGACTACAAGAACATTATTTTACTTGGGAAGCCCCCATTAAAATAACTACTGATAATATTGCTTTAGAATTTGCTAATCAATGGTTCTTAGATATTGCTAATGGAGACCAAGAATTGGGTAATTATCTTAAAACATTATTATTATACTTCTGTTCTGGGGGAACATTCGATAGAGGTTTTTACCAATTAATTGGTGAGGGTAAAAATGGTAAATCACTTTTTATAAACATACTTGAGGTTCTACTTGGTGTTGTTTGTATAACTGGTAAAAAGAAAACTATTATAAGTACTAAATATAAAAATGATGCTGGTGCTGAACCTGAAATTTGCCGTATGAGAGGTAAAAGACTTGTTACCTTTAGTGAGACTGGTAAAAATGACCTTCTTAATGATGAATCATTGAAATCATTAACTGGTGGTGATAAACAAAGCGCAAGAATGTTATATAGTAACACTGTTTCTGATTTTAAAATGACTGCTAAAATGTTAATTGCTACTAATCATCAACTTGAGTTTTTTGAAAATGACCCTGCCGTCATATCCCGTTGTAGAATTATACCATTCAATAATACTTTTAAGGCTAATGAAGAGTTTAAAGATGATATATTAGAAAATAACGAAAATAAACTCTCTGCCATTTTCTCAGTTGTTTTGGCAGAGGGTACAACTCATTTACAAAACAAAAAAATTATTACCCCAGAAGCGGTAATAATGAGAACTAAAAAAGTTTGTAATGAAATGGATACTGTTCTTAACTTCATTAATGATGAATGCGATACCGAAGTTAAGGAAGCTACTATTAGTAGTACAAAACTATTCAGTTGTTTTCAAAGTTATTGTATCAGAAATAAATACCCTAGTCCAAGTGATAAGTTTTTCTCAAAAGAAATGGAAAAGAAAAACTTTACTAAAAAACGAATTAACAACATTACTAAATACTTTGGTATCACTATTGCTCAAGAAACATTTGGTTCTACTAATCCAAATGATATTATGTGATTCACTCTCTCTCTCTTCATTTATTTACTCTCAAAGTTCTAT
>Ga0181357_1001059_pt1 | contig 10837 bp, 17 predicted proteins | sample Fa13VDMM110DN_FD_130094 | JGI IMG/M metagenome (GOLD analysis project Ga0181357, IMG submission 130094) | Freshwater viral communities from Lake Michigan, USA - Fa13.VD.MM110.D.N | ecosystem: Environmental > Aquatic > Freshwater > Lake | place: USA: Michigan | collected 2013-09-24 | reverse complement strand
TTTCTAGCTTTGTCTGAGGCACGTCGTCCAAGTCTGTCGGGTCCGCGCTGTATTGGACCTGCACCTCCAGCTCCACGTCCTCGTTCCCGGAGAGGTCCACGTCTGGCCCACCCTCGGCGTATATGATCACGCACGGGCGGGTGATCGCCGTTTCGCCAGGCGTCTCGGACGTGTAGAAATTGAGCCGGGTCTTTTCGCTGAGCGCGATTGATTCGGCCTCGGGCAGCGGCAGATCCGACCCGTCGTTCCGGTTGTTTACCAGCCCGCCACCGTTGATGCCGGCCGAAATGACCAGCTCGCCCTCGTCCACCAGCGTGCCCGATCCATCGTTCAGAAAGCCGCTGACGAAGCTCGTGAGGTACGATTTCACAGCGCGCTCCAGTTCGTTGGTAATCATCGAAAGATCCCCTTTCGGTCGTTTGCCTTAATTGTCATCTCGATCTGCTTTTGCAGCATCGGAAGACGGCGCCGTAAAGCCGCGTCGATGATTGAGTTCTTGAAAAAGTAGGACTGCACGTATGGCGTCGAGTTCCACAAAGTGATAGATGGGCTTTCGCCCTTCGTTTCTTCGTAGTCCCCGCTCTGCCTGCGGCCGTAAGTCGGAAGCGGAATGCCAAGCGATTCACACGCTTTTTTCCAACCCGCCTTTGCGGTCCACACCATCTTTTGAGCGTGCTTGATATACTTCTCAATCTGCCCGCTTTTTACCCCCATTCCTCCGACGATGAAAAGCCGCTTTCCTTTGTTCACTCCAGACTTGTTGATAACCAGCTTTGGCTGATTGAACCGAACCACCCTTCCTTTTGAATTGCGCCGCGAGTTTTTCCACTTGTCCATGTCTTTGAACGTCGCATTCGGTTTCCAGTTTTCTTTTCGCGTGAAAAAATAACCTTTCCAGTCTTTGTCGTACCAAAGGAAACCTAGTGATGCGTCCTTGTTTCCGATCTTCGCCTGTGATGACTCCTCGAAAATACCCGTGCCTTTTTTTGTTCTCTTCGGAGTAAGATCCTTCCGCACCTTGTCGCGTCCTATAGCTCGCTGTTCAGCCCACGATTCCGACAGCGGGCTTTTCCCGTGTGGCGGAGTCATCTTCACGATGTCCTTTGTGACCAGCTTGACCTGACCTTTTAGCCCATCGAACAGAGACACGCCCATGTGACGCGCCAGCAGCCGGATCTTGTTGGCAAAATCCGCCTCGTCAATTTTTACGGTGAAGCTCACTTGTTTACGCTCCCCAGGGTGATCGTGTAGCTCGTCGAGTCCTCGTCGAGTTGCACAATGCGGTACGATTTGTCGCCGTGATATAGCCTCCGCCCTATCGTTGGGGTTACGTCCCTAAATCGGGCAATACTGCACACTATGGCGCCGCTGACATCATCCTCGAAGCCGCCCATAGATAGCTGTGTCGATCGGTCGTAGCTTCTCCAGTTGCCGGTGTATTCCAGCACCTGCCCCTCGATGCGAAACGACGAACCCGCAACCGTGTCCATTACGGACCGACCGTGATTCATTGCGTCAGTAAAAAGTGACATAAAAAACCAGCCCGCAGCCCAAAGACAAGGCCACGGGCTGGAACACAAACACCCACCGAAAGGGATTAAGGATTCACTACAAAGAACCCTACGGAAGCGGTCGCCGTATTGGTGACGGTTGCAATCGTGATCAGTCCAGTCGTCGGCACAGCGGACGTAATGCGGCCCGTAGTATCAGCCGCCCTCTGCATGACAAACACAAGCGAGTTAGTCGTCACAAGCGAGTTGGTGATGTAGATGGTGCTGACATTAATTGGGACATTGATGGTTCCGGCGGCTTTGTTGATCGTCTGCGTGCCAGTGGTTGCCGCTGGGGTAATGGTGGCATCCACTTGGAGCACCGATGTCTTTAGCGCGGCATAGGCAGAATCATCAGCCAGTTTCACTTGCAAAACCGCGGCGCTGCGCTTCAATGCTGGGTAGCTTGCGCTTGTGCCACCAAAATCAAGCTGCGCGATGCCGGTGTATGCGTTGTCGGACAACAGCATAATGCCGGTGTCCACGGAGACAATGATGCCGTCTAGCGTGGTCGCGGCAGTGGCTGGCAAAACAGCCATTGCGGCCGCCATCAGGGCGGAGATCGAAGATAGTAAAAAGCGTTTCATCGTGTTACAGGTTTGGGTTTTGAATTGTCAGTTTTGGTGCTGATTGACGGCTGCTTGTCTTGGTCAAAGTTTCTATGGGAAACCCAACCGCCCGCAGAACTCCAAAGCTCCACCCGCGAAAACTCGGGATGGGTTTTGCTAGTTCCGAGCGCCTTCAGCGTTTTCTTTTGCGTTTCAAACGGCACGTCTGGGAGCGTCACCACGCGAGGGGTTTTCGCGCCGTGCGTATATCCGATTGTGATTGAAACCCTCATGAATTATGGGGTTACGATTCGAAGCAGTGCGGCACCGTCGCCTTTTGCGTAGCCGTAGTTACACTCAATGACGCGGCTGCAAGAGTCCGTATCAGGATTGCCCCACTCGCGATATTCGAGGGTGAGTCCAGTGACTGGATCGGTCATAACCTCGTATCGGTTCAGTGACGCCATCACGGACGGCTCGGGAGTCACCGGACTAAATGCCGTAAGGATCGCGCTGCGATAGAGAGCAAAGCCAACAAGGTTTTCACCATTAGCCGGAATAAGCGCGGAGCCCGCATAGTTAAATCCAAGGACTCGCGGAAGCTGTCCACCGATGATAACCCCATCGCTGCCGAGCGCGTAAGCCGGAGTGATCTTAGTGTCTTTGAAAACGTGCGCGTCAAATGTGCTGTCGAGGATCAGCGTTCGACCGTCATCGGGCCAGTTGGCGACCATGGCCGCGGCGCGTATGTCTATAATGTCGTCGGTGTCAAAAGCGGTCGCCGCCCCGGTGTAAGTCGCCGCGCCATAGTTGGCATTTGTAACAATGGAGAAAATATCAGCGACAACATCGGCCGCGAGTTTCTCGCCCTTGATCTTGCCGAGCATTTCCCAGTCGACGTTGGGCTGGCGATTCCACTCAGAGCTTGTGACGCCGAGAGATTGATATTTGCGCTTGTTGATGGTCACTGGCCGCGAGTTGGTCGTGGTGTTCCCCATCGCGTATGTCCCGTTGAAGTTCGTGCTCGCGGCAGTCTCCAACGGATAGAACGGCACAGCAACAATATCAGTTCCATTAAGCGGAACGTCACGAAACGACGTGCAAAGTTCCTTGAGTGGAAGCACTCGCGCAGACATTGCGCGGAGAGCGGATCGCAGCACCGTATTTACCTGCAAATCGCTGGAAATGGTGTTAGCCATAAGGTCTTATTTTTTGGTTGGATTAGTTTCTGCGGTTCAAAATTGCTTTGAATTGCTCCGCGTGTTTGTCGAAAAAGGAGGTCTTTTCTTTGCCTGACAGGCTGTTGAGCGTCTTTACGAGATCGTCGGACGATGCCGACATGGCGCCGGGCACTGGCGTGGTCAGAACCGGCGTTACCCCCCGTGCCGCGACCATATCGACGGCGCGTGAATTGGTAAGGGATGCGATCTTGGCCGCGACGGTTGCGCTGTCGGTGAGCTGTTCAGCGGAAAGATCCAGGCCGGCAGCCTTCAGATTGGCGACGACGGCGGAAAGCGCGGACTCGGCCTTGAGTTTGGCGACAGTGATAGCGTTTGCAGCCTCGGAAACCTGGGTCGCGACAAAAGCGGTCGTGCCGGATGCCTCGGCCAAGACGCAATCCTCAGCCGTGAATCCAAGCGCACTGAGCGCGGAAAGCAGAAAGCCGGCCGTCACCTTTGGCGCCTCAGGCGGAGCCGAGGCGGCGGGAGCGGGTTCGGGGTCTGAAAGTCCGAGAAAATGTCGAAGGCGATTAGCGGCCATACTGTGATGGTGTTGGTGGGTATTGTTTGGGTGAGATTTATTTGCGAGAGCGCACAATATCCCGGTGCAAATCGGCCATACTTGCGTAGAGGAGATCGCACATGCCATTGGCTACAGCCTGATCGCCGGAGAATGTCTGCCCCTCCATAGCCGCCGCGGGGATGCCTGGACGCGCCGACAGCATCGCCGCGCGAAACTGAGCCCCCAGCTTGTCCACGTTGGACTGCATGAGCGCCAGAGCCTCGGGATCGTTGGGAGTGCCGCGCATTCCGGCTGCTTTGAATTTGCCGGACTTGATCACGTCCACGCGCATTCCGGCGGTCTCCATAGCCTTGGACGTGTCGAGACGCGCGCAATAGACGCCCACCGAACCAACGGTCGAAGATGCCGTGCAAACGGAAACGTCGCACTGCGATTGAAGCCACATTGACGCCGAGGCCGAAGTTGTCTCTGTCCACCCATATATGCGTTTCGCTCCACCGCTTCGAGCGGACACGGATCGGATAAAGTCGGCGGTTTCTGGGACGCCCGTGACTACGCCTCCGGGCGAGTTGAAGTCGATTAGCAGGTCGTTGACTTTCGAATCCTCCATGCATGACGCGACGGCCTCGCGAAGATCGTCGATGTCGAAACCGCCGCAAAGTGTCTCCATCATCGAAAGCCGCTTCCCAATGACCCCCTGGACGCTGACGACGCCGACGCCATCAAGCCGCTCATATACCACCGATCCGTCAGCGTGCCGCACAACGTCATTCTCTCCGAGCGCATAAAAGAATCGCGGTGGAATGCCTTCGTCAACGATCCTCACGTCGGTGTTGCCATTGTGCAAAACAACTTGCTCAATCGCGGTGAATGCCGCGGGAGCGATAGCCCATATCTCGGACCGCAAAGCCTGGAAAACTCGTGGGTATTTCATATATCAATATTGGTTTCTGATTCCGAAAATAGTCAGCACCGTGATGATGCCGCCGCCGCCGTTGCCGCCCGCGCCAGAGTTGCCGCCAGTGACTCCAACATCATCGCGTGACCCGCCGCCACCTCCTCCACCTCCGCCCGGGAAGGCACCAGCACCTCCTGTGCCTGCGACGGCATTGGTATTGGATCCACCCCCACCTCCGCCGGGTCCTGCCCCAAAGCCATCTACATAGTTGGCAGTAGGTACCCCTCCCGGTTGTCCGGTGCCTGCGGGTCCATTTGTTCCTCCAGCAGATTGGACTTGGCTATAAGGACTGGAACCACCCGCCCCTCCGGCAGACGTGACGTTTCCAGATGTTAGACCTCCCCCCGCTCCTCCTCCACTCCCACCATTCTGTGTTCCTGCACCCGCCGTTCCCAACAACCCTGTTGTGCTCGCGTCAGCCCCTGCATTTGAATTGAACGTACCCACTCCTACTGCGCCTCCGGTTCCTGAGCTAGAAGTTCCTCCTGCCCCTGGATTGCCTGATGTGGCCCGCAATACATTTCCAAAACTCCACGTCGCGGCGGCCTGGCCTGCTAATCCATTTGAAGAGTTTGTGGTTTGAGCCGCGCCTCCTGTGCGGGCTGCGGGACAAACCACGGCCATCGTTGCAGGAAGAAGGTGTGCCGGATAGCTGGCAGTAGAATAACCTCCACCCGCTCCTCCTCCTCCCCCGGCCGACACGGTATTGGTGAGGCCGCGACGTCCGGATCCTCCCGCCCCTCCTCCTGCGATAATATTCACAAACACCATCACTGCTCCTGTCCGATTCGTCCACGTCTGGTTGTTCGTATACCTATCCAACACAGAGGCGATGATGTTCGTTGATATGAAGTTCGTGATACTGAGCACGGTGCCCGAGATCGCGGCCTCGACGTGATTCGTGGTGTCGTTTGCTCGGTATGCGGTGACGGTTTGGACCTTCGTTCCGAGTTGCGTTTGAATCGACGACGTGACGCCGTCGAGATAATCAAACTCTGTGGAAGTGACTGCGCCCGTCGAAATGTTCGTCGCGTTGATGCCGCCAGCGAGTCCGGGGTTTGGGTAGGTTCCAGTGAGCACTCCGCCAGCCGCCCCGTTTGGTGCTCGCGAATTCGTCATCCTCGTGTCATCGCCAGCCGCTACAGTTCCAGCCGTTGTTCCCACGTTGATCACCGCAGAGTCTCCAAGCCCGAGTGCTAGTCGATTGGTGACTGGTTCCGCAGCCAGTCGATTACTGAGCGTGGTAGGTGTGTCGAGCACCCCGCCTGTGACCGACACTATGCCGGTGCCAGACGGTGCTGGCCCCGCTGGACCCGTGGCGCCAGTCGCACCCGTAGCCCCGTTTGTGCCGTCGATCGGTGTGCGGTATTGATTCGTGAGATGGAGAATGTCGCCGACGAGGAAAGAGGTGAGCCAGTTGCTCCCGGCTGAAATGTTGGTTGTGATGACTGAGCCGAGCAGTCCGTTGGTGCCATTTACACCGTTGGTTCCGGCCGGACCTGTGGCCCCCGTGGCGCCTGTGGCCCCATTCGTGCCCGCCGCGCCGTTGGTGCCGTCGAGCCCGTTGGTTCCATTGAGTCCGTTTGTGCCGCTGGTTCCGGATCCAGCCAGAATGTTGGACCAAACCGAGCCGGGATAGAGCCTCCACAACGCACCCGGATTATTGGTCACCGACACCAGCACAGCCGGACGGTTGGAGTATGCCGCCGCGATTGCCGCGAGCTGATTGGTGCTCTGCGCAACAACGAAAAACTGACTGTCAATGATTGGTGCTGCAGCATATACCGCCGCGCAGATCATCGTGAGATATATCCAAAGACGCTTCATTTGATTGCAATCATCTTAAGCGTACCGTCAGGCCACTGGAGATAAATTTCATCCGTGGATGACAGATTGAAGATTTGAACCGAGCTGGAATTAGGTGTCGGCACCGCTGATCGGGTCGGAATTAACCCGAGGTAATTGGACGCCGGCAGCGGGGCGTCAAACGTGACAAGCGTTGTCTCCTCAGAAAACTCGACCTCGATCGAGTCCGTGACAAACTCTACGTCGATGCAGCAATCGCTCATGGTGCCTCGGTGACATGAGGCACGCAGTTGATATTCCACCCCGCGACGTACTGCACGCCGAGCGACGGGTGATCCATTCGCAAGTCGGCATATAATTTGCCAAGCGGGAACACGTCCGTTGCGGAATATTCCGAATGACTGACAATAGTAGCCACGTTGAATGAGTCCGAAGCGCGAACCGAGACCGCTACCGTTTGGTCAGTTATAATTGCAAGCGCGGTTTCTGCGGAGTGCGCGGTAGTGTCCCGCTTGTATTGCCGGATCTCAAGCCGCCAAGTGACGCTCGTTTCCCAATCGGTGTCTGCTCGCGCGAGCGTTGCCTTCAGATACCAGTCAGCCCCGCGGGTGAGTGTGATATTGCCCCACGTCATCGCGAGCCTTTCCGAGCGGGCGGCTCGTCCTCGTCAACGTCCTGCTCGATCGAAAGCAGCTTTTCGTCGCCAAAAGTTGCGCTCGGGTCGTATACCGCGCCCAGCGGGACGCCCTCGCGTTTTGCAATCTCCATCGCGAGCTTGTAGTCTTTTGCCCGTGTAATCAAATGCGCCTCGACGTTCCCGCCGTCCTCAGTGACGCAATCGGTGAGCGTGCGAGTTCCGACCTTCAAATCCTCGCGCCGGTTCAATCCATCACGCCCAACGTCCACGCTATACGACGGCGGATATGAGAATCCAAAGTTCATCCAATCTTCGGCCATCGGGCACTTGCCCTGCTTGATCCATGTCGATATCGGGTGCATGAGGATCGACATTGCTGGGGTTTCCAGCGCGTTCTGCCGATTCTCCACCGATCGCTTGACTTGCCCAACAACTCCGCGCATTGCGCCGGCTGACAGGCTCGACATATCCCACGCGAACTCTATTGGAAGATCCATTCCCATGAAGGCGCCGCGGGCAATGTGATCCATGAAGCCCTGCCACGTTTGACCTGGCCTATCGCTGGTGTGCGACTCTATCTTGCCAGTCGCTTTGATATACCGGATCAATCCGTTTTCCAGCGTCTCAACGTGCGGGTTGTCCTGTCCGGCCGTGTTTTGATTGCCGCCGAAATTAGATTTTGTGAGATCCACTCGACCCGTTTCGTTGGTCTCGATCAGTGACAGCTTCGAGTTGACAAGTACCGCGACTTTCTCGGCCTCTCTGATTTCACTGATCGCGTACCAGTCGAGAATGCCGTGGCAGAGCGTCGGGATTCCACGGGTTGACGAGAACCATTTAGGGTCCCAAATATGGACCACGCTGGCAGCCGGGAGGAAGTTGGGCGGTGTCTTGTCCCACGATTTATATGTGAAGTTCGGGGGAAGTAGATTATATGCGAGCGGTCGCATGTAGTCGTCGTACACCACCCCGCCGTGAATCATCCTCCCTGCGTAGGGTCCATCATTCAAAACCTCGTCACTGCTCGGAGATCCAATCCGGTGCGCTTCGAGCACTTGTATTTTCGGGTAGCCGGTCTCATCGTAAGTCAGCACAGCAAACACGTCGCCGTCACGGTCTAGGCACACGGAGAAATCATGAAGGACTTTGCTGAAAATGAACGGCCCGCCGCGCATTTCGCAGCGTTTTACCCAGTCGTTTATAAGCGGAGTGACGGCTTTCTTGTACTTCTCATCGGTGCCGAGGTAGGCGGGATGCCACGCGCACCCGACGACGTAATCCGCTTTCTTGTGACACGCCCCGCTGACCATGCCGCCGCTCGCGTAGATGGTTCGCGCGTCGGACAACATGAGCCGCTGCCGATATTGCGGCATGAGGCTGGTCAGGTCCTTGTCCACCTGCGGCTTCCAGGCGTACGTCCCGGTGTCGGAAGATGCCGGATAAATGGCGCGCCGCCAGGGCCAGGTAGTCGAGGTAGAAGCTACGGCCAGCGGTGCCGGAATGTCTGACGTGGCCGAAACTAGGGGCCGTTTATGTCTGGTTTTGCGAGACATATATCACCCTCGAGCGAACCACGGATACGCCCGATAAGAGGTCTGCGCCGGAGCCGCATATATGTCGTCGTCAACGTAGCTCAACGCCTGACGAATCTCGTCAATCTCCTGTCTGATACTCAGCCCGTCAGTGCCGCGAAACTCGAAGGATTTACCGTTTTCCGATGCGGCAGAAAGCCCCGAGGTGCCGGCAGCGCGCGCGACCATGACCGCCTTGACCACCGCCAGCCGGTCGTTCAACTCGGTTTTCGTCCAGCCAAAAAATATCCCACCTGGGACTGTCGTGAGAGCCACACCATGATGGGTTGGTGGGTACTATTCGGGCAGCAAAAAGCCCGCCGTAGGGGCGGGCTGTGGGTGTGGATTTTTGGACTATTTGAATTGCTTCCACTGCTTTTCCATTTCCGCGAGCAGACTGCGGACGCCGCGAATTGCCCGCAGCATCTCGTCGTTGTCCCATCCGTCATTGAGCGATTCCTTCATCAACTTTATCGGATCGTGCCATTTGCGGTCCTTGTCGCTCGGTCCAACACCCACGCTCCACCCGCTCGACTTGTCGCTTAGGCAGAAAAAAGGAGGCTGCCACGCGCTGGCCGGCATACTGGAGTAGATTTCCTGTTTCAGCCTCCAGTACGCATCCCGCTCATGCTTTGTCATTTTCATCGTCCACCCCCAATCGCCCCCCGTGCCGGGCGGGTTTTCGTTGCGGGTGCGGCCGCCGCCTCCCGCGCGCGCTGGCGGGACCACCGTGCCGTGGCGGCTGCCGACGCCTGGGCGGAGGTTCGCGCCTTTGCCTTGCCCCGGCCGGCGCGCCCGCCTTTGCGGGAGAACTCGGAGAGCGTCATCGGAACTCCTCCAGCGTCGAGAGGTCTAGTCCGTAATCAACTTCCAGCGCATCAAAATCAGGATCGCCCAACCAAACAGGACCAACCAGCGTTTCAAAAACTAACGATCCAGCGGCGCGGTAAAGATTCGCATCCCATTCGCCGCCGCCGTAGGTCTCGTGCTCAAAGGTGCCTAGGAGCTCGGCTTCGGCGCAGCATGCTTTTTCCATTGCGGCTCTGATTCCAGGGCACTCGATGTTGTCGCGCTGAATTGTCATGGTTGCGAAGTCGCTGAGTGACTTTGCCGCTGCGGCCCGGATCTCGGTGAGTGTGGCGGGGAGTTTTGCGTTCATCGGAGTGTTTTCGTTTTTCATGTCCACACAATACGCAACCGCTTGCGTATCGTCAACAATCTTTTTACGATTGTTTGCAAGTCGTTGATTCTGAGGGTAATTCAGTTGAAGATTTGAGCGCAAAACAACGCCGTTTGCATGTTTCTGCAAAAAAATAGTAAAAAGTATTGACGATGGGCGAGCGATGCGTAAAGTGACCGCCAATGAACCGCAAGAAATTACCAGAGCAAACCCGCACCGTACCCGTTCGCCGAGAAGCATTCGTCCCATTCAAGGCTGAGTGCTCCAGGCACGGTCTTAAAATGACCGACGCTGCCACTTCAGCGATTCGTGAGATGACCGCGAAGCTCCAGGGGCTTGCCCCGGCTTGTGACGCGAAACTGGCGGCAAACTAAAAAGGAAATTAAAATGAACGACACCACCGACAGCTTTGGAAAACAGAAATTCGTGACGCTCAACATCCCGATCGTCACCGGCAACAAATTGAAATCGACGGCGTTTGCTGCTGGCACAAGCGCAACCAAGCTGGCGACCGAGCTGATCGACGCCGGGCTGATCCGATGGTCGAGCGACCATGCCGCGGCTGCCGGTGGAGAGGTTTCCCCAGCCGCCATGGTGCAGGAGGTCGCGCCATGATCCCGCGCAACCGAGCTGAGGTGCTCCCGTTCCTCACGTTCTGCGCCTACGTCGCAGGAATATTTTTCGTCTGCGGTTATATGACCGCTCTCCGCCTTGGCTTCCCCGGATGGGGTGGGCGTTCCGGTTGGCTCGGAGGAACCATCATAACCCAGCAGCAACCCCGTCCGGTTCCGGGGCCTGCAATATTTTGGCCTCAATATAGGTTCTGACATGACAGCACCCGAAA
>Ga0181357_1001056_pt1 | contig 10859 bp, 16 predicted proteins | sample Fa13VDMM110DN_FD_130094 | JGI IMG/M metagenome (GOLD analysis project Ga0181357, IMG submission 130094) | Freshwater viral communities from Lake Michigan, USA - Fa13.VD.MM110.D.N | ecosystem: Environmental > Aquatic > Freshwater > Lake | place: USA: Michigan | collected 2013-09-24 | reverse complement strand
GGCTTCGCTGGTCTCAGAAAAAAAACGCTGTGAGTGTTCGGGTTGTAAAACCGTTGCTGGCATTGGGTTTGCTGTTTTGACTTGTGGTTTCTGTTTTGGTGTTGTGTGTTGTGCATCGCGTGCTGCTCTGTATTTGTTGCCGCGAGTTGCATTGCATTTACGGCAGGCTGGTACAAGATTGCTTAACTCGGATGTGCCGTTGCGGTCTGTTTCGATTAGGTGATCGGCTTCGGTTGCTACGTTGACACCGCACCAATGGCATGGTGGGTTGTCGCTCAGTATTAGTGCTCTGTTCTTTTTGTACAGTGTTGTGTTGCGTTCTCTGTTGTGTGTGCGTTTAGCCGGCATGGTTGTTCTCACGCGCTTCGCTTGTGCTAACGCGGCGCATGCGCGCCTTGTTGTCGGTTGCCTGTTGCTGTTGTGTCATGTCGGGCCTGCCTTTGTTGTGTCGGTTTGTTAAGTGTATGTCATCGTTATGTGTCATTAGAGACAGAGTGATGATGCTCTACCCATCGGGCTGCCTCAATCCGATTACCTTGCACATCTAGCCGATTATGTTTACGGCTCGCCTCGACACTGTGCATCAGCGCTCTCGTGTATCAGTGTTAATGCGTGCCGATCTAACGGCGTTACCGCCGGTCATCCAACCGCGATGCGACTCGCTTAGGTATACGCAACTAGCCGATTGTGTCAGTCTTACTTCTTATCAGACCATGCCATCAGCACAGTGCATAACATTGCTAACGCCAACGCAAGCCACACTGTGCGGCTCACTTCTTTATCCCGTCAATTACGGCATGGCATTGGCTACTCGTTAACGTCTCAACTATTACGTCATCAACTTGTAACAATCGGTGAATATAGTCAAGTAGTTGCAGATCATCCCAACCTTTACCTCGTGCAAGACTTTTTAAGAAACCGATCTGTTTTGCTGTTGCGCTGCCATGTGCGTCTGGTCGAGGCGCGGCGGTAAGCCGGTTGACCTTTGCCATTTCCTCAGATGATGTGCGCTCACCTGTATGCCCAATCTTGCTATTGCTAATCATGCGACCAATCGCGCTTGTTTCACAGTTTTCTAAGAAACTCGTTTTGTTAACCGCGCTATTTCCAAAAATCTCCTCTGCATAGCCGGTAGCAATAAGCCTGTCCTCGTTGTTGTAACCCTCTGCCCGCATAATGATTGTTGAGCCGTCATAATGATGAATAGTTGTAATGATGCGCCCGTTGTCAAACTCTGTCCACCAACGTACTAAGCGTTGTGCAACTGTTTCGTAAAGTGCAAGATCAAACGCCATTAGACTGTCCTAATCTCTCGTGTCTCAATAAATGTTGACCAATCAGGTCGCTCGTCAAGCATTAATCGCGCGTAATGTGCTGCATAATTGTTATTGATCTTAAATTGGCTGTTTGGGTCATCTGCTCTAATCATCGAGTTGTAACGGCAAACCTCAAACAACAGTTGTAAGCCAATACGTTTACGACCTTTAAGCCACAAATCGTCAGCAAGGCGCATCAATTCGTCAAATATGTGAGGGTTTTTTTTGTGATAATCAAGAAACTTGTCGTGAATTCCCATTGATCCACAAAACGCCGGATGATATTTAGTGCCGGCTAAACCGTGCGATATTGTAAACAACTCATCACTCATGTCGGGTTTCCTTTAGTCGGGTTTATTGGTTTAACTTTAGCACACGCTTTTAAGCCGGGATGACACCACAAAATTTTGGTTGGATTAGTGGCATGACGTGTACCGTGCATCATTAAATCGCACTTTTTACAGCGCTCGTATAACATTTATGGCAGCCTTTAAGACGCTTGCATTAAAACGATTTTGTTCACCGCCAATAGTCATGTGTGCGTCATACATCAGCACTAATTCATCAAGCAAAATGTTGTGGTTATTAAGTCGGTCTATTGGTTGAGGCTTGTAATTAGGTCTAACTATGTCATCAATCATCTCGCCAAACACTTTGCCTAGTTTGTCGCTGTAATTATCGGGATACATTGCGCGTCTCGTTTCTTGGCTAATGCCGGGTTCGGGATATGGTGTGTCGGTCATGGGTTGGGCAGCGCCCATGCCGACCAGCCAACCATACCGTAGAGGTGTAGCGCGGCGCGGATGTTGACATCAGGGTTGTATAAATCATCTAATTTTTTAATGTAACCCTCTTTAATTAGCCATGTTTGGTGCACGCCGTTAATCTGGAATAATCCTCGACTGCCGTTGTTGCTGTCTTTAGAGTTAAGCGCCAGAGGGTTACAAGCGCTCTCTCGTTGTATAACGCGCAAGATTGTAGGTGACTCACTGATAGGCCAGCCAGCAACAAGCGCATCGTTTAAGTATTCCATGCAACCTTTGTAGGGCACAATAGTGGTAGTTGGTGCAACGGTGGGCAAAGTAGGCAACGTAGGCAACGTAGGCACAATGCTATTTAATGTGGTGGTGATCTGTTCGCCCGGTTGCAGTTTTAACTCTGGTGGCGCGCTGGCATCCCATAGCAACACAAACGCTGCTAAACCTGTAATTGCCCATGCACCTATTTTGATCGCTAAGTAATTCATTTTTTCTCCAATTGGTAAGGCGTTCCCCAACTATCTCCAATAGCGTTCTTAAAGGCCATCTGTGCGTGTAGCACTTTTCCGTTGTCAGGGTCGCGAAATATCTGGATAAGCACCATTTGCTCTGTGTCAAGTCTGGTGGTGTAAACCTCGTAAACGTATGTTTTGGCATCAGCCATATTGCATCTCCCCTTATCGCCGGTCATTTGACCTTAGAGGATCACTGTGGCAATTCGGTGAATACCCTCTTAAACGCTTGCTGAATAAGGTTTAACGGCTGATTGACAAACGCTGGTGCAATCTCAACGTGAAACCAATCGCCACCTGGACTGCCTGCCAATGTTGGGTTGCTGTAACTTTTCCAGCGTTGCCGATCACAACGCCAACCGCGCCCAAACGGTTTAGGAAAATAGTCAAGAACCTGCTCTATGCCTAACTCGTTTGCGTTTGCAATGAGTATGCGTAGAAATGCCATTGAGCCTTTACGGTTTGCTGTTGGGTATTTTTCTGACGGCCTGTACGACAGGTCAACGGCTCGACCTGTGGCGTGCACACTTAAGTTTTCTGAGCCGCGCATATTGCGTATTCCCCAACTGCCGTTATTCCAAAACGCGCCGCCACCGTATTTGATTGCTTGTCGTATCCACTCATCCATGCCGGGTAATGGGCCAGCAGCAGCGCCGTCACTGTTACCTGTGTACGGCCTAGAGCCAACGATCTTAGGGTTGGCAGGTATCACTGTTTGCGTTTGTTGCCAAACACGTTGCTTGACTCGCCGCCTTGTTTAGCGTTAACACCGTTGCCAATTGAGTAGCCAATAATCATTGTCAGCATTGGCACGCCTGATGCCATATCAATTTTGTCTGCAATCATTAGCGCGGTAAGACATAGCAAGCCGACAAGCAAAATAACAAACTTAGGCAGATTATTTACGGTCATGCTGGGTCAATCGGTGGCTCTGGTGGTGCAACAAACACATCGTTAACCACATCGTATGTGTAGCCAATGCCGGCATAAATACCGCGAAAAGTACCGTTGTAACTTGTTTGCAAAAAGTTGCCTTTGATGCCGCATGATGCAATGAACTCTTGTCCTACTGGTTCGCTGTTTGGAAACGCTAGATCGCCGCAATCTGCGTTTGCAACAACTATGACATCAACAACTATGTTGTTTTCCATTTCTGCAAAGTTTGCCATTATGCGATCACCAATGTTCCTGTAGAGGTGTACTGAATAAAACTATAAATGCCTGATGTGCCTGTTGTCGGTGAGCCTGTTGTTGTAATTGTGTAGCCAGTCGCGTCTGATGTTTTGTACCTGATAACTATTTCGCCTGACGCCCCATTTCCACCCGCGCCTAGACCTGTTGATCCTCCGCCCCCTCCGCCTCGATTGGCTGTTGCGTTGCTACCTGCAACTGTTCCCGGGCCTGACGCGCCATTTCCTGCATTTGTTCCCGCCGTGCCGCCTGTAGTAATTCCGCCACCTCCCCCCCCGCCTGCATAACTAATGGTTGCGCCTGTGTAATCGTTTGTTGCTGCCGATCCACCCGAGCCACCCGTGTTGAGTGAAGAATTGCCTCCAACCGATCCCTTTCCACCGCCTCCCGCTCCGCCAGTAAAGGTAGTTGCAGATCCACCATTTGATCCCTGACCTGTAGTTCCTGTACCTCCGCCAGATGTGTCAGCGCCCCCGCCTCCCGATCCACCTGCGGCTCCAGCGGTTAAACCGCCGCCCGATCCCCCGCCAGTTGTACTCAAAATAAATGTTGAGTTTGTTCCGTTAGTTCCGTTTGTGCGAGTTGTTACCGAGCCTGCACCACCTGATCCAACCGTCACTGTGTATGTGCCAGAATCTAAACCAAATGATTTAGTAAACATTCCGCCCGCGCCCCCGGCACCTGAGCCTGCCGAGTTGTCAAACTTTCCCGCGCCCCCGCCACCAGAAACGATAAGCGCATCTACAGGCAGCGTTACATTGGCTGCCCCACCGCTAAAAAAAGTAGCAGCGCTAGCACTAGTAAATAACAGCGTGCCACCTCCATATTGCGCCAACGCTAACGATCCAGATGTCGAGACAGTTGCCGTACCAGCAGTCACCGTGCAAGTGCCGCTTCCTGCGTTGTAGATAAACACACTGTCACCAGCACTAAAAATGCTTGTGTTGACCGTGATTGTTGTTGCTGATGCGTTAGTCATTTGTACGCGTGTACCAACGTCACCGACAACAAGCGTGTAACTAGCAGTTTTTGCAGAAATAGGCAACGTAGTAATTGCGTTTAACTGTGCTGCGGTAAGCACCGTGTTTGCTACAAATGGAAAAGGCGTAGTCATAGTTGTACTTTACCCTAATGCGTTAGTTGAGTTGATGATGCCGTAAGTCTGGTCATCCAAAATTAGGTCTGAGAGTACGGTTGTCGCTGCCGTATAAATTGTGACTCGATGCCCGGTTGCAAAGTTAATACGATGCTCTATACCCTCAACGCTTAAATCTTGTGTAATGGTTAAGGGGCTACCGCTGGTAAACGTCTTAACGGCACTTACGGTGTCACCAATCTCGCTTGTAGTTAAGGCTGTTTTTTGTGGCTCAGTAAGGGTAATGAAACTGGTAGAGATGCTGGTAAAACGTGGCAACGGTATTGGCACAAGTAGGTATGTGGCAAGGGTTGCAGCCTGCCCATTACTACTTAAAAGACTGTCTGTAATTGCTTGAGTTTGCGTAAAATATTGGCTAATTGAGGATGCGTTGTTAGCGTTTTGTAATGTGCCTCCAACCTCAATAGTCACGTTGGCATTGTTAATGACTGGTGATTGGTCAAACTCGACTTGTAGCACGTCATAGTCAAACGCGCCACCTGCATCAGTAAACGTAGCAATAGGTGCTGAAAGGGTTGTTCCTGTTCTGGATTGTGCTGTCAAGACGTTTGTGCGGCTGCAAAAGATGCGGCCTTGTTCTGCCTCTTGGATGCGGTTAAGGTAGGCGTTTACGTTAGTGCCAGAGGCGATTGTGTAAGCGCCTAGCGTGGCTGTAGGAGAGGCCGTAACCGATGTAGTGCCTGTGTAGGCAGCGGCGCTTAAAACGGCTGTAATGCGCGCTGACGAGGTTTGGCTTGTAGTCACGGTTTCGGGTAAAAAACCCTGTGACAGGGTAAAGATATCATCGGCAGCAAATACGGCGTATTGGGTTAAACCATCCATTGTGTATTGTTGATTAAACGTAGTAATTTTGCCTGTAAAAATGCGATCACCGTTACGGCTTAGCCTGATGTCTCGTAATGGTGCTAATCCGGGCTGGTCTGTGAGCGTGTTGTAATACGGGCTAGAGGTATTAAATGGGTCTAGGTCACGGTTTGTTTTTGGTATGTTAATTGACACCGACATCTGGCCCGGCCCAAACACATCGCGCGGACGTTTACGACCTCGACTAACCGTGATGTCTTGCACAAGGTTTGAGATATCTACATAATCTAAACCATCGCCGTCTAGTACATCTGTGCCGTTCAGCGTTGAGTCATCCAAGTAGAACGCTGATGAGTCGTAACCTGTTGAGAGTTCTAGTAGGTAATCGCCACCTGAGATGACGGCTGCACCGGGCATTACCTGATCGCCAAGTTAAGTGGGCCGTACACCCGTGAGTATTCTACAAGGTTGTCTAGTACGGCTTGGCCTGTTGCGGCGTTACTCATAACACCGTTTACGTTAATGACTACACCGCCGCCCGGTACGCCACCACCTGATTCTGGTCGTGATGGTGTTATAGGTGTTACCGATGGGCCTGCAAGAGCACCACTAAAGGATGCTGATATGCCTTTAATGTCTGACAACGTAAGACCTTTTTTGGCAAGCCGTTTCTGTGCCTCAGCAAATGCAGCCTCAATACCTTGCAAATATGATTGTGCGTTGGACACACCAGCGCCATACCATTGATTGGCGGCTGCCAAAGCAATTCGGTCTGCTACATCGTTAACTGATTTTACTAACGCATTGACGCCTGTTGGGCCTGTAATGTTTTCTTGTGCGCCGAGTACCAACTCATGTGCAATGGCTGCACCGGATTCACCGCCAGCATCAAGCACTGCCTGTAACGCGTCAAGAGATATACCTCGTTGCAACAATGTGTTGATGTCATCGCCGTAAGTTTTAATGCCATCAATTTGTGAATTGAGACCTTCAAGAAAACCTGACGTTACATTTGTGCCGGCTTCTACCGCGTTAACTGCCTCAGTTGCTTGATCAAACTGGCTCTTAATTCCGTCAAAATACTTTTGTGCAGAACTTACACCCTCACCATAAAACTTGTTAGCCGTGTCAAGACCTAATTGATTGGCTGTTTGCATTACCGATGCAACAAGAGCGTTAACGCCCTGAGGGCCTGTAATGTCCTCTTGAGCACCTGTTAACAAATTGCGTGCTATTAACGCACCTGATTCTGAGCCGGCAGCCAAAACTTGTTTTAATGCTTCTTGAGACAAACCACGTTGTAGTAACGATTGTATGTCTGCGTTATATTCTTTAATTGCTTTTACTTGGTCACGCAAACCTGTAATAAATCCGTCTTTGCCTTCGTTGGCTTGCTTAAAACTAAATGATTCTTTTATACCATTAGATACAGTTTTTGCAAAATCGGCAAACGCTGTTTTTGCGTCTTTAAGTTGATCAGTTGCAATGTCTAAAGTTTTGTTTAATCCTTCTGCTATTGCTGTTTTTGATTCTTTAATTGCTGTTGCTAAAGTTTTTGATTGTTCTGCCGCATCAGATAAAACTTTTCCAAAACTAAATCCGTCTTTAATACCCTCTTTTACAGACTTAGAAAAATCATCAAAATTGTTTTGTGCTTCTTTAAGTTTGTCTTTTGCATCATCAAGCGCTTTGTTTAATTCTTTGTCTAATGCGCTGGCAACCGCTTTAACTCGATCAGCCATTTTCTTTAACTTGTCTGATGTACCTGCTGGCGGCAAATCTTTAAGTGCTTCTGCTGCGGCTTCGGCATCCTCTGCAAGTTTTTTGGCGGCAAAACTGCTGTAATCAGAGGCGCTACCCATGTTCATAATGCCAGCGCTAAACGAGTCAAAACTTGCCTCAAGTGCACCAACGTCAATTAAAGTGTCAAACGCTTTAGATAATAAACTTATTTTTTGAGTAATACTTGGAGCGATAACAGCAGCAGTTACAAGACCAAAGCGGTACAAGACGTTTGCGGCTTTAGCCGATGTGACAGCAATTTGCTTAAACGCATTAACCATGCCCGGACCAAATGAACCCATCTCAAACAAGGCTTGTTGCATACCTTTAACAAGACCCTTTTCACCAATAACCTCAGCAACACGCTCAAACGCTGGCGAAACTTCATCGTTAAAAAACTTGACGGCTTTTAAGAATATAGGTAAAAAGGCTTGACCAAGATTTGTTTGGATGTTTTCTATTGTTGCACTAAGTATTTTTTGTTGCGCTGCTAATCCGCTTGAAGTCTTACTGAAATCACCTTGCGCGTCTGATGTTTGGTCAAATATAACTTTTTGTGCAGCCAATACTTTTTGTTGTGCTGTAAGCGCCGCGTTGCCAGAATAGATACCTAATTCTGTTGCAGCCGCTTTAAGAGTCATATCATCGAGTAAGACGTTGTATTTGCGTAATGGTTCTGCCTCTCCGCGCAACGCTGATCCAATTGCAGCAATTGCATCATCAACGCTTGTGTTGCTAAACGATGCAAGGTCGGCAGCAAGTGTTACAAAACTAATACTAAAATCTGATAGTTCTTTGCCAGCAAGACCAGCGGACTTACCAAACATTGCAAACGTACCGGCAGCCTGCAACGCGGCTGTCTCGCCGATGCCTAAAGAACGATTAGCGGTCTGTGCAAAGTTCTCAACCTCTTTAGATATTGCACCAAACACGACTGTGTTTTTACTTATTGCCTCATTAAAATCTGATGCTTTTTGTATTGACTTATAGGCAAAAGCGGCAACGGCTACTGTCGCGCCAGCGATTGCAGCGCCAGCAATCATTGTTGATTTGCTTAAACCGCCGAACGCTTTTTCGGCAGCGTTAACACCTTTGTCCACAAAACTTGTAAGGATCGGTATGTTAATTGCCATAATTAACCTTTAGGTTTCTGTTGATTGCTTTTTCTACATCATGCACTACAGCAAGCACTTTTAGTGTTACTGGTACACGGCCTTTTTCCACGGCTTTATCAATTGCTCTTGGTTCTCTACCTACCTCAGCGTTCAGGTTGCTAACAAATCTTGACGAGGTGTTTCTACCTGCGTGGTCATAAATTGCGCCGGCTGCATCGGCTTGTTGTATCGTCATTAACTGGTATGGCTTTGCGCCGTAAACAACTTGCTCTGTATAACCACCTCGATCAAAATTAACGTAACGCTCTTTGCTTGCGCGCTTGCCAACTTTGACCTTAAATCCTTTTTGTACTTGACTTGTTTTCCAATTTGTTTCTCGGCCTTTAATAAGATTGCCGCGCACCATGCCAGACAGCGGTGCACCGTTGCTGAGTGAGTTTGGAAATGATGCGACCATTGATCGAGCGTCACTAATAATTTGCTCGCCAGCGCCTTTAATGCGTTTAGTTATCTCACGTCTAAATGTAGGGTCAATGCTGTTTAATTCAGCAAGAGCCTCTTTGATGCCGGTGATCCTTACATTAGGCACGTTAGCCATTAGCGGCTGCCGCGTTGCTTGTTAAGTATCTCAATTACGGCGTTCATGTCGTCTGCCTCAAATGTAATCTCTGGCGGCCAGTAACCGGTGGCAACGACAATCTCTGCCAGCGCTCGCCTTACTGAGCCGTGTCCGCTTTTGGGTCTTGTGTCTCCAAGACATCAATGCTTAAGAGTGACGTGATGAATTGATCAAGTGTGCCGGGCACGGTAGTACCAGATGCGCGTGTTGCTTCGTAACACAAGTAAGCCAAATCCTCGACACCAATACCTGATGCCATCTCTGAGGCTTTGCGTTTGTATTTGCGTTCCCATGCCACAACAGTTGAAAGATTGGTTACAACTTCGTTCGTTGTGCCATCGTTAAACGTGGCTTTAAGTCTTAATTGCATCTTGCTTCTTTCGTGTCGGGCCGTTGCCGGCGAGAATTATTAAGCGACTGCTACTGAGTATGCGCCACCAGTAAATGTAATATCAATTGTGTCAAGTGCGCCAAGTTGGCCGTTAATGATTGGCAATGACTCCATGTAGGCCGCTGTCAAACTTGACTCAGGGTTAGTGGCTGATGTGGCAGCCGATGTTGGCTTAATCTTTACAGTTACTTGTGTGCCAACAAGAGCCTTAAGTGTAGCGTAAGTTTCTGAAACAGCAAAAGAGTTGTACATTGTCACGGTGAGTGTGGAGTTCTCCAACCCGCCGACGTAAGACCTGTTTGTTTGGCCAAAGGAAGTTGATTCCAGACTCTCAATGACGCGAGTCAAAACTGCGGTTGAGCATTGATCGGTCATGTCAACTGCGTTGATTGTGACTACTGGGTTAGATAGGTAAGTGCTTGTTGCCATGACGGTTAATTCTCCTCGTTGGTGTCTTTATTAGGTTTATCAGATTTTGTGGTCTTAATGGTGGATTTGATAAAACCACCCTCAATAAGAGCCTCAATGTTTACGTCATCGGTAGGTTCATAGGTGTCGCCTACTATGCCCAATCTTGGTGATGCAATTACATATGCCATGTCTGTGTCCTAACTTTGTGCCTGCACATTGATATTAAGATCATACGCTGCTAACTCGCTACCACCGATGATAGCAATAGTTGGCCTACCATCTGTGACACCTATCTTGGCGCTCACAACTTTGGCTGCCAAATTCATAAGGCTACGTTGAGCATCCAAGTTGCCCGGCCCAAGAGTCAACAACCTGACCGGATATGACAGCGTAAACACGGCACGGCTAAAACCTGTAAAGGATGGTGCATCAATAAAAACGCAAGGTGGCGAGATATTACGCGGATCAGTTACAACGGCAAGACCAGTAATTGCGCCTAACGTGGCTGCAAGGTTGTCTAGGGCCGTGTTAAAAAGATCTGTGTAGGCAACTGGTGTAGGCATTAGGCAACCTGTGCGCGGTTAACACCTAGCAACTGTTTAATCATTGGGCTAAGGCCGTTAGAGCCACCAGAGACCATGCCATCCATCATCGCATAGTCCGAAACCGATCCTCTTTGGCGATACAAGAAACCGCCATAAGCGCGTGTGCCTAAACCTACGGCTGTTGAGGGCAGCACTGTTAATGAGTCGTGGTAGCCGCACTCTTGTCTCCTGAGATGACAAAATGCTGACGCGGCTGCGG
>Ga0181357_1001055_pt1 | contig 10862 bp, 14 predicted proteins | sample Fa13VDMM110DN_FD_130094 | JGI IMG/M metagenome (GOLD analysis project Ga0181357, IMG submission 130094) | Freshwater viral communities from Lake Michigan, USA - Fa13.VD.MM110.D.N | ecosystem: Environmental > Aquatic > Freshwater > Lake | place: USA: Michigan | collected 2013-09-24 | reverse complement strand
TTTAAAACTAATATATATTAATTATTAATTTCAATTTGTGCAGGAAGCTTCAATATTAGATTTATTTATTTTTCAACTTTTCTTTTTATATACTAAAATAGAAAGAGGTAAGTATGGATATCCCCGAATAAATAATTTCTCCATAAATCGAAATTCATAAAAAATTTAATTAAATAAAAATCTATTTAAAGACTAATCTATTAATATATATAAAAAAGAAATGAAAGACCGTGATTATCAAAACGGTAAAATTTATAAAATTACAAGTAATCAAACCGATGACATTTACATTGGTTCTACTTGTAATCCATACTTAAGTACACGCTTTCAACAACATAAAGCAAGTTATAAAGGTTGGTTAAATCAAAAACAAAATTACATTACTTCATTTGAAATAATTAAATATTCAGATTGTAATATTGAATTATTAGAATTATGTAAATGTGAGTGTATAGAGCAATTGAATGCTCGTGAAGCATATTATATTAGAACTATGGAGTGTGTTAATAAATATATCCCTAACCGAACTAAAAAAGAACATTTTGAAGATAACAAAGAAAAGATATTACAACAAGCAAAAGAATACTATCAAGACAACAAAGAAATAATTAATGAAAAACATAAAAAATATTATGAAGACAATAGAGAACAAATTAACGAATATCAAAAAAATTATCAAAAAAATTATCAAAAAAATTATCAAAAAAATTATCAAAAAAATTATCAAAAAAATAATAAAGAACAGATTGCTATAATTGGAAAAGAAATTATAAAATGTGAGTGCGGATGTGATATAACAAAATACAATAAATCAAAACATATTAAAACCAAAAAACATTTAAATTTAATTAAGTTTAAATCAATATAAAAATATATATTGAAATATATTATTAGAATACTAAAGGAATGGATTTTTTAAATACAATAAAATCGGAAATGGAGGACTCACAAGTGGTATCAAAAATTGGATCTGTAGGTATATCACCAACCACGATTAAGAAATATTTGGATAAACTTAAGTATTTACTTTTTAAGGTCGATGACATACCCAAGTATCTGGATGATATTCAGAATCTAAATACGGCACTGGCTTACTATGGTGCCATTTTTGGATCTGTAAAGCATTCTTCTACCGCAAGAAAATTTTTTAAAAATGATATTTCTGATCTTGAATCAAAATATAAAATACTAATGGATAAAAATAGAACGGTTGATACATCCATTAAAACAGAGAAGGAACTAAATACCCTCATCGATTGGAAGGAAATTATAAAAAAGACTACATCGCCAGATCTAACACAGGCACAAATGTTATTGAATATTTATACATTGACCCCGCCAGTTAGGTTGGACTATAACCGTTTATTTATAACTCATAATTTAATTATACCTGATAATGAGCCTAATTATATACAGATACTTTCTAAAACAAAAACAAATATTGTATTGAATGAATACAAGACATCAGCAAAATATGGAACCTCAAAGACGGAGCTTACTCCTAAATTATCTAAGATTTTGTTTTCGTATGTCAATGCTAATCCCGACAAGAAATACCTCTTTGAAACAAATGAAGGAAAACCATTTTCAAGCGCTGAAACTTTTGGCGTTTATCTGCGCCGTATTTTTAAAGATAAATTGGGAAAGGATATATCAGTTGATGCTTTAAGACACTCATTTATTACTTATACAAGGCGTAATGATCTACCAAAAGCAGAAAAATTAAAATTAGCTAAAATGATGCAACACAGTCCAGCAATGGGAGAAAGCTATGTAAAGATTTAAAAATTATAAAATTTAAAAAATGGTATTAACAAAGGAACAAATGTGTGTTAAAAATAAAAAGTATTATCAACTGCACAAAGAAAGGATTAAACAAAAATTAAATTTGAAGTATAAAATCAATAGAGAAAATTTTTTTAATAAAATAAAACAATTAATTAAACTAATTTAAGGATTAATTAAAATAAATTATAAAAGTAAAGATGGTACAAACAGTTGAAGAGCGTAAAGCTAAAAGACGGGCTTATTGTTTCTTAAATAAAGAGCACATAGCAGAACTAAGCAAATTAAGATATATAAATTTAAAAGATCATATTTCACAACAAGTAAAAGTGTATCGTCAAACACCATCTGGTAAAAAAACTCATTCTATAAGTGTATGGAAGCAATATGGTTTAATACATGATGATTACCCCGCATTATATGATGACTATATAAATTGTAAGAGTTGCCAAGTATGCTTAAGGGATTTTAAAAATAACAGAGACAGATGTTTAGATCACGACCATACTACAGGCTTATTTAGGTGGTTCTTATGTCAAAGATGTAATGCCAGAGATAATTGGAAAAAGTTTATTGTAATTTAATTAAATTAAATTAACTTAAAAAAATAATTATAGATTATATAAGAATGGATACAATTAATGATATTAACGATATTAAATTTTTAAAGGCTGTAAAGCAATATAACAAGAATGCAATGTATTTTAATCAATACCAAGCTAATAAAAGAGCTAATTATACCGAAGAACAGAAACAGGCTTTAAGTGAATACCATAAAGCGTATTACGCTGAAAAGAAATTATCAGCCCCTGAAAAACCACCAAGGAAAGTTTATACCAGAAAAGTTCCATTGGAACCCAAACCCGTTAAAATTAAAAGAAAATATACAAAAAAAATTAAAGAAATTGAAAATGAAATTACCGAAAATGAAATTACCGAAAATGAAATTCTCTAAGGAAAGTAGTTTTTTTAATTATAATTAAATTTTATAATTAAAAAAAAATAACTTAAACAATTAAAATAAAATAATAGTAAAGATAAAGCAAATGCAATATTATAACGAAATTGTTGATATTGCTAAACTTGATATTATTATTGAAAACTATGATACACTTGCTATTGATTGGACGAAAACAACTAAAAAGAAAGAAGAACAGCTTATTAAATTAAAAGCATATCGCCGTAAGATTGTTAATAATCAAGTTAAGGTGTGTTATAAAGAAAGTCCTAAACAACCTGACGGCAGGGTGTATGTTGAAAAGGGGGTAGGACTACAATCATTTAAAAAAGAAATACGCCAGACTATAACACCTAATTCAAAAGACTATGATGCTAAAAGTGCTTTACCTACTATACTTTTATGGTATGCTAAAAAAAATGAATTACCTTGTGCAGAAATTGAAAAATTACTTGGTAATTATACACTTTATAAAAAATATAAACAACCTATTTTAAACTGTATTTTTGGAAGTAAGTTTATTGAACCAGCAATTAAAAATATTAAAAAAGAAATTGAAATTATACAGACTTTTATGGTTGGACTTTTTCCTAATCGTAAAGGCGTTAAAGAAAATAATTACCGTGGTAGTTTATGCTCTATTTTATTACAAGAATACGAAGCACAGATGCTTACCTGCTGTGAGGACTTTTTAATAAAATATAAAATACCAAACGTTAATATGTTAAAAATGTTTGATGGTTTTGAATTACCTAATACCATCGTTATTGATCTTGATAAACTTAATGAATACATTTTTGAAAAAACAACCATACCTATTATTATGGTTGAAAAAGCAAAAGAATATATTTTAGATTTATCTAAATTCCCTACAAAAGAAGACGCCTTTTTAAATGAATACAATGATATAAAAGAAACATTCGAACTTGATGTTTGTATGATTAACGACCCAGTTCATTTTGTTATAAAAAGAAAAAACATTCAGCGTGTTAATAAAAATGATTTAACATTACTTTATGCTCACCTGACAATTGGTAAAAAAAGAGTTCCTTTTATTAATGAATGGTTAAAAGATGCTAATAAAAAAGTTTATGATTGTATTGATTTTATACCTCCACCTTTAATTTGTAATAGTGATACTTTTAATCTTTGGAATGGATTTCCAATTGAAAAAACTAAACTTGTTGAAGACAGCGATTTAAAAAACTTTTTTGAACTTGTTAATATTATTGGTAATTATGATAAAAATTCATTTGAATATCTTTTAAACTGGTGTGCCGATATTATCCAAAATACAGGTATTAAAACCGGTGTAGCCCTTGTTATAAATGGAGAACAGGGTATAGGTAAAAACACATTTACAAAAATTATGAAAACTATTGTAGGACAAGAATATAGTTTAGAAACCTGCGATCCCAAGCGTGATATTTTCTGTGATTTTAATAGTCAGGCAACGGGTAAGATTTTAATAGTCATTAATGAAGCAGAGGCTAAAGATGCTTTCGCTAATAGTGCCAAATTAAAAGAAATGATTACAGAACCTACTGAAAACGTTAGAGAAAAACAAGTCAAGACTATTACAGTTAAATCATTTTGTAGATTGATATTTTTAAGTAATAAACAAAGAATAGTTTTACTTGAAAATGGAGATCGCCGATACTCACATTTTACAGCAAGTGATAAATATAAAGGTAATACAGATTTTTTTAATGATATAAATAAATGGATCGATAATCCACAAAACATTAGACGCATTTATGACTTTTTAAAAAATCGTGATATTAGTTCTGTTAATTTTGTAGCTGATCGCCCAATAACACAGGCTCGTCTTGATGCCCTTGATGATTGCAAGTGTGTAGAATTAAAGTTTTTAGATGACCTTTTACACGATCACAATTTTGATGTACGTTTAACAAATAACCAAATACAAGATAAAATTAAAAAAGATTATCATTTACCATTTGAATACGATATGAGAACTTTTAATGGTGTTATTAAAAGAATGAAAATTGACGGTATAGTGCCTTATAAATCTAACGGATTTAGAGGTTCGTTATTTGAAATTCAAAAGTTAAAAAAGTGTATGATTGAAAAGAACTATCATAAACCAGAAATTATGTTAATTGAAAATGAGGAAATTATTGAAACTGATTAAGGGTCGATAAAATTATCGACCCTTAAAAAAAAATTATCGACCCTTGCTACTTTTTGGTAGAAGTGTTAGGTAGTAGGTTGTATTAGCACATAGTATTTTTAATTTTATTAAAATTAATATTAAAAGGGTCGTTAGGGTCGTTAGGGCACTTGTTTTTCCAGTTCTTAATTTAGAACAAAAAAAATAAAAAAAAAAAAAATAAAATAAAAAGTTCCGTACAATAAGAACCCATTTTATAAACGACCCTTTGTTTATTGACCCTTAACTTTATCCTCCCCTCAAAACTATTTAAATTAAAATATTAACCATCATTAAACCAAATGGTGGTTAATAGTTTATTATTGCTAAAAAATGAAATCTTTAATCTGTTTCAGGTTCAATAAAATTTTCACAATCATAGCACACATCTATGTCATAGTAATCTAAAATAATACCACATACATAGCAATAATTGCAATCAGGAAAATCAAAAACTGAATCTGGATCGTCCATTTAAATTTAATTAATTAAACTTATATTTTATTTTAATTCTGTATTAATCTTTAAATAAAATGTTAAGGAATTGTAATAATGTCAGAACAAAATACCCTTACCCAGCCAACAAAAGGCAACCGTAGCATCAGGACGGAGGCACAGCTCCTAGTCCTAGCTAAAGCACGGGAAAAGGCACTTACAATACGTAAATTTAATGCTTCCGTAAAGCAGGCAGAAAAGGGAATTGAAAATATAGAAATTAGTAAAACTAAAAATGACATTTTAGCCAAACATAAAAAATTACTTGAACCTGAAATCGTAATTTCTGAGCCTGTTTGTGTCCCTGTTTCAACGGCTAATGTAGAAGACGAAGAGCCTGAAATAATTTTAATAAAAAAGAAAAAGAAACCCAAGAAACAGAAAATTATTTATTATACTGATAGTGATGATGAAGAGGAAGATCCACCACCAATTTTAATAAAAAAAAAGACTAACGTTCCAGTTCCAATTTCAATTTCAACGGAAGTACCGATGGTACCAAAAAAAAAATTTAAAAATCCATTAAAGTATTAATCAAAAAATATAATTGAATATCTATTACCAACAAAAGGTAAGTTCCAATGTAATTTTTGACTACCATTAAAACTAAAAAATTTATTATGAATATCAATTACTTTATTTTCCACAACTAATTCACCACCAGTAAAATCCCCGATTGCTATTATAGTGCTTTCCCCTTTATTGTTTTTATCACGGTGAGGTAAAGCAACTGTATTATGATTGATACAAACACTTTTAAAGTCTTTAATTTCTTTAAGTAGTTCCCAGAGATGTGGATGTAATTTTGTAAATTTTGAGATACACTTACCCCCTGTCTTCCAATCACGTACCTCACCTAAAGTAACTGACTTAATTGAGTTTCCATATAACCTATTATCTGCTCCACGATACTTTACACCAGACATATTACTCCTTTTCTGTGTTGAAGGAATAATTATTTTTTCAAGATAAATTAAAATATTATCCATAGTTTAAAATATTCGTTATTTTAAAGTAAGAATAAATGCGATTAATATCAGTAGAACCTACACCAGCATCGAGCGACAAAAAATTGGTTGCCACTTTCTGCAAATGCCGTGGCGAAACCAAGTGTGAACCAAAGGATCGCACTAGAATACAATTCGGATCTAAAGGAAGCCTGACCTATTCGTCAGGTGCTACTGAACAACAGAAAAACGCATATATAGCTAGGCACTCTGTTCGGGAAGATTTTAATAAAATAGGACCAGCCTCCTTATCAAGGTTCATTTTATGGAGTTCTAAAACTTTGGCGGGTGGTATAGCTAATTTTAGATCCAAATTCCATTGTTAATTTAAAAAATTAAAACGAATTTTTTTAAGGTTGATTAGCAAAATCCAAACTTGCGTAAGTATCTTCTTTAAGTGTATTCAAAACATTAACATTGGTTTCAGGCTTTTTTGGTTGTTCGGGTTCGGGTTCATCAAAAAATTCATCACCAACAGATGATAAATAACTACCTATATCATTTGGAAATCTCACAAAAGGGTCATAAATATTATTTAAGACATTGGATACAGGTCTTGAGCTTGAGCTTGAGCTTTCACCTTGGTATTTATTCATTCTTTCTAATTCTTGCCTTGTTGAAGTATTCATTTCATCATCTGAATCAACATCAAGAAATTGGCTATATGGAACCAATTTTATCGTATTATCCAATCTGTCCTCAACAGACATATAAGGTAGTTTTGTTTTTTTTAATTTAACATATTCAAAATCATTTATCCCTAATTCTGTTTTCAATAAATTTAATTTTATTGCTAATTCGGGTGAAGTTTTAAATCTGTCATATAAAGTTTTATATTCGATTAATTTCTCATTAATATACCCTGAGCTTTGTCCTTGTAATTTAATCGCAATTTCTTGGGGAGTAAGCACCTTTTCAGTTGTCTTTTGAATTTGAGGTGCTCTGAAAAAATTAGGTCCATTTAGTCTTGCAATGGAGTTAATTCTTTGATTACAGTGTCGTCTAACAGAATCATTAAATGGAGCTAAATTAATTACTTGCATTTTTATAAATTCACCATTTATTTTTTTTTTAAAATAAATGTTAAGTTAAATGAAGAATGGATTAAAAATAGTGCCTTCAAAAGGTGATGCATTCCCCTATGAAACTCATCCAGATATGATAAAGCTCCATACTTGCCTTATAGCAGTTGCAAAAAGAGGTGGATCTAAAACAACAAGTTTAGTTAATTTAATGGAAAAATTGCCATTTGATAGAATATTTGTGATTAGTCCAACATATCAATCTAATTTAAATTTAATGGAACGGTTAAAGTGTGACCCTGGAGATGTATACGATGATCCAAATGATATTACTTGTTTACAGAAAATACACGATTCCATCAACCAAGAACGAGACGATCTCGAAAATTATCTTATTTCTCTTGATAAGTGGAATAAATTTAATAAAATTTTACAGAATCCATTAACCTCAATACCCGATGATATGCTTTTAGAATTCTATACAGACTCTGGTTTCCAAAAACCAACACACAAATATAACGGTAGGAAACCGTGTATGGCTATTTTAATAGACGATTGTCTAAATAGTGCGATATTTACAAAAGGAATTAAAAAACTCAATTCGTTAATTATTTACATGCGCCATCTGGGGCAAATGAAGAATGGAGGAGCTTTAGGTTGTTCGTTCTTTATTGCGGTTCAATCTTATAAATGTGGTTCAGGTCAAGGTGGTTTGTCTAAAGTAATCAGAAATCAAATAACTCATATGATGTTATTCAAAACTAAAAATATGAATGAGTTAATAGAAATCGCAGATGAAGTATCGGGAGAAATAGATAAGGACACTTTTATGAAAGTTTATGACAATGCTATACCAGAAAATGGGAATTTCAATTTTTTATTGATTGACTTACATAAAAAGGAAAACCACCCGTCAGGATTTAGACAAAACCTAGATAGGTTTATAATTCCAAATGATTTAAAGAAATAAATTAAAATAGATTAAGAAAGATGAATAAATACCAAAATGGAAAGATTTATAAAATTACATCACTTAATACAACAGATATTTATATTGGTTCAACAATCCACCCTTTATTATGTCAGCGGTTTAGTAAGCACAATAGTGGTTATAAAAATTGGTTAAAAGATAATAATAAAACTTATTGTTCCAGTTATAAAGTTTTAAAATACGGTGATTGTAAGATTGAGTTAATTAAACTATTTCCTTGTTCTTGTATTGATGAATTACACGCTGAAGAAGGTAAGCACCAACGAGAGCTAAAATGTGTTAATAAAAATATTTCGGGAAGAACTAAAAAAGAGTATCGTATAGATAATAAAGAAAAGAAAACAGAACAAAACAGTGAATATCGTATAAATAATAAAGATAATATAAAACAATATTATCAAGATAATAAAGAAAAAATAACAGATTATAAAAGCGAATATTATATAGATAATAAAGAAAAATTAAATGAACAAAGCAGTGAATATCGTCTAAATAATAAAGAAAAAATAGCAGAAAAAGCAAGTCAAATTATAACTTGTACTTGTGGTTGTGAAGTAAGAAGATCGGGATTATCGCGACATAAACAAACTGAAAAGCATTTAAATTTACTTTAAAAAATTATTAAAATTAAAAGTAATCTATGGATAAAAAAAATATCCATACATAATAAAAATGGATATTAATCCTGAATTTTGTAGATTATATCCCGAGCGGTGTATATACAACGGGAGACTAAATACTAACATATTTATTTCCGAAAATAGTGCAGTTATTCCAAGGAGTACTAAACAAAATGAAGGACAATCAGTTAAACCAACAGCACCAAAAACTGTTATTAATTCTAAGTTCAATGCTCCAATTTTACAAAATTATAAAAAACCATTACTTGCCCCTTTTGAAAAATTTAAAGTTTTTTCAATTTTTAGAAATGTAGCAGAAGTAAGTGACTCAGTTCCTCAGTATCTAACAGATTATTCAAAATTGGTTAAAGGGAAAGAGACTGGTGGGTACATCGGATTAAAGGGTGGACCAGACTCTTCTTTTAGTGTATATACCAAAGGAGATGAGTTATTAGTTGCCTTCCGAGGATCTACTGGTTCTACTGAAGATACAAAAAATGTTTTCAATGTAATAAAAAATAAAAATTTAACAGGCGACAGTGCCAAAGCAGAACAGGAATTTTTAGAAGATTTATTTAAATCTGGAAAAGCTAATTTTCTTGGTAAAGAATACTCAAATGTTAAATTCGTAGGTCACAGTTTAGGTGGATACAAAGCAAGAAAATACGGGGCAAAATACGATGTGGATACAGAATTATTGAATGCTCATGTATTACCTTATAACTCTTTTGAACCAACCACTGCAGAAACAAATTTCCATACAATTGTAACAGATCCATTAGATTTTAAGATGCTAATACAACCTAGTGAAGCAACAATCTCAGAAGGGGCAATTAATCATACATATTATCAGCCACCTACAAAAAAGGCTTATGCAGAAGCATTTGGTGGAGAAGATAGTGACCCGAGATTTATGGAACCACATTATGCTGAATCATTTGATAATTTACCAAGAGAAATACAAAATGATTTAACTGAAAGTTATAAAGTTACTTATCCCGAAATGTTTGGAAATACTGCTGTTGCTGGTCTCTCACTTGCGAGTTCAATTTATCAAGCAATTCACGACCCTAATTATAATCCTGCTTTTGACCCTATGCTTGGTTCTGCTCCTGAAACTGGTCTTATTGGTTTAAATATTGACCCTGATTATCAGTGGAGTGATAGTGCACCACCTACTGGTGCTGATTGGTTGATATGGAAAGCATTACAACCATTATCCAAAGCAATAGCATCTCCAAGTAATCCCGATGTTGCATTAAAAAATGCGGAAGCATTTGCAGAAGCTGGTGGTTCAACACTTTCAAGTGAGTTATTTACATTTAATTATAACGGTGAAGATTATTATTATCAAAAAGATGCTAAAGGAGATCCAACATGGTTTAGCGATAATGGAGCGCCCCTTTCACAAGAAATAAAAGACGCATACAATTCTCAAAGTGTACCACCAGCACCTGAAACAAAACCCGAACAAGATTTTACAGATAATTTTAAAGTTTAAAGTTTAAATTAAAATAATATTAAAGATAAATGTCTGCATTAGGTTCTCAATCTTTTACTAAAAATCTAACAACAACAACTATAACAGACATAAACGGACAGACTGGAGCACCAGGACAAGTATTATCTAGCACAGCACTGGGTATTGATTGGGTTGCTGCTGGTGGTGGTGGAGCAGATCTTCAAACAGTGTGTACCATAGGTAATACAACAAATACAAATATTATTCAAACTTTAGGTGGTTCTCTCATTCAAGATACAAGAATATTAATCGAAACAAACACGGCAGGTAATCCAATTAAAATTGGTTT
>Ga0181357_1001054_pt1 | contig 10863 bp, 10 predicted proteins | sample Fa13VDMM110DN_FD_130094 | JGI IMG/M metagenome (GOLD analysis project Ga0181357, IMG submission 130094) | Freshwater viral communities from Lake Michigan, USA - Fa13.VD.MM110.D.N | ecosystem: Environmental > Aquatic > Freshwater > Lake | place: USA: Michigan | collected 2013-09-24 | reverse complement strand
GCTGTTCGGAAACGCAGTTCTACACTATTAATCGACTGTGAATAATTAACTTGTACAGTTCCAGCTGCACTACTACTTAAATCTAATGCATAATCAAAATTTAATTTTTCATAGATTGGTGCTCTATCAATTCTAGGTCCTCCATATTCATTGATTGATATCATTGATTGTGGAATTCCATAACATGATAACAAAGCTTGAATGCTTCGTTTAGTACCTTTAGATTTTAATAGTAATGGCAAGTTGTTAACAATTCTTCGCCAAATTGTATATGTTATATCTTTACTAGGAACAGATGGATCTCCTACGCTATTCGATCCAGTCATCGGTATTCCTGCTTCAGTTGTACCTAAAACATATTTCCAAAGATCGTGGTCCTGCGAACCGTTGGTTAAAGTCCATCCAAATTGTTTTGCTACAGAATATAACAATTCATTCGGCATACCTAATTTAGGATTTTCTTCACGTTTATTGATCAAATTCATATGATTAATATACGTATAGAATATATCATAATGATGACCAAGCATATGAATAAATGTAATTAAATTACTATTTGTTTGATCTAAACGAATATATTCTGGCACTGAATAATAAAGTGCATTGTAATTTAATTGATCATACAATGAAGCTGATGCATTTACGTTAGTATACCAAGAATTAAATTGTGAACTTGTTACTGAATATAATGCATATGGTATAGTTGAATTTGTTTTTGGTGCTGGCGAAATATAACTACCAGTCATTGATGCAATAACAGGATTTTCTATAGGAATATTATATGTTGTTAACTTCGAAGATGACTCATAATACAGCCATTTTTCAAAATTATCAAATCCACCTATTAATGCAGTTTTTAAATTAGTATATTCTTGTTGATTTGCAGTTGCAACACTTCCAGAAAGTTGAGATACTTGTAATCCTTGAGATGTATAAGTTTCTAAAAGTTGAAGTTTATACACAAAGTTTTCTAAACGTTCTGTAGCGGAACTATAAAAAATAAAATTATTAAAATCAGAATAATCAATATTTAGTTGAACACCTGATAAACTCCCGGAAAAATATGCATCAACTAGTTGTTGCGATGTTTGTGTAGATGATCCTAATAAATCGGTCCACGTTTTTAATCCAGTATCGGTTGATGTATTATAATTAGCAGTTGCTTGCCAATTTGGATTTGCTAATTTATTATATTGTATAGTCGATGTTTCTAATTGAAACGAAACATTGTCAATATATGGTTTTTTTAATTCTTCAACAATCCAACATTTGAAATTAACTTGAAAATCATTTGGCAATGGATTAGCAAGTTTTACATAAACATAATTTCCAACAACTACACTATTAACAAATTGAAAAGTTTGATTTCTACTAAAATTTAATAAATACGTTTTAAATCTCTTAGGAGTTTTAATATCAGTATAAATCAGTTCAGAAGTTTTTATAGAACTAACCTGTACAGTTCTTATATCTTCAGTAGCCGTTTGATCAACGGTTTGTATGTAATTAGTTATTTGTTGTAAATATGCTGTATTTGCAGCATCTGTGGCACGTAAACGTATTTCTGTACGATCGGATGAAATTTCATCGATACATAAATACTGTTGTTCGTAACTACCTATTAAATTTTTAAAAAAGTTAACTGCAATTCTTAAAGACCCAGCTGAAATTTTTAAAGCATCAAATTCTTTTCGTAAATCTAATGCTAATGGATTTCTTAATGGAATAAGTTGATTAGTTATTGTATCGCGATATTCTGGAATTTTTATTAATTGTTGTATTTTATGATTTCCAGATATCCATTCTGCATTTGAATATACATGTAATTCTAATCGATTATCTTCATCATTCGATGTTATAGAATTAACAGCAATATATCTGCGTTGTGCAGTAGGATATGAAATCAAATTCAATTGTGTCGGTGTCAATCGTTCTGCAGAGACTGATTGCTTCGATGAATTAATTTGTGTGATATTTTTATATTGTGTTAACATCTGTTTTATACTGCCTCAAATTTAACAAATGTACTATTTGCTAATATTGTATGATTTCTATTTTCTTGTTGATCCTCTGCATATCCAGCTATAAAAATTTCGCCGCCAGTATCTAAAGCATTAATACCCTGTGCAGAAATGATAAAATCAATATTGGTTTCGTAGATACCTTCTTTTGTAACTTTATTCTTATCATTAACGCCGCCTGGATATAAAATTCCCGCATCACCCGGTGTTGAATAATAATTAGTATCACCTGCAGCCGTTGTATATGATATTGTAAATCCAACTTCAGAATTACGATTAGAATTGTATTGTGTAGTTATAACACCTGTAAGTTTTAAGGATTTACCTGAATCAATTAAATCTTGTGCAATTGTGAATGAATTTGTATTAACTTGAGTAGGCCCCGTTGTAACAACTGATAAATCTATAGGTTGAGCAGTTTCACTAGTTCCTTTAACTACTTGTTGATCCGAACTAGGTTTGTATCGAGTAGGGGTTGAAGGCGTAGCTGCTTCAATCTGTGTTGCAGCATCTTCAAGTTGTAAATTTAGTTCTAAATCCAGATCTAAATCTAAATCCAATGACTCATCTACAATTGTAGTACGAGCAGGAAATTTAAAGTAATTAAACTGAGTGTCTATGGTTGGCAATACTGATTCAGCTAATATATTTTTTTCAATAGCTTCAACTATTAACAATGACGAAGTAAGATATATAATAACATTACCGGACTGATCACGTGGTACTACTGCATTATCATTTGATATTGCGGTTATACCTTTTTGTTCGTAATATGAATCTTCTCCGATTAAATTATTATTTGCCATTATCTAACTACTTTAAAATATATTTGATCGTCGATATATTGCTCTGTAATTCCATCTACTATTTTTAATTGTAAACGGTAGTAGCGTTCCGGCATAAAACCATTCATATCAATGTAAATATAATTACTTGTGCTATCGCAACTTATTTTAGTATAAATATTGTCATATGGAATTATGACTTCATCTGTAGCTGCGTCGAGGATTGAATAATAAGTAGTAGTTGGTAAATACTTAATTGTTTCTATAGGAAATAAATTAGTAGGAGATTTTCTAGGATATCTATCACGTGCATAAATTCTTATTTTAGAAATCTCAGTGTCATTATAAGTAGGTTTAACGTTGCTATAAATCAAATATGACTCTAAATCAGCCGCTGCCATCGAACCCGTCGTAAAAGCACTGTTATCCCAATACATCGTTAACTTAGGCACATATATAGTATGCGTTTCGCGACTAAAATATCTAATATAACCTTGAACGTTATTATTAGCTTCATCTGAATCAGATAACTGAACTAAGAATCCATAATTTGGAATTGTATTGTTATTACTACCACTAATCCAAATTCGTATTTGATTAGTAACATCGATATTAATATCGGTAGTTTGATATGAAAAAGATTCGGATGTAGTTAATACAGGTGGCGTTCCTGAGCCTGAATAATATAAATAATTTCCGCCAGCTCCGGAGCCTGATATATACAATCTACTTGTTCCAATTTGTTGTTGTTGACTACCAGATATCCAAGATGATCCCGACATTGATCCGGACCAATTGGCACCATCGATTGTTAACGATGATAAATGTCCAGTACCATTAACCCAATCTTGTCCCAACATTTTTGCAAAGATTGAATAATCCGACGGCAAATTACTTGCATGGGATGTATATAATTGTAATACAAATTTACAGTCTGTGACAGCTTTTGAATATTTTGATAAAGATGCTGATACTTCAGTCATATCAAATTCAACGATAGCACGAGACTTTAATAATGTTTCGCCATCCGTACCTAAACGTTTTCCAACTTCTAGTATTTCATCTAATCCAGTATTATAATCGGGATATGATTCATACAACGTTGTATCTTTATTTGCATAAAATATTCTAAACATTATGTTCCTTAATAATTAACCACTCGGCCTTTAATATCTTGATTTGGAAATTTAACTTCAAAAATACTAGGATCTAATGAAGGATAAACAATTCCATTTTTAGTTGCAGAAGATAAATCATAAACATTTCCAGAATACCCTAATACACTATCATATAAATTATTGAATACAATATTAACTAAATTTTGAACACCTGGTACATTTGAAATAATATTCATTACTTCTGATTTAATTAATGGTTGATTAATTTGCCAACGATCAACATCGAAATATGTTTTTAATGTATTAATACAATTCAATAAAACTTCATTGCTATTATAATTAGATAATACAGAAATTTCAAATTGTAATCCAATATTAATAATAAATGCATCCTTAATGTTTATAGCATCAGTTAAGATTCTATAGTAATTTAAGTATGTTTTTAAATTTTCTTTAACTGCATTGTTTAATGCAACTAGTTGTTTATTTTCGTTGAATCCTAAAACATACATGTTCAATGCTAATGGATTAGGTAAACGATTTTGTGTGAAGTCTTCTTGTATGATTTGATCATCTGGTACAATATATGATTTTGCTATAGAACCATATTTCGCCGGCATTGAGTATGCTCGAATAATATAATCATCTCGAGTTACACTACGATTTTGTGTTGCAAAATTTGCTAAAGCATTATTTTTAATATCTTGTATTGTGTCAGAATTTTTTGCTCCAGATCCAGGAATTGGATTACTAACAGCAACTGTATTTTTTACGAAATTAACTAATGGAACTGATGCTGTAGAATTAACATCTTCATCATAATTAATTTGTCGTATTGTTGTCATTACATTCGATGCAACATTATCAGCGATGCCATTACCGATTGTATATGTCACTGTTAATGTCGTATTAGATGGAGCTTGTCCATATGTTCTAGTATAAAGAAAATTCGAAGGGTCGATATCAACATCAACACCTCTACGCATTCCAGCTAACCCATTTCCTACATTGCTAGGATTAGGAACAATTTCTTCATCATTATTATCTGATATTCCTGCTCCAAATTGCATTTCTAGTTTGTTATCACTTCGCAATCTTGTAATAAAACGTTTTGCAGTTTTCTTTAATTTTAATAAACTAGGAGACGATGATCGGTATTGATATAAATCTGGGTCATTCTCTGCTAAATTTGGCACTGATTCAAATATTGTATCTTGTGCTAGATATGGAACTTCAGACCAATTATCACCATCTGACTCAGTTACTGAAATAATTTCTATAATGTTTGTTTCAGGTAATACAACTTTATCATAAGCAATAGGCGAATTGAAAGTGAAAGTTTGCGTTTTAATTTCACCTGATACTGCTTGTACTTGTTTCTTTAATAAGTAGTATGTAGGTTGTTTAGTTGCATCATTACTTTCATAGATTGTAACTTCCGTAGGATCAAACGATGAAGAGAATTTAAAATCAACAGAATCTAAAGTTCTAAATACAGATGTGCCATTATTTTGACCGACTTGCATTCCAGGTTTGATTGAAAGCGCATATGTATAATCAGGTGCTACACCACTACCGGTGCCTATAGATGGAACCAATTGAAATACATCTAATGTTATGTATGCTGGAATAGAATTTTTTGGACGATAGCCTAAACTCTTTGCAATGTCAAATATATTTCCACGTTCAGATGCTTGTTCTAATAATGATTCTTTTAAGTTATTGTCTGAATAATATGATAAAACGTCGCCGACATATGCAGCAAGTTCTAACATAAGCATTCCAGATGAACCTTCACTGAAATCAGAATATGTTGTAGGATAATATTGTTTAGTAAATTCAATTAAATTTCTTCGAATTTGACTAAAATCTTTACCTAAATAAGAAACATCTTTTTTCGTTTCCATGTTATTGTCCTTGTTGTATCTGTAACATACCAGATTCATTAGCTGTTAATGTTAACGAAGATGTATTTATTCCATTAACTGTATAATTAATTGAAATTATAATAGAATATTCCATTGTAGGATCATCTGAATTAGTTTTTACCTGAATTTCATTAACATTTACTTCTGGTAACCAATATGAAATTTTTGGTAATATGTAATTTTCAATTTCTTGTTGCAATTCATCTGAATTGACTTCAAATAATATTTTAAATAAGTCTGTTCCAAAGTTTGGTTGTAATGGACGTTCGCCTAAACGTGTTAGTAATAAATTTTTTAATTTACCAAAAACACTTAATTGAGTAGTAAAAATCGTTGCAAATGGTACTGTTGAATTAAATGAAATATCAATTCCATTTTGCTGTTGTTCTTGATTCGTAGTACTTACAATTTGATACGGCATTAACTACCTTTCTTTTTATTAATTGCTTTCATTAACGATGAATAATCTCGAGTCATAGCTTGTTGAACTTCAGTAGGTACTTCAAATACCTTACCTGTTTCTGGATCTTCCATTACTTTTGGCGCAACTGGAGCTAATCCCATAGACTCTTTCATATTCTGACGCATCATCCCAAAACCTTGTGCATCAGCGGATGTCATTCGTAGTTCTTCCATACCTTCATTCATTATATCAGCAAAACTATTCATTGCCATTGGTCCTTGTTCAGTTAATGCATCAGTTTCATTTAAAATAGACGCCCATTTATTTTCAGTAAATTGAACTTTAGATTTCTTCACCGGTGGTGGGGGGGGATTTCTATGTCCTGGCATATTTGTTGTTTGCACCGGTTGTTTCATCTCTGTAATTGTAGATTGTAAACCTTCCTTAAGAATTTCCGTTAATTCTTCTTTAATAACCTCACGTACGGCTACTTTAAGTGCTTTTATAAGTGTTTTTGAATCCATATAATCATTTTATTATAAATATAAGTATTAGTAGTTTACGCCCATTTCCCATTGAAAATCTGAAAGTTTTGGTCCATAAAACGTTTTTGTATCATAATTAATAGCAAAATCTCCAATTTTACCTTCATCATCGGCTGGAGGATTAATTCCATTAATGGTAATTACTTTGCTAGGCATTTCAATTAAATTATCTAAAATACTTAACTGTTTTGCATTTAATTGTTGTATAAGTTCTTCTCGATTATCTAAATCATCGATTGAAGTATTGATTACATTGTAAAAGCGAGATGGCGTATAATCAACAAATTCATTATTAATAGAATCAATGGCATCTTGTGTTGATCTAGAAACTACAAATTCTTCAGTGTTACAAATACTAGATAATTTGTTAATTACAGCACCTAGTGCTTTCGATGATACAATAACGCTTCCATTAACAATTGTAATAATAATAGATGCTTGTTTCAATGCTCCTATTATTGTAGCAACTAATTCATTTTGTACCGCTACAGCTTGAACTAATGCCGGGGGAGCAGGAATAGGAGCAGCTAATTGTATATTGATCAATGTTGCAGCAATCTGAGCAGCTACTGTTAATGCTGGAATGACAATTTGTAATATTCGTAAAACGTCTTGTATTTTTTGTACAATTCTTCGTATTGCTTCCAATGTGGCTTTTATTTTTTGTACCCTAGGATCATCACATTTAACTCGTTCTGATAATTTACTAATATCCGCCACTGCGTCTGCTACTTTTTCAGCTAAACGATCTGTTAGTTTGTTTAATGCAGATTGTAGTTTATTAATCGCAGTTGGTACTTTTTGTATTACTAAATCAAAAGGAGGAGCTACTGCCATGTCATGTTTTCTTTATTTTATATTTTTCGCTGTTAAGATTAGGTAGCAAATCATAAATTTCGCCTAGAATTGACGCAGCATTAGTTGTTACAACGGCGCCGTTTGCTATACCTCCGGCGCTGATTGCGTTTATTAATTTTTTAATAATTGCTTCTAGAACAGCGCCATGTACCATAGGCTCTGTAGCAGAATCATCTCCTAATTTTATATCACCAGTTGTATTTAAAACGATGCCTTTTTCTGAATCGATTATTGCTATATCTTTTTTAGCACGTAATATGATTCTATCAGCTACACCAATTAATTGACTGCCATTGAAATCATTATTAACAGTTAATGGGCTAGTTAATACTAATCGATCTAAATGTTGTGTGCTTGTTAAATATAAAGAAGATGCATCAGATTCTATATCTTCAACAACGAATTCTTTTTTCGGTTTATTTTCAGTTCTATTAGATAAAATTATAATCGGGTCACCATATGTATCTTGTGTGTTACCGGACCATGAGGGCGTCTTATAATAGTACCCATCCGGATATGATAAATCAATCGTACTACTAAATCGAATACTATTACCATTGCGACCATCTATAAGAACATCTCCTTCATAAGGTTGAATCGACGAAACAGATTTTCTTACAAATGTTTTACCTGGCGCAATATTTTCTTCTTCAACATTTTCATTGCTAATTCCTGGCATCATGTTTTCATTCATAGAAGATTGAACGTCGATCGACGTCAAATAATACCAACTTTCACGCCATTTTTTATTTGTAGATTGTTCGTTAAATGTTTTATAAATCAAAACCATTTCTCCAATCAATGGAATTTTTTTAATGCTAATATTTCCCGGACGTGCTATGTATATTTTTTGATTGTATAGTTCTGAGCATGATCTTACACGCAATGCAAATAATTCAGCAAGTGTTGAATCTTCATTTGGCGATGCAATATATTGGTATGTTCGTTCATACCCCAATACTTCTGCAACGTCCCAATCAATGTGAGCCATCTACATCCTTCTCTAATTTACTTTTTACATTGTCAAGTTTTTGTTGTAAAATCGTATCATCATATTCAATATTGTCTAATTCATCAGATAATTCTGCAGATAATGTCTGTTCAGCAACTTTAAGCAATTGTTGTTTTTCTTCATCACTCAATAGGCCATCAGCACCAGAAATAGTTTGTTTAGTTGAAATATATCTTTGTACAATTGCAGTTAATTTAACTAAATGATCATCATTTTTAACTGCAACATCTAGATATTCCTTGATCAAGGGTACAATGATTGTAGCATCAGATGCATTTTTAATTAGAGGTTGCAACTGAGCAATAAGTTGATTTATTTGTCTATCTTTCTTTTTAGAATTATGATAGACATCGGACATTAAGTCAGCAAAGGTCGTGCCTTTGAAAAGTTCATCATTCTTGTCCATACCGTAAAATCCTTTAATAATAAATATTAAAACGGCAATTTTATGAAGTCCGTACGTTCATACTCTCGAAATTTTTCTTCATATATTTGTTTGAGTACTTTGATAACGCGCGTAATATTCGTTGTTTCTAAACCCGTACGTTCACGTATAAAGATATACAATGCCTTTTTATTGAAATTTTCAATGTTCTGTCTTGTTTCAAAAATATGAAGAACTGAATCTGCTACATGTATATCTACTGGATTTGAAAAAATATAATTTAAATTGTCGTAACAATATTCAATGTATGCATCCATAAAATATTGCAATGTTTCTCGCATATCATCATTATGCATTTCAGTAATTATATTTCGCTGTTCATCAACATTGATTTCTAATGCATCTGATTTTACTTTTGAATATCCTTTTTGATTTTCAGCAATCAAATAGTTGAATGATGTTCTAGTATAATATGAATATGCTTTACCTGCTGCGGCATTGAATTTATCTAATCGAGCTGTTAAATATGTAACAAGATCTGTTTGTAAATCAACAAATGTAGAATCAATATAACTTGGTTTTACTTTATTAATAATATTTTCTGCTAGTTTTAAAAATGCAGGATAAATAAAACGTCGATATATTTTTTCTCGTAATGCAGGATCATCTTCTGAACGATTATATGCACTAATTGCTAAATCTTGTATTTTTGTAAAATAAACATTACTCTTTTTCGCCCGTGCCATTCGCAAATTCCCCATTTAGTTCTTCAATTACTTGTTTTAATAATGCAAATGTTGTTCCAGATTCATCATCTTTTTCAAATGCACCTAAACGATCAATTTCTACCATTGCATTATATGATTTTTCAATTCGATCATACATGTATGCATTGGTAGATTCTAATGCTTGAATGTAATCAGATAATTCTTCAGTTGCATCTTGTTGATCTACTAATGCTCCGGCTAGAAACCATACTCGATATCCTAGATAGCCAGCTAAACAAAGTGATGCGATACTAATTAATATCATTGCCATATTATTCCTCGTTAAATGCTTTAAATAAATCTGTTAATGTTTTTTCAACATCTGGATTATTCTCAGCTAGATTTTTTAATCCATTACTTTTTTGTATTTTACTTTTTTCAGCTACCGGATTAGGAGATGTATTTTTATTATTTCTCCATCGTTCAAATTCAATTTGAGCTGCCATATGATCACCATGATGTAAAACGATTGGCAAATTGGTTTTTAATTTAGCTTGTGCTGAACGAGCAACAAAGTATGGTTTATTTGCATCATCATACATTCCGTCATGAATCTTAATTGCTTGATATTCTGTCCATGACATTTTAACATCGTATTGTTGAAGCAACCAAATTGAAAGATCTGGTACCATGGTAAATGGAATATTTTCATTGTGCTTATACATCTTGTTTTGATTCTTGCGATGCCAATCTGATGTTTCAACTTGATAAACTTCGTTACCATCTCCTGGAAAACCTACTTTACCTAAATCATGATGCATTGCTGCAAAACGAAGTTCTTCAATAGTATATCCTGACATATCGGCTCCCATTCGTGCCCATGATGCATATAACTCTTCAGTGCATGCAATTACACGAAGTACGTGGTCTACATATCCTCCGGCAAATGCATTATGAAAATGTGCGATTGATGATGCCGGCATCATTGCCATACGATCTTCAAAGTCATCATACATTCGGTTCAATGCATCTTTACGTGTTGGGAATGCATCATTTACTAATGCACGATACGTTTCCCAATTTGATTTGATTTTTTCTGCT
>Ga0181357_1001052_pt1 | contig 10869 bp, 13 predicted proteins | sample Fa13VDMM110DN_FD_130094 | JGI IMG/M metagenome (GOLD analysis project Ga0181357, IMG submission 130094) | Freshwater viral communities from Lake Michigan, USA - Fa13.VD.MM110.D.N | ecosystem: Environmental > Aquatic > Freshwater > Lake | place: USA: Michigan | collected 2013-09-24 | reverse complement strand
TGCTCTTCGTAACAGTGCTGGAGCAACAGATTCTGCAATTGCAGCCAACGAAGCCTATTTGGATAGTTTAGAACTACAGGTTGCAATTGATAATGATCAATTAATTCCTGCCCTACAGACATTAGTGGTTGGCACAGGAAACTTGGCAAAGTCTCAGCAACTACTTTCATTAGCCACAAATGTTGCAGCGTATTCAGGAAAAGACTTAGGTCTTGTTTCAGTAATACTTTCAAAAGCCTATAATGGAAATACTGATGCATTAAAAAGATTAAATATACCTCTTAGTAAGGCTGCTATTAAATCAAAAGATTTTGCAAAGATACAAAAAGAATTAACAGAAGAAACTAAGGGTGCTGCAGCAGCAGCAGCCAATACTTTTGCGGGAAGATTAGAAAGACTAAGACTAGAATTTGGACAATCAGCAGATAAGATTGGATATGCACTACTACCAGCATTAACAAATCTTGTTGGGAAAATATCAAAAGATGTCGTTCCTGCACTTCAAAAGTTTATTAGATTAAATGGCGACGATATGGTCAGAGCCTTTGATGCTTCAATAGTTGCCATTGAAAGAGCAGCAAGAGCAATGGTTAGTATTACTAAGTTTATAAAAGAATTTGAGTTTGCTCTTAAAATTCTTGGTGGAGCAGTTCTCACAGTAATGGGATATCTAAAACTATTAGCAGCAACAACGACAGTACTAGGTTTTCTTTCATTTTTAACTACTAGCGTAAAATTAGCCAAAGCAGAAATGATGTTAATTGGACCTGTTACTCAAACTGCAGGTGCAAACTTTGCCATCATGGGTGTAAATATTGCAAAATTAGGATCAGGGTTAAGAGGGTTTAAAAATGTTCCTGGCATAATTGGCAAAATAACATTTGCTATGGCAGCGTTAAATGTAGCCCTATTGCCCTCTGCAAAAATAATTTTAGCAATTACTATAGCAGTTGGTGCACTTTATGCAATTTATAAAGCAGTAGAATGGGTAGCCAAGAAGTTTGCTGCAACTGATAGAAGAAGGGCTGCAGATAAACAGTTACAAATAAAAGAAGAAATTGCTGCTGGTCAAAGACTTGCTGCTAGTTATGATAGCCTTGAAGTAGCAAAACAAAAAGCATTTGAGAAAAACAAATCACAGCAAGATGTGATTCTTTCTGGGTTTAAGCGTATTGAAGAGCAAGTTAAAGATGCTAATGCTTTAAACAAGAAGAATACTATAGATGCAGCAAGACAAGCAAGAGACGCTGCAGAAGAAGCAGCAGCCTATCAAAAGAAACTTCGCATCCAAGGAATGGAAAGAGCAGGAGCAGCAAAACTTGCACTCTTTAATAGAAAGATGCTTACAGATGAAAAGAAGATGCTTGTTACTCTGGGAGCGATTAAGAAGAACAATGCTAAGTTAGATAAGCAAGGAATTAAACTCACAGATCCTGATGAGATGACTGCTATCCAAATGGAAGCAATTTATCAGAACCTTCTAAAGGGTGGCAAAGTAATTCTTGCAGAAACAACTAAGGCACAAAAAGCATTAGATGATTTAAAGATAAAAGCAGCACAAGAATATAACCTTCTGCTAACTCGTCAACAGGATATCCTAAAAGCATTATCTGGTGACAACAAAGTTACAATTGAAGAAGTTGGCCTACTTGCAAAGCAATGGGGAATGGGTGCAGAGGCTGCACAGTTCTATGTAAATCAAGTTTTGGCAATTGGTAATGAGACGATAGACACTGACGAAATAGAAAGACTTGCTTTAATGTGGTACGGAAACACAGGAAAGTCTGCAAAAGAATCAGCAGAAAAGTATTTAAACTTTTTAAATGAAATAAATAAAGGCAACGGAACTATAAGTGCTGAAGGAATTAAGAAGTTAGCACTAAAGTGGTTTGGTAGCGATGGCGAAAGCGCAACAGAGGCAGCCAGAAAATATGAACAAGCAGTTCTTGCTTTAAAGGATAACAATCTTGGCAGAGATGAAGTTGCACTTCTTATGGATCTTTGGGGTGAAAGTGCAGATGCAGTAGCAGCGTACCTTCTTGAAACTAAGATTCCATTTACTGTTGCAGAAGATGCTAAGGTTATGTTTAGTCCGTCAATTATTGCATTAATAGCAGCAGGATGGAATGCAGCAAAGACTGCACTTGAAAATTATCTTAACGCTGCAAAGAATGCGTCAAAAATAGTTATTCCAGTTGCTCCAGTTATTCCAATTTTTCCTCCAGGTGGCACTCCAGGTGGAAAGCCATTCGTACCTAATCCTATACTTCCAGGATATGGTTCCAGCAAAGATGACAAAGACGCTAGAGATATAATTAAACCTGACTATAGTGGTGATGACGGAATTGCAAGACGAGCAGCAGCAGCAGGATTAGCAGCCAAGATTGCAGCAGAGAAAGCAGCAGCAGAGGCAGCAGCCAGAGCAGCGTCAAGTCAAGGAGATGCATTAGCAAAGTTTAAAGCAAAAGAAGCAGCAGATCTAGCAAAAGAAATAGCAGCCCAAGCAGCACAGGCTGCAGCACAAGCAAATGCCTTGGCAGGTTTTAGAGCAAAAGAAGCATTAGAGGCAGCAGAGGCCCAAGCGAATGTAGCAAGTGCAGCAGCAGATGCAATAGCAAGACAGGCATCAGCATTAGCAGCGTTTAAAGATAAAGAAGCAAGAGATTTAGCAGCAGCACAGGCTGCAGCAGATGCAATGGACTATGATGAAAGATTTAGACATATGGCAGCCCAAGGAGTTATGTCTTCAGCAGGAGATACAGGATTTAAAGGTCTTCAGGCTAGTGGCAATACAACAGTTAATCTAACAGTTAATGGCTCTGTGTCAACTGAAAATGACTTAGTTCAAACAATTAGAACAGGACTATTGCGTGGTCAGTATAATGGTCAAACACTAACGCTAGAGGCAATATAAAATGGCAGCACCAGTATTAAAAGTAGAAATTGATCTTGCTAATGGTCCATCATTTTCATATCCTCTTATTCTTAACAACCTTAGTTATGGAATATTAGATATAAATACTTTAGGAGATCAGGCTGCAAACATTATAGACATTAGTGATATGGTTATGAAATGCTCTACTCGTAGAGGCCGTAACCGTATCCTTGCTAACTTTGAGGCTGGTTCTGCGACGGTAACGATAAATGATCCTAACTCAGACTTTAATCCTCAAAACACAGCATCACAATATTACCCATACCTTATCCCATTACGCAAGATAAGAATATATGCAGAAACTACTGATGGAGGAAATCCAGTAGAAGTAAACCTTTTTGCTGGATATATTACTTCTTATGACACAGGATTTTACTCAGGAGTTTACGATACCTCTACAGTAACTCTACAATGTGTTGATGGATTCCGTCTTCTAAACAATGTTTCTACTGGTGCTGATCCAATCCCTGGATGTACAGCAGGTCAATTATCTGGTACTAGAGTAAATGAAATATTAGATTTTGCAAACTGGCCAGGATCTCAAAGACTTGTAAATCAAGGAAATTCTACAATGCAGGTAGATCCAGGTCAAGCCAGATCAATTCTTGCTGCAATTCAAACCGTTGAACAATCTGAGTTTGGTGCTTTCTTTATGTCAAGGGCAGGAAAAACCACTTTTCTTGAAAGATATACACTTTCTAAAAGAGCAGCACTAGCACCAAGATATTATACAGATACACCAACTAGTCCAACACAGTTTACATACGCAAATCTTGACTTTGCATTTGATGATCAATTAATTCTCAATGATGTTACAGTTACAAGAAATAACGATGGAGTTGGTCCTGCTCTTCCTCAGAATTGGGACAATGCAGCAAGTAAGTTAAAGTTCTTTACTAAATCTGGTCAAAGAACAGGAATTCTTGTACAAGATGATACAGAATCCTTAAATCAAGCACAGACTCTTGTGACTGCTCGTAAAAATGCAGAACTCAGAATTGAATCTTTCACAGTAAACATGTATGCAACAACAAGTGAAGCAAACTCACTTATTAACTTAACTTCAGATATCTATGACCTTGTTTTTGTTAGAAAGTCAATGTCTGGTCCAACACCAAATACCATGGAGCAAGAACTATTTATTCAAGGCGTTCAACATGATATCACTCCAACAACCTGGAACATCAAACTGTTGACTGCTGAGCCTTTAATCCAGGCTTTTATCCTTGATTCAGACGATATTGGGTCAGACCCAGTTTTTCAAGGACAAGGTATACTTGGAAATACCGTTCCACAAAACACTAATGTACTATCATACTAAAGGAGAAAAATAATGCCATCAAACGCTGGTTATCACTTGTTCAACACAGGTGATGTTTTAACTGCAGCCCAGGTTCAATATAACCTGCAGAATCAATCAATCATGTTCTTTGCGACCTCTGCTGCAAGAGACTCAGCACTAACTGGTGTACTTCAAGAGGGCATGTTTGCCTATCTTGCTGATACAAACACAACGGTTTACTATAATGGTACTTCCTGGTTGTCTCTATTCCAAAACCAGGTTCTTACCTCACCAAAAGAGCAGGCTGCTATATCAGCAAGTGCCGTTGCAGATCCAACAAATATTGATGTATCTACAGCATCTGTACAGATAACTACAGGAGCACCTGCTGCAGACTTTACATTAAATGTTAGAGGAAGTGCTTCAGTTACCCTTGATTCTTTGATGGCAGTAAATGATTCTATTACTGTTACCTTTGAATGTCTAAACGGTGCTGGAAACATCTACTATGCAGATACCTATCAAATTGATGGAGTTGGTGTTACACCTAAATGGTTAGGTGGAACTGCACCAGCAGCAGGATTTGCTTCCTCTGCAAATGTTTACATGCTTCAGATCAGAAAAACTGCTGCAGCAACATTTACATGCATTGCATCACTATCTCAATTTGCTTAATATTTAACTAAGGAGAAAATCATGGCACCATTGTTTAGAAGTCCAAGTGGCATTGGAGTGTTCCTTCGTGCTGCCACGCCTACTCCTTCTCCTACACCAGCCCCTACTCCTGCTCCTACACCAGCCCCTACACCAGCCCCTACTCCAGCCCCTACTCCTGCTCCTACTCCTGCTCCTACACCAGCACCAACCCCAGCACCAACCCCTGCACCAACACCAGCACCAACCCCAGCACCAACCCCTGCACCAACCCCAGCACCAACCCCAGCACCAACCCCAGCACCTACACCTGCACCTACACCTGCTCCTACCCCAGCACCAACCCCAGCACCTACACCTGCACCTACCCCAGCACCTACACCTGCACCTACCCCTGCACCTACACCTGCACCTACCCCTGCACCTACACCTGCACCTACCCCTGCTCCTACACCTGCACCTACCCCTGCTCCTGCACCAACACCAGCACCTTCAGAACAAAACTGGTGGGGTTGCTGTACAAATGGTCTAGCAGTTGGTCCTTACTTTGGAACATCAGGTGCAGCAGTAACGGCTCTTAATGCTGAATGTGCTGCTGATGAACCAGGAAACGCATTGGCTGGTGGAGTATTCCCAACTCAACAAGTTTGTTCATAGTAAATAAGATATACTTAACAAGTAAAGAACGGGGTAAACATGTCAGATAAAGAAAAAGAAGTGTCTATTTTAGATGCTTTTAATTCAAAAAACTACATACAAAACTTAACCATCACTGATGCAAGACTAGATATATGTAGATCGTGTCCAGAGTTAATTAAGTTTACTCTCCAATGCAAACAATGTGGTTGCTTTATGGCAATCAAAACAAAACTACAAGGGGCAACTTGTCCTATAGGAAAGTGGTAGAAAATGATAAAAGAAGAAATAGCACCAGGAATAGTCGTATATAGCGATGTAATTCCAGATAGTCAAAGTCTGTACAAGGATATTGAAGAAGGCATGGCCTCTGCAGGATTTCAATGGAATGCGGCGGCAGTTAAAGAATCATCAGATCCAATGGTAAACACTAAAACAAGAGATACAAGTACCTTTGGTATTCCTTATAATGGTGAAATTAAAAATATACTAACAGGAAATATGGCTGAAGCCTTTTTAATGAGCGTTAGCAATATGTTTTTTGAGCATTTTGATCCAATAGAAAAAGATTATATGAATTCTTATGGCATATTCTCTGAGTGGCATGACACATACGGTATTTTAAAGTATGGAGCAGGTCAGCAATTTACTAATCATATAGATGATCATCCAACTTACCATAGACGAGTATCTACTGTATACTATTTAAATGAAGATTACACTGGTGGAGAAATTAACTTTCCTCGTTTTGGTATTACATTTAAGCCAAAGGCCAATCAGATGATTGTATTTCCTTCAACATATGTTTATAATCACTCAGTGTCTCCAGTTATTGAAGGCGAAAGATACGCAGTAGTTAGTTGGTTAAAATGAAAGATCCATTACTAGTTACTGATGTTTTAAATACAGAAGATTATGCAAGCCTTACTAATGCTGTTTCAGATGCAAAAAGATTTGAATATCAAGAAGGATTTTCAAGATATGTAGTGGCAAACAACAATCTTCCACTATTACAAGAAATAGCAGAAAAACTTATACCTACTGCAAGAGAAGTATTTGGAAGCGACACACTACTTCCTACCTACACATTATTTGCACACTATGAGGGACAAGATCCTGCTCCAAGTCTGTATAAGCATAAGGACGACAATGCCTGTACCTATACACTTGACATGTGTGTTTATCAAAATGAGCCTTGGGACCTGTTTGTTGAAGACAAGGCCTATACTCTTTATCCAAATCAAGCACTTGCCTACTATGGTAATGATCAAATGCACTGGCGTGAAGAATTTCCTAATCCAGGATCACAACATGTTGCAATGGTGTTCTTTCATTTTGCAGAACCAGATCACTGGTATTTTACTAAAGGTCCAGATTATTTGAGGGTAGTTAGAGGAGAAATTACAGAAGAGGAATACTAAGATGGATGAAATAGTACAGTCCATCAAGCAACATCTACTTACAAAAGTCAAAGCAATTAATGCATTAGGTAGCCAATTAAACGGTTATGGAATGCAGTTATTAGTCATTGATATTATTAATGATTTAGATAATTTTGACGGGATAGATAAAGGCACCAACAACCATAAGGATAATCATGGCAAGTATCTTTGTTAATATTGCTGGATATCATGATTACGAAATAGTAAAAACTATAGAGAATCTTATAAATGAAAGTTCTAAAGAAAATGAAATAAACTTTGGAATTCATTGTGTATTTGAAGAAGTAGACAATATTGGCGTTCCTAAACTAAAAAATATAAAATACCTTTCAAGCAAAGCACCAGAAAACCTAGGGCCAGGAGTTGGAAGATACCTTGCTCATACACTCTATGAGAATGAAGACTATTACCTGATGATAGATTCTCACACAAGAGTAGATAAAGACTGGGATAAGATATTTATAGATGATATAAATTACTATAAAAGTTTAGGATTTGAAAAACCACTTTTAACTGCGTACCCTACAACTTATTGGTATGAAAACGGAGTAGAAAAAAAATCAGAAGGAAAACATGTTGCACAAAACATTAGGTTTAAATCATATGAACAAGATAATTTAAAGCCTATTACATTAGACGGTGATTACCATGCTATGTCTGATAATAGTATTTATCAGCATTCAATTGCTGGAGGATTTTGTTTTGGTCCTGGCCCATTTATAGATTTTAATAAAGACATATCCTTTTCAGAACAGTTTAGCCAAGCAGCAATGCTGTATACAAATGGCTATGATTTGTTAATTCCAAGGTCTTTGATTGTTTATCATTACTATAATGCTCCAGAAAAAGGCGGATTTGAAGAATTTAACAGAAGAAGCGTATGGCATTATCCACCTAATTTACAGAATCTAAGTAGTCTCATGAGCAAAACAAATGAAACTATATTAGAGATATTACGAGAAAGACTTATTGGAAAGAATTTTTTAGGCAACAAAAGAACTCTAGAAGACTATGGAAAATATATAGGAATTGAATTTAATAACGAGTATTTAAAATGAAAAATGCAGTCGTATATTCTTTTTGTGTTAGAGAAAAACAAGTAAAACAAAACTTTTGCTACAAACAACTAGGATACTCAATAGACACTTTGAGAAAATTTAACAAAGATATACCAGTTTATGTGTATATCTCTCCATCAAGCATAGACACATCTGATTTAGGATTTGACAGCAATGTAACCATTGTTAAGTTTGACTCTGTTAATGATGGAGGTTGGCCAGAAGACTGGGTTAATCTAGGATACTTTGAGTTCTTAGAGCACAGATGGAAGAATGCAATTGAATCAATACATTCATACGGCTTAGATAACATTCTTTATTTAGACACAGATACAGTATTTCACGGAGATCCTGAAGTTCTATTTGCTAAGTATGGATCAACAAATCACATATGGGCAAAGCCAGATAATAGTAATGATCTAATGACTAAGGTTGAAGTTTGGCCAGGAATGAATGACGGACAATTTATATTAAGTAAAGAATTAGCAGATAAAGATATTTTGAGGCATATGAAGTTCTATGTTAATCATATATTGTCTAGGCATAAAGAAAAACTTACAGAGCAAGAGTATTTGAACCTATCTTGGGTTTCTACTCAATATGCTGTTTGGGATTACTTTCAAAATAATAATAACCCAGTGAAACACTTTGATGATTCTGAGGCTATGCTTCATGTAGAGCCAGAATATAGAGATACAAGCAATCTTATTATTCATCATTACTATAGTGGCAATACAAAAAAGTTTGTGCCAGAGAAATACTTATGAAAGATCTAAAAGAAATATCTATTTTATTAAACTATCCAAGCGATAAAGATACCTCTCACAACTATTTGCCAGTCTACCAACAAGAATTTGACAAGATAGAAGACATAAAAATATTAGAAATTGGTGTTTGCTTTGGAGGATCTTTAGTTCTTTGGAACGGTTTCTTTGTTAATTCTGAAATTCATGGGATAGACAATGTAAAATATAATGATAATCCAATTCCTGGTACTATGCATTGGGGAAATTATGAAGATGTATCTTCTGAATTTGAAGACAATTATTTTGACTATATAGTTAATGATTCAAAACACCATGCAAAAGAACAGATTGATGCCTTTAGAATATATTACTCAAAAGTAAAATCTGGTGGTAAATTCTTTATGGAAGATATTCCAGACATGGCCAATGTTGCTGAGATTGTTAAAACCCTTGAGGGTCACATCTTTAAAGTTTACAATATGAATACAAGTTCTATTTCTCAAGATAGTATAATTCTGATAGTATATAAACCATGAAAGTATTAATTACTGGTGTTGCTGGTTTTATGGGCAGCCATCTTGCAGATGAGTTCATTAAGCGTGGACATACTGTAATTGGCATTGACAATTTAATTGGTGGATATTATGAGAATGTTCCACATGCCGTTGAATTTTATGCAAAAGATCTTGGTGATTTTGATGCAGTTGAAAAACATTTTAAAGGCGTTGATCTTGTCGTTAATACGGCCTGTACAGCCTATGAGGGCCTGTCAGTCTTTAGTCCAGCATTAGTGACCAGGAACACCTCACACATCGCTACAGTGGCCTTGAGTGCCTCTATAAGGGCAGGTGTAAAGAAGTTTGTGCACATGTCCTCTATGGCTAGATACGGAACACAGGACACATTGCCATTTACAGAAGATATGACTCCAAAGCCACAAGATCCATACGGTATTGCTAAGTACGCTACAGAATTATTAATTAAGAACCTATGTGAAACACATGACATGAAATATGTAATCCTGGTTCCTCATAATATTATTGGGCCAAGACAAAAGTATGATGATCCATTTAGAAATGTTGCATCCATTATGATTAACAGGATGCTTTCTGATAAACAGCCAATTATTTATGGTGATGGCTCACAGATGAGATGCTTCTCATTTATGCAAGATGTTCTTGATCCCATGATGATAGCCTGCGAAACAGATGTAGCAGATGGACAGATAGTTAATATTGGTCCTGATGAAGAGTTTATAACAATAAATGAACTTGCTAAAAAGATTTCCAGCATTCTTAATTTTAACTTAGATCCAATATATATGCCTGGAAGACCACAGGAAGTAAAAGATGCAAACTGCTCAGCAGATCTTGCTAGAAAGATTCTTAACTATCAGACCAAGACAAATCTGGACGATGGGCTAAGAGAACTTGTAACCTGGATTAAAAATCAGGGACCTAAGAAGTTTACATATCATCTACCATTAGAGTTTATAACCAATAAGACTCCAAAAACATGGATAGATAAACTAATATAAGGAGAAATAAGTGACACCGTTTGAATGGGCAGGAATAGCCGTAGCAGTAACAACAATAATAACTGCATATGTAGGATCAATTAGATGGTTGGTAAAACACTATCTATCTGAACTTCATAAAAATGGTGGAACATCACTCAGAGATTCCGTTGATAGACTTGAGGCTCAAGTTGAACAAATAGTCTTAATCTTGATGACGGAAAATGTACGACCTAAAAGAAAAGCACCACAAAAGGAGCAATAAGATGGCAACAAAGAAAACAGCAAAGAAGACAGTTAAGGCACAAGCACTATCAGCAGCAGGATCTTATCTTAGAGCATCTGCTGCAGCAGCAGGAGCACTCTACATGTCTGGAATTTCAGATCCCAAGGTACTAGCAAACGCATTTGTAGCAGGACTTGTTGGTCCAGTTTGCAAAGCACTGCAGCCTAACGAGAAGGAATATGGCGTAGGTTCTGGTGGAGGAAAGTCTCACCAAGTAGCCTAAAAAGCAAACAGCGTGTATACTTGTCTTATGTAGACTAAGTAACAGCACAACATATAAAATATTATCTGTTTAATTAATCTACCAGGAAGGG
>Ga0181357_1001051_pt1 | contig 10879 bp, 25 predicted proteins | sample Fa13VDMM110DN_FD_130094 | JGI IMG/M metagenome (GOLD analysis project Ga0181357, IMG submission 130094) | Freshwater viral communities from Lake Michigan, USA - Fa13.VD.MM110.D.N | ecosystem: Environmental > Aquatic > Freshwater > Lake | place: USA: Michigan | collected 2013-09-24 | reverse complement strand
TTTGTTAATAACTATGATCCTATTGTTAATAACTACAAACACACAAAAAGTACTTATTTTTGGTACTATAAAGTATTATTTGTATTATTGTCCTGGATCAAAATTAGAAATTATGAAAACATATATTATAGTTTACATTAAAAGCGGTTTTTTTTATAGGTACGAAATTCTAGCACCAAACGAAACCAAAGCAAAAGAAATTTTTTTCAACAAAGTAGGTAATTATTTTATACATTCAATTTCAACTATATGACAACAGTAAAAAAGGCAGCAGCCAAAAAGCCAAAAGGCAGAACAAAGAAAATTGAAACAAAGACAAGTATTTCAATACATACCCATATGCATAAAGGTATTTATGCTCACTTGTCACAAATTGCAAATGATACAGGAGTTAGCAAACAATACTTGATTGAAAAGGCCCTAATGTTCTACTTTAATTTAAGGACTGAAAAGCACCGGGGCAAATTGATTGTGACTACAATAAACGCTTTACAAGATTTCACACTAAACGAAAACCAATAAATATGACAAAGAATTTTAAATGTTTTTTAGAATTACCATCTAAAAAGGAAAAAATAACACACCTGCCTATATGTATATTATTTAATATATCGTGGAAAGATTATTATTTTGAATTGTGCGATATGTTTGAATACTTACCAAGAGGCAAAAAACAAGGGCAACATAAATTAAGTATAACTTTGGCCCTTTTTTATTGGTATATAAAATTAACTTTTTATTCGCCAAAACATTGAAAATATCAACTGAATAGAGGACAACAGTATTAAAAAGGTACTCGAAATAATACAAAAAACAATGAAAAATTTAATTATCGGAGCAAGTATTGATCTGTCAAAACTTGACAAATCAAAGATTAAAGAGGGTAAAAATGGAGCCAAGTATTACGATGTAACTTTATTTTTAAGTGAGGAAGCAAACCAATTCGGGCAGCATTTAGCCATAACAACCGCTCAAACAAAAGAGGAAAGGGCCGGACAAACAAAAAACCACTATATCGGCAACGGTAAAATAGTTTTTAACAGCGAGTCGCCAACTGTTGAAACAAAAAAAGAAGATTTACCCTTTTAATTATTACTTTTATTAGTTCTTAAATTCACGCAATGAAGCCACAAAAAACCATAAAAAAGGGCAAAGCCGATAATTTAAAGGACAAAAAGGGCGGAAGTAAAAAACCGCCCTTTGTTTCTTATAAAAAATCTATTCGAAAATACCTAAAAAAAGAGGGGTATTATTACAATAAAAAAGAAGTAGAAAAGGAAGTACAAAAACTTTCTAAAATTGCAGCCAAGCAACCAAAAATTGAGAAAAATTTAATTTTTAGCAAATGGAAGGAGCAACCAAACCAAGTAAATAAAAAAAGTCCTCAATTTTGGGGGGGGGTAAAAGTACAAGCAGAAAAGAAAGCAAAGAAAGTACAAGCAGAAAAGAAAGCAAAGAAAGTACAAGCAGAAAAGAAAGCAAAGAAGAAAAAGCAGCCAAAAAAAAAGACATTACCAAAGAAGAAAAAGCAGACCAGCAAATATCCGAAAGACATACGAACATACTATAATAGTTTGATCGTTAACTTTATAGACGAATTATTCAAAAAAAAATTAATTACTATTGAGATACAATACGATAATCAATCCTATTTTATTGATACAATAGAAAAAAAACTTTCCTTTGATACCCAAGTTTTTAAATTAATGCAAGATTTCAGTAAGTATTGTTTTGAAAACGACCTTGAAAGCGAATTTATATTATTTCCTATACAGGAAGTCGAAGAGGATATATATATACTTTTTTGGGATAGTGTTGAAACAAGGCCGGAGGCAGAATTTCCTATTGATAGTTATTTTTTCGATATGACCGAAACCGAATAACAAATAAATTATTAAATTTGATAATTATAAACCAATAAAAACTAAAAACAAAATGGCAACAAAAAAGTTCAAAATCAGCTACAATACAGGTGGCAAAACGAAAACAGTAATTGTAAATTCCGCTAAAGAGCGTGATGGTGCTTTATCGTTAATGAAACAACGAAAAGAGAAAGATGGTTACAGGAATATTAAAGTAACCGAAATTAAATAATTTTTATACTTGTTCTAATGTTTCTAAATTAATGTTGTTATCATTCGCCCATTGACAAGCAAATGCAAAAGCTATATTATAAGACATATTTTTATAATCTTTAAAGGTATTATTTGAAAAGGTAGCGTAATAGTTCATTTTTTTATACTTGTGTGCCTAATTCAGTCATAAACGCTTGAAAATTAGTATATAAAGTTAAAATTGATATATTCCCATTTCCGTAATAAAATAAACTTGATTGTCTAGTGTCAAAAAGTGCGGGAGAGCCATTATTATTAAAACAAAGTCCAAAAGCATTTATATTTGGTAGTGAAGTACTTGCGTTTGCTACACTGCTTGATAGTGTGCCACGTAGCCAAAATTCGCTATTTGCTGCTCCTGTTCGTCTACTACTTAATAAAGCTAAACTACTAGCGACTCCCGGGTGTGTTACTTGTCCTAAACTGTTATTTGATATATAACCTACTCCAACAGTTCTAGGTATCATTATAGATTGTCTTACCGGTGGATCGTTCTTATAACTTCCCATTATTGTATTAAAGGTTGCAGGGTTTAATTCCGTTCTACTATATGCGCCAAAGCAATTAGAATTTAAAGTATAATTTACTGTATCGGTACTTAAATTAAAGTTAAGATTTGCGTATTGTGTCGTTCCATTTCCTTGTATTCCTTGCAAAGCGGTAAAAGTAGGAGCAACAGGGTATGTAATTTTGTTGGCGGTAGGGTTTATTAGACTGACTTTTGCTTGGTCGATTGTTTCGGTGGCTTGAATAAAAAATCTATCCATTAAAGTTAAATTTGATATATCCGAATTTACATAGTTATTTAATTTTGTTAAATAATCTGTACTAGGGAGCGTATAACCTAAAACTCGCAACTCGTTTAACCAATTTTCAACAATTACACTATAAGTGCTTTTTGATTGGTTTAACCTTCTATTAAAAATTAAATTCGGCATATTAAAAAGGTACTTCTTCGGTTATTTGAAAGTAGTTTTTTTCTATTTCTTTTGTTTTGTCGTCTGTTAATTTGTCTGGTCTAAAAGGGTTGTCGGTTGGTTTGTATCTGTGTATTAAAGCGTTTTCCAATTTCATTACCTGATTGTTAGTACTGCAATATACTACCCTTACTTTTATATCCTTTAAATTTTTGTAAGTTATTCTAGGTTGTTGTTTGTCGTTCCACTCTTGAAAGTGTCTATACATTGATTTATATAAGTCATTGTAAGAAAGTCCGACATAACGAACTATATCATTTTTTTTTATGATATATACCCCTTTTTTGTTCCTTTGGTTAAAAGTACATTTACCTTTATCGTATGGCTCAAAAAATTTAGTTTTTCTCATTAATCTTGCGAAATTCCGACTTTTACAATTAAAGATTGTGTACTGCTATACGTTACTACGGTAGTAGTTCTTATGGTAAAAAACAAGGTTGCAGCTGCACAAACAAAAGGTATATTTTGCAGCGTTTTACTTGCTATTCCTACTAATAAACTGCCTCCTGATTGTGAGGTAAAATCTGCGGTTGCTACATTTATTTTGCCTAAATACAGTAAAGCGTCTGCGGTTGCGAAACTTTGGGCGGTATCGTTTGTATATGTTCCAGTAGGACTGCTTGTAAAAAAGTCTATTTCTAGTGTCGGTCTTTGGTTGTTTATATCAACTATTTGCAAATCACATATAAAGCCTGTTCCTGCGGTGTTTCTTACTGCGTTGGCTATTGATAAAATGCCCCCAATATTGTCGCCTACTGCGTATGCCGTTCCGTTTGTGGTTGTTATCGGTATAACTGCTACTTTTGTAAAACCGCCTACTTTTAGGCCTAATGTTGATGTTCCGCCTCCTGTTAAGGTGTTCCAAATCGTGCCTAAGTCTAGGCTATCGAATTGTCCTGCGTTTGTGTATACTCCTGCTACATAACTCATTTGAAAGTACCTCCGTTCTTATTTTTGTTATAAACTAAAAAGTCAATAACTAATTTAATTTTATTTATAATTGAGTAATCCTTTTCGGTGGCTTTTCGTCTTGCGATAAGTTCAAAAAGTGCTATTCCGCCCATTGTTACTGCTTTGGGGTTTTCGGTAATAAATGCCAAAATGTTATATATTATTTTCATTTTCTTTTTGTTTCTTTATACCATTTTACACAATTATAACCAATGGTTGTTAAAAGTGCTGCGGTTGTTAAAATAGTGTTATAATCACTCATAAAAGTAATAATACTACCTGTACAAAGTAATAAACTTAATTTGTCAATAGAATTTTGAAAAGTATTTAACATTTTAAAATTCGTAAACATTTGCACCTATTACTGCGAAATTCTGCGAAATAAATTGATATACTTTTACTTTCTCATTTGCTGCAAAAATATAGCGGTGTGCTTGTTCATTTGCAAAAGGTAGCTCTTTTACTTCTTTTACTTTTACTTCATAACTAAACATTTCGCTTAACATTTTGCTAATTTCTTCGGTACTTTCGTGGTTTTTTGCCATTGTTTTTAATTTTAGGTTAGTGAATTTATTGTTCTTGGTTTAATTGTGTTTAATCTTCTTTTGTATTCTTTTTGTGCTGCTAGGTCGTTACTATGCCATTTTCCAGCATCGTTGCCCCTTGCTTTTAATACAATAGCTAGAAAAAACATTGCAGCCTCTAAACTTGGAAATTTTACAAATACTTTCTTTTTTCCTGTTTTTTGCCCCTCTACTAATGGTCCGGTCAATCCTGTGGGCTTATAGTCAGGATATGTATTACTAAAATTAATTAAAGTTTTGCCCCAGCCATACGGAAATATGCCTTTTTTACTGAAATTTTCCATTCCTGGACTATATCCGTTTAAAAATTGTCCGCTAGTAAAGTGTGCCGTTTCATTCCTGTATATTAATTCTACATTTGTTGCCACATCAATGCCGAATACTTTTAAAATTTTGCCTAATACTTCGCTGATACTTTTATTTTCCACTTTTGTGCCTTTTGTACCTTTTGTTTGTGTTTTTTCCTTTTCTTTTATAGGTGTTTTTTCCTTTTTAACTATAAAAGTAATTAAAATAATGACCGCTATCGCAAAAGGTATAAAATTTTTCATCATTTTACTATAATTTTGCGGGTAAGCCTTTTACTATACTGTTAACTTTTGCTAATTCGTCTTCATTCATAAATTGCTCTAAATAATCGAATAAGTCAATTTTTAAACTTACTTTGAATACAGCTGCAAGTAGGCCCATATCTAATTTAGATTTTAATGCCCTAAAAACTGCATAAACTTTTATTTCATTGTCAGGTAGCCACCAAACGCTAGGGGCCTCTCTTAATGTACTTATCATTTTTGCAATAGTTTTGCTATCACTTACCGATCTTTTAAGAACTGCGGGGGTTACTGCTATTTCTTTTGCCATTTGCACGAAAACATCGCCTTTCCCTGCTAGTTCTTTGTTAAGTTCTTCTTTTCCCTCTTGCTCTTTGCTTTTGAATACTCCTAAAAATACAAATAATTTGTAAATAGCATATATAAAAGCTACTACCACAACCCACGAAAGTATGTTTTTTTGATTTCCCTGTATTTCCATTGTTATAATTATTAAAAATGTTTTTTACAAATATACATTATAAAAGGCAAAAATATAGCATATATATAGCATACTATTACTACAAAAGAAAGTATTTTTTTTTCTTTTTGATTCACTTATTTTTTTGCCTGTATTATACTTGATTTTAGTTTACCTCTTACTATTTGACTAGGGGTATTCATTTTTACTTCTTTTTGTCCTTGTGTTATGTTTGCTCCGACAAATACATTAGCTTTTATAGGGTCAATTATTTTCCCCCCTGCTCCTGTTGTTCCATTTCCCCTCCCTGTTCCTGCTTGTATTGTTTTTTCCTTTTCGTCTGTTTCCGTTTCTTCGGTTTCTTCTACTTTTTTTGTCATAAATTTTTTAAAGATAAAAAAATAAAGTAGTAAAAGTATTACGATGATAATTAGTCTTTTGTTCATTTTAGTATATTTTAGCGTTTTTACTTATAGATTTTATATAATTTTTTCGGTCTTTTGAGTGTTTGCCGTTCAAAGTTGTATTTGTAGCAATAGTACATTGACTTGGGTTATATCCTAATTTTAACATTTGATATGTAGCGAAGTGGTCGCATTTACTTTCATTCTCGTAAAAAAAATGCCCTAATTCGTGCAATCCTATAAAAACTAAACTTGGTTTAATTTGCTTTTTTATAAATTCCTTATCAAAAATTATTATACCCCTGTTTAAAAAAACGCTACACTTGTTTGGGTTTTTTGTTCCTATAAATTTAAAGTGTTCAGGTAATTTCCTTTTTCTCTCAATAGTAGGTAATTTTTTAATCTTATAGGTAACCGGGTTTTTTAATTCAGTTAAATTGTTATCCGTTGTAAATTCGCCTTTCGGCATATTAAAACAAGTTTTTTCGCCTTTTTTCCTATTAAAAAAATAAAAAGGCTTTCCGTTAATATCAAAAATACGAATTTTTTTGTCTATTGTTGAAAAGCCTTTTTTTTCGTCTATTATCACTATTTACCGAACTTTTTATATAAAATGTAAACAAGTACCATTGCTGCTACTCCTATACCTATATTTTTAACTGAAATACCGCCTATTTTTTTATCCAATACGCTATCTTCCGTTACTTCTTCGATTTGTTCTGCTACTTGAACTGACTTTTCTAGTATAACATCTTCTTCGGGTGTTGTTTTTTCGCCTTTTGCCTTTTTCTCTTTTATTCTTTTAATAAAAGCTATGATAGTGCTTATTGCTAATTCGATTGCTGCTGGTGGTATGACATTTCTTTGGTCATCTTCGTAATTTCCGTTTGCTCCTTTTACTATGTTATTATAAAAAGCGTCCGTTAATCCTGCAATGTCATTTTTTTCGATTTTATATCCTTTTGCTTTTAAAACGACATACATCATTGGCACAAAAGGGATAATCGGTGCGTATTTTATTTTACTTATAACTGTTCCCCCTGCTTGTTTAATTTTGTCCTCTACTTTTTTAATTTTATCTTTTGCTTTATTTATTGCGGCTTTTACTTTGCCTTTCGTTTTACCTTTTGCCATTGTTTATGATTTTATATTAAAAAAGCCGTTACCGGATCGGCAACGGCTTTCCTAAAAATTTAACTAATACTTATAATTTTCCGTGGGCATTGAATTTGTTAAACTTTTCAACAAATATAGACAAAGTTACGCTAAATGCTGCGGTCGGTCTAATACTTGTTAAGATACAAGTTTCAGAATCAATGTCAATAACTGCATTCAAGTCAATGATTCCTGCTTGGAACTGTCTAGGGTCTTTGTATGCACTTACTGAAATTGCGTTTGTGTTTACTTTTCCGAATAGACTACGTTCAACAACTTTAAATTGTTTTTGAAATTGGTCGGTCAAAGTAGTGTCCGAAATTGTGTAACGAATTTTTGACAATCTAAACAAGTCTACCATTGTCGCTTTAATAAACGAAGGGTAAGGGTATTGTTGACAAGTTATATCAACTGTGTCGGTGTTTGCTCCTACTGTGTAAGAAAAACGTAATGCGTCTCTCCTGTCGTTTGCGTAACCCGATGTCACAATTACCGCTGCTCCTGTTGGTAGTGTAATTACTTGGCTATATTCGTTCTCCAAATCTAGTGGGCCGAATATACAAACAGGCAAGTCAACTCCTACAATGTTAGCACTATTACGAGTAATAACAATGTCGAATTGTGCCGAACTTGTTGGTGTTCCCTCACTTGCGTACATTCCTAAAACGCTGCCTTTATTTACTGAAGCTCTCGCCTCTTGTCTTGATGTCATTTGATTTGTCATTGAATTTGCTATTGAATTTGCTTTGCTTGTTGGTACTCCTTTTCTTTTTAAGTAGTTGGCTACTTCGTATGAATCCATTTCGTCAAGGTTTCCTGCCTCTTGTGAAATTTCATTAATTAATCTATCTAATGCGTCCATTTTTTTTAGTTTTTTTTAGTTTATAATTAATTTTCTTCGTAATTATCCTCCTCAAAACTTGGAAGCATTGCTACAACTTTACCCAAAAGCAAAGTATCTATCAATTTAAAAGCGATTAAAGCGATTAAAATTGTTAAAACTGTTGACCATTCTATTTTCATTTTTTTTATTTTTTAGTTTATGAAATACAAAGTAATACACTATTTTTTTAATAGTCAATACAATTATTACGAATTTTTTAATAATTTATTGAAAAAAAAGTCAATATCTTGATTAACAGTATTATAAAGTTTTATAAATTCTTCATTATCTTTGAATTTATCGTGTATTAATTTTTCGTTGTCGTTTGTTTTGAATAAAATAATGTAGTCAATCAATTCAAAAATGTAGTTAGGTACACTCCTGATACTATGAAAGAGCAATATAATTATATTATTTGTATGTCTTTTTCTAACAAGTAGGTCGATTACTTCTTCACTCCGGCCCCTATTTGAAAAAAAAATTGTTGCTTCCTCGAATACTATTGCGGTATTTACTTTCTTTTTTGCTAGTGTTAAAAAGTCGCTTATATTTGGTAGTGGTTTTCCTGTGTTATGCTCATTGTTTACATCATAAACTAATTTATCACAATACAAACCGCTTAAAATTTCTTTTACTTTTGTGCTTTTGCCCCTGCCTGTGTGTCCTATAATTAAAAATGTTTTCACTTTTTTACGTTTGGCTCTTTGTCTAGTGCATTTAATAACTTACCTCCATACATAAAAGATAAAGAAAGTAAAAAACTAGCAATCGGGTTCATTTCGGCAAATACTACTTTTGCAACTTCGTCTGCGATTGGTTCCAGATCCTTTCTCTCTTGGTGGTCTAATTTTATATCCTTTGGGTTAATTTTTTTAACTTTTGCATTGAACATTCCGAAAACATATATAATTATGTTCGGCATTACTGTATTTATACATACCAATAACAAATATCCGCTTATTAGCGGTTTCATTTGTATAATCGGTGCGGTTGCCTGTATTGGCGGTGCTACTTTTGTGTTGTGTTCGTTTTGTAGCTTTTTTATTTCGTCTGCCTCGACATAGTCATTAACATTAAAAGTTCCTTTATCTGCTTTTGGCTCGGTTTCGGTTTTTTCGGTATGTATCTTATTTTCGGTTTCTTTTTTTGATCCTTTTGGCCTGCCTCTACCCTTTTTTTTTTCCTCAACTTCGATTATGGTTTCGGTTGTGGTTTCTTTTGTGGTTTCGGTTGCTGGTGTTGGTGGTGTTGGTGTTTCTTCGGCTTTTATAACTTCTAAAATTTTTAAGTCCTCGTTGTTTGTGTTTTCCATTTTTTATATTTTTATGTTTTCTATTGCTTTTAATTTTTTACCTGCTTTTATATAATATACCTCCGCACTAACTTTCTTTTCTTTAAAATCTAGTGTTAAGTAAATAACATTCATTGTGTCATATTGAAGTATTTTTTGTAATTGGCTGGTAACTATGTCGGTAAAATCTTCGGCATCAGACAATTTACAACTTGCGGAGCTTGTTTTTTCTTTATTTTCGGCATCTATTCCCATTGTGTGCATAATTGCACTACCATCAATATAATTAATATCGAATTTTACTAGCAATAAACTTTTATATCCTGCTGCGGATTGCAATTTTAATTTAATAAGGTTTAATAACATTGTTTAGGTTGTTTGTTAATTTATTTATTTGGTCGTGGTTGTTTTTTGGTACACAAAATTTCTTTCTTTTTTCTTTTCTATCGAAATTAATATCAATATAGTTTAATTTATTAATTATTTCAAAATTATTTAATTCCTCAAAGGTATGTTTATAATTATAATTATTTAATATATTTTGTATTATTTCCTTATTTTTTTCGTTTTTAAAATAAATTCCGTCTACCCAATAGAATATGAAGTCTTTGCCTATTGCAATACTTATTTCGTCCATTATTCGCCCTATTTCATAGCAACAAAATAAAAATATATTTCTTTGATCTGGTATTGATTTAATTTTAAAACTTATCGGCACTCCATTAATAAATTCATATATGGCGGTTTGTGTTGCTAACATTCCGACTGCTTTTAATCTATTTGGCTTGGAAATAGTACGCAGGTAGTTATATGTTTCTTGTGTTATTATATTATTATTTAATAATACAGTAGCATATGCACTTGTTATGTCTATATTATACAATTTATCGTATATTGTTGTTCCTGTTTGTATGCTTTTATTTACTGAATAATAAAAAATAGTGTTTTTGGGTGCAATATCAATAATAAAATTGCTATTTTTTACGTCCTTTTTTATTTTATTGGCTGCTTTAAATAGTTGGCCCCCCCCTATTGTTGAGGTAATTAGGTATTTTACACGTTTACTGTCTAGTGTAATTGTGTAACCGGTACGTTTTAGTGTGAAGTCCTTTTCAGTTTCTTTAAATTCATCTAGTATAATGTTAACATCACCCGAGTGTATTATATATGTTCTTTTTTTCATATTACTTAAATTCAATCCCCCATTGCACTAAAATTCTCAATTTTTGTACTAATATGCGATTGTGTTTGCGGTCATTGTTTAAAATGCTATGAAATTTTAAGATATTGGCAATTTCTTCGCTGACTAGGTCATTGGTTGCACAACGTGAATTTGATTTGTAGTATTTTTCTTTATTCATTGATTAACAGTTTTCATAATTTCTAATTTTGATCCAGGACAATAATACAAATAATACTTTATAGTACCAAAAATAAGTACTTTTTGTGTGTTTGTAGTTATTAACAATAGGATCATAGTTATTAACAAATGCGGAAGAAGAAGTTCCT